>Ga0315910_10002452_pt1 | contig 16320 bp, 11 predicted proteins | sample EdamamesoilMG_FD_204470 | JGI IMG/M metagenome (GOLD analysis project Ga0315910, IMG submission 204470) | Garden soil microbial communities collected in Santa Monica, California, United States - Edamame soil | ecosystem: Environmental > Terrestrial > Soil > Garden | place: USA: California... | reverse complement strand
GGCTTGGAGAGCGTATGCTTGCGATGACGATAGTCCGGTGTCGGCACGGGCGTGGCAACGGTTTGGTTCATCGTGTCCATGCGGAAATTGAAAAAGCTCGGGCGCCGGGAGGAAAGTAAAAAGTACAGGGACTTTTATTTCCCTAGGGACGAGTTGCTTGTTTCCTACAATCGCTGAACCGGATCAGCGATTCGTAGATCTGGTCCTCGGAAAGAAAGGTTCAGTGCGCACCGAGTTGCAGGCGCGAATCGCTTTCAAGAAGCGTCTTCAGGTTCGGCCAGTTCGCCTCGTTCATATCGTTGAACGCATTGAGATAGACGGCGACGACTTCGGGCGGGAATTTTGCCAGCAATTGTTCGACTCCGGCCTTGAGCTTTTCGTCGTCCATCGAAGCCGGCAGGTCTTCCACCACGCCTTCCTTGTGCGGAATGCCAAGTGCGTCGAGAAAGGCGGTGAGCATGGCAGTGTATTTCTTCACCAACCACGTGCGGATGAGAATGCCGGCGACTTGATCGAGCTGTGGGCGTGTAAGCGTGCCGAGCATCGTGGCGTGGCGTTCGACGCGCGCCTGGCGTTCAAGGAAGACGGGCCGGAGTTTGCGGGCCTCAGCCACAGCGCTAAGCGTGGCACGGTAGGAAGGTTTATCCACCTCGAACAGGTATTCAATGATTTCGGTCGCCAGCTTTGGCGACATGAAGCCGAGCAATTCGTGTGACTTAAGCATGTTTCAGATCCAGTTGTGGACTCCAGAAGCCCCGAACGGGGCAATTACGACGTTGCTTAGTTTGGAGTTCGGAACGGGAGGCGGCAAGAACGTTTAACAAGCAGAGCAGGGGAGTGGCGACCGGATGGGAGCAAATCAAAGCCGCCCGGCGCGTACGCCGGGCGGCTTGCCAGTCTGATGAAATTTCAAGAACCGACGCTCACCAATTCTTCGTTGGTGGCGACGTTCTGGATCTTGAACTGTTCGGCGTGCATGCCGGTGTCAGCGCGGAAGCTGAGTTTGCCGAAGTACCGTTTCTCCATCTCGATGAGATGTTTCTCGTCCTCGGTACGGAGGCGTTCCAGCACCGTCGGATGCACGACGATGCGCAGCTGGAAGTCCGATTCATCACGCGTACGTTTCTTGAGCAGCTCTTGCAGTTTGCGCTGAATCTCCACGCTCATGGTCACGACGCTCTTCACCTTGCCACGGCCCTTGCAATACGGGCAATCGTCATAGTGCGACTGCCGCACGCTTTCGCTGTGACGCTGGCGGGTCATCTCCATCAGGCCCAGTTGCGAGAGCGGCAGGATGTGGGTCTTGGCCTTGTCGCGGCGCAGACCTTCCTTCATCCGTTGGTAGACGCGCTGTTGGTCGCCACGCGATTTCATGTCGATGAAGTCGAGCACGATCAACCCACCCATGTTGCGCAGGCGCAGCTGCCGGCTGATTTCATCGGCGGCTTCCAGGTTGACCTTGAGGATCGTGGTTTCCTGATCCTTGCCACCCTTGTGGCGACCGGTGTTCACGTCAATGGCCACGAGCGCCTCAGTCTCATCAATGACGATATAGCCGCCGCTCTTGAGGTGCACCTGACGCGAGAATGTGCTGTCGAGTTGCTTGGTGATGTTGAAGCGATCGAAGATCGGTTGCGCTTCGAGATAGAGTTTGATCTTGCTCGCCGAGCGCTTGGAGATCTTCGTGATCATGTCACGCATGCGGTCGTGGGCCTTCTGGTTGTCCACGACAATGCGTTCGACGTCCTCGGTGAGAAAGTCGCGCACGGTGCGCTCGATGAGATCCGGCTCCTGGAACACGCACGTCGCCATCGGCTGCTTCTTCATGCGCTCCTGGATGCCCTGCCATTCCTCGACGAGCAGCGCGAGGTCGCGCACAAAGTAACGCTTCTGCTGGCCTTCGCCGGCGGTGCGCATGATGACGCCCATGCCGTCCGGAATGTTGAGTTCGCGCAGGATTTTCTTCAACCGTTGGCGCTCCTGCTGGTTCTCGATCTTGCGGGAGATGCCGCTTTGATCCGAGTTCGGCAACAGCACCAGATAGCGACCGGGTAACACGAGGTTTGTCGTGATGCGCGGACCTTTGGTGCCGATGGGGCCTTTGGTGACCTGCACGATGATTTCGCTGCCGGGCGGATACAGCCGCGGGATATCCTTCTGCGTGACCTTTGGGCGGTCACGCTTTTTGCCGCCGCGTTCGACGATTTCCACTCCGCTGTCGAATTGGTTCGGCACGATGTCCCAGTAATGCAGAAACGCGTTCTTCTCGAAACCGATGTCCACGAACGCCGCCTTAAGGCCATCTTCGAGATTGCGCACCTTGCCCTTGAAGATGCTGCCGACGAGGCGCTCTTCGGTCGTGCGTTCGATGGTGAATTCCTCGAGCTTGCCGTCTTCTGTCACGGCGACCCGCGTTTCGAGTGTTTCGGTGTTGATGATGACTTCCTTGTGGATCTTCTTCTCCGGTCGGATCAGCTTCTGGACCTTCTTGACGATTGTCTCGGCGGCGGACTTGATCTTTTCAATGATGCCCTTGGGAGGTTCTTTGAATTCGACGGGAATGAACCCGGTTTCTCCCGGCGACTCCTCCTTCACTTGCGCAGGCTTTTGCAGGTCCGGCTCGCGGAACTGCCGCTTTTGTTCTTCATGTGGACTCGCCGATTCCGGGGCCGCGCCTTCGGGCGGCAATCCCGCCGCAATGTTTTCGGCGCGATCAATCTCGTGCTGATGGCGTTTCTCAAAGAGCTTTTCCTGACCGCCGACCGTTTCGCCGACGGCTTCCGCGCGCGCCTGGATCGCCTCCTTGTCCGGCTTCTTGTTTTGCTGGCCCAGTCCGCCACTCGGGCGGAAACGCATCCCGCGTCGTCTGCGGCCAAATTTGTTGTCACTCATATTAACTAATAACCCCTTCTGTAGATGTGGATGTTTTGCAGCAAGCCGATCGCGATCAACGAGCATAACACTGATGATCCGCCATAAGACAACAGCGGCAGTGGGATGCCCGTCACCGGCATCAATCGGATGTTCATTCCGATGTTGATGAAGACGTGGCTGAACAGGAGCGTCACAACGCCCGCGGCCACGATGGTCCCCAGACGATCGCGCGCCTGGCCGGCAGTCCTCAAACCCGTGAAGAGGAGTACCGCATAAAGTGTGAGCACACCGAGGCTGCCCACAAAGCCTTTCTCCTCCGCAATGACGGAGAAGACAAAATCGTTATGCGCCGCGGCCGACGGCAGGAAGCCGAGCGCGGTCTGGTTGCCTTCGCACCAACCCTTGCCCCAGAAACCGCCCGAGCCGACGGTGATCAACGCCTGCTTCACCTGGTGTGAGCGCTGTTCCTGCAAGCGCTGTGCCGCCGCGCGCTCCGCTGGCGTGGCATTGGCCGATGCGAAATCACGACCGAAGAACACAAGCAAACGGTGACGCTGATAATCCTCGAGTTTGATCGTCCACCAACCGGGCGGCGCGAACAGCACGTCCACGAGGAACAGCGCAGCCAGCAACATGCCGGCGCCGATAAGTTTGACGAGATAGCGCCGTGGCGTGCCGGCGACGAACATCATCACGAAGCCGGTTGGAATCAGGACGATGGCCGAGCCGAGGTCCGGCTCTTTCATGATCAGCAGGAACGGCAGGGCCATCAGCCCGATGCCCTTCCAGAAGATGACGGCATCGCGCAGCTCTTCGATAGGGCGGCTGAGGAAATTGCCCATCGCGAGGATGAACGAGACTTTGGCAAATTCGGACGGCTGGCAGAGGAATGGGCCCATGTCGATCCACCGCGTCGCGCCGAAGCGCGTCACGCCGACGCCGGGAATCAGCAATGCAAGCAGCAGCAGGATGGTCAGCCAGTAACCGATGTAAGACCAGCGGGCGAGGATGTGATAATTCAAAAAGCAAATGCCGAGCGCGAGCCCCGTGCCGACGCCATACCAGATCAACTGTCGCACCCACGTCTGATCGAACCATGTCACTGCGCGGGCGGTCTCGCCACTCGTCGTCGCGCTATAAACGAATGCTGCTCCCACGGTCATCAGCAGGGCGATGACCGCGAGTTGCAACCGGTCAATCCGGTGGTGCGATTCGTTGAGGGTGGCTTCAAACATGGTTCAGTTTCGTGCTTGCGCGAGTGATCCACCGGCGCGCCGTGCCTCCATCTGCAACAATGCGGTGTAAACATCGTGGGCTACGGGCGCGCAGGTTGTGCCGCCGGACTGGCCGTTTTCCGCCATCACCACCACGGCATAGCGTGGCTGGTCCGCCGGCGCGTAGGAAGCGAACCAGACGGTGTTCAATTTCTGGCCGCGTTCGATGCGTTCGGCAGTGCCAGTCTTGCCGCAGATACGCAATCCGGGCACAGCTGCCGCCCGGCCAGTGCCCTCGGCGTCTTCGGTTTCAGCAAGCATGGCGTCACGCAGGATGCGCAAGCTGTTGGCACTGACGCCGAGTTCGTCGCGCCCCTGGCGAGCCGGAATGGCTAAGGCTTTCTCCAATGACGTAGGGTCAGGTGGCTCGATGCGGCTGACCAGTCGCGGCCACAAAACCTTTCCGCCGTTCGCCAGCGCGCTGGTCATCACCGCCATTTGCAGCGGCGTCACGTCCATCATGCCCTGGCCGATGCAGATGTGCGCGGTGTTCCCGGGCGTCCACTTGCGACGGACTTGCTCGGCCGTGGGAAAATGTCCCGGTGCATCCTGGAGCAGGGGCAGGGCGTTCGTGCCGAAACGCTCGCCCAGATGCAACCGGCGTCCGAGTTCGATCACGCGCTCAAACACGCCCGGCCGCAAACCCACTTCGACGAAGTAAGCGTTGCTGGAACGCACGATGGCGCGGCGCAAATCGTACTTACCCGGCGGCGCGGTGTCGTCCACGGCTTCGCGATTGCGGCCGACGTAAATTATACCGCGCGCCGAGTTGCGAGGATTGGCTTCAACGGTGATCTCCTCGAATGGATTGTGGCCGTTTTCAAGCGCGGCCAGCGCGACGATGGTCTTGAAGATGGAGCCGGCCTGATAATTCTCGCGCGTAGCCCGATTCTTTTGCACACCATAGGTTTCGTTTGTCCAGCGCGCGCGCGCCTCTACACTCGGAAAACCGCGAACAAAGTCGTTAGGATTGCCGCCGGGCGAGGATGCCATCGCCAGCACGTCGCCCGAATGAACATCCATCACGACCACGGCCGCGCCCTGATTACGATCAATCCTCTTGCGCATGCCTGCCTCGACGGCCTGCTGCAATTCGATATCAATGGTCAACGTGACGTTCCAGCCAGGCACAACGGGTGTCCAGATGCTCTCGGCTTTGCGATAACCGAGGCTGTTCACTAGTACGGATTTCAACCCGGCCCGACCACGCAGCACCGGGTCGAGGCCGCCTTCGATGCCGACCACACCGCGATAATCCGGCAAACGATATGAATAATAAGCCTCTTCGTCCTTCACGGAATCATTGTCCCGCCGCAGGTACCCCAACAGATGCGCCGCGGCGCCTTCGTAGGGATAGACGCGCGAGGAACTGATATCGAGGTCCGTGCCGGGTACGGCGGAAAACTGTTCGCCATAGCGGGCCAGTTGGGCGGGGTTGAGACCCTTCATCACCGGATACGGCAGCGGCAGATTCTCGACGTAGTGTTTCCTGAAATGCACAAACTCCACGCCGGTGGGCTGGCGCAGGCGGCTGGAGATCTCATACGTCACATTGCTCGCCACGTTATAGCGTGCCCGCCATTCCAGTGCGTCGCGTTCGGCACGGGTGAGTCGGATCGCCTGCGTCACGACCTGGCTGCTCGGCGCCCAGAATTTCCAGAAGGGTGCGGTATTGGTGACGACTTTGCGTGGGCGGATGCGGGTAAACTCCGCGCGGAATTGCGGCGGCAGATCCTCAAGGAACAGACTGACGTTAAACGATGGCCGGTTGTCCGCTAGAACCCGGCCCGCGCGATCGTAGATCATCCCGCGCAGCGCTGGCACGCGCACAGTGCGATAATGCTGCGTCTCCATGCTCGCCTGGAAATCGCGCGCGTGGACGATTTGGATCCACCACAGACCCGCCGCCAGGATGAGCAGGCCGCAAAGAATCCCCGCCGCCAGCAACCGGAGTTGCGCGTCGTTTCTTCGTAGTTGATCGAATACAAACATCAGTTGCGTCCGCGGCGGATTTCGCGGTCAGGCCGGAAGCTCGATTGCGTCACGGGTTTGTAGCCAAGGAATTGATTCAGGAAACTGAACAGCCCGAACAACAGCGGCGTCGCCACCGCGCCGCCCAAAGTCATCACGACAAATTGCCAGAGCGTTCCCCACCCCAGCAATGGCTTCTGACCGGCGCTCAACATCAGGAGCAAAGTTCCCGTCGGTACGAGCAAGCTCGCAAGACCACCCAGGACGAATTGCGCGAAGACCTGCTCGCGCAGAATCAAATCCCGCCGCGAGTAGATGATCAGCCCCACGGCAAACAACGGCAGCAGCGTGACGCCGAGATCGTTGGCGGAGAGTGCATCGAACGCGAGGCTGCCGATAACCGCGACGCCCGTCACCAGGGCAAGATTGCTGGCCAGCGCGGTGTAAATCATCAGTGCCGGTAGTAAATCCACCTGTGCGCCAAACCAAGGGCGGAATCCCGGCAACGCTGCTTGCGCGAACACCGTCAGCAGCGTGACAAGCAGGATGAGAATGGAGGGCAGGATGTTCATGGAAACAACACCCATACTTCCTCCAAGCCGCTCAGGTTGGCGGATAGCTTCACCTGCGCTTGCAAAAACATACCGCTCTCGGCTGGACGAGTGTCCGCGATCGTGCCAATCGGGATCCCCTTCGGAAACACTCCGCCTTCGCCGCTACTGACGACACGCTGACCCGGCTTGATGTTGTTTGCGGCGCTGCGGGCGAGATATTCCATCTGCACTAGTGAACCGTCGAACGGTGCACCGGCCACGCCGACGATCCCCTGGTCGCGGGTCTGATTTTCGATGAGCGCGGAAACCCGGCAATTGGGATCGCCCAGCAGAATGACTTGTGAGCGGTCAAAACTGACGGAAGTGACTTTGCCAACCAGGCCGTCGGCGGTGAGCACCGGCAGGTCGGCGCGGATGCCGTCGCGCGAGCCAAGATCGATTGAGACAGAACGCCACCAATTAGCCGGGTCGCGTGACAGGACATGGGCCAGCTTGAGCTTCCATTGCGCCGCCTTGAGCCGGCCGAATTGCTCACGCAATCGTGCGTCGGCCTTGGCGTTTTCCTGCGCCTGCATCAAAAGAATCTTTAGCTGCTGGTTCTCGCGCCGGAAGGTTTCATTCTGGCGGAGGAGTTCGCCGCGCGGTGTGATGGCATCGGCAGTGGCGCTAGTGGCTTGTTGAGCGCCGCCGGCGAGTCCGAACAGCGGCAGAAAGATACTGCCGATGGCGAGTTTCAGCCGGGTGGATGCCTTGGGCGGCAGGTTCAACAGAACCAGCGCCAGCAGGACGACTACGCCCACCGCGATGTAGTGCGGTTTCTTTAACATTGTTCGCTGCCGCGGCGGAACTCAGTCCGGCCCCGGCGGGCGAACGCAACAGGTAGGAATTAACCGGCTTGGCTCGAGACGCGTTTGAGGAACTGAAGTTCCTGCAACACACGCCCCGTTCCCTCCGCCACGGCGCTCAACGGATCGTCGGCAATGTTCACCGGTAGGCCTGTTTCTTCGGCCACCATCCGGTCTATGCCGCGCAATAATGCGCCACCGCCAGCCATCACAATGCCACGATCCACAAGATCAGCGGCAAGTTCGGGCGGGCAGCGTTCGAGCGTCAAGCGTATGGATTCGAGGATGCTTGAAAGCGGCTCATGCAAGGCTTCGCGAATTTCCTCCGAGCGGATGGTCAGCGTTTTGGGCAGACCGGAACTCAGATCGCGTCCCTTGACTTCCATGGTTAATTCCTGCTCCAGCGGAAAGGCCGATCCAATCCGGATCTTGATTTCCTCCGCTGTGCGTTCACCGATCATTAAGTTGTAGGCGCGCTTCATGTGCGCGACGATGGTATCGTCAAATTCGTCCCCGCCCACCCGCAGGCTGCGGCTGAAGACGATGCCGGCCAGCGAGATGATTGCGATTTCGCAAGTCCCACCGCCGATATCCACGATCATGTTGCCCGCCGGTTCATGCACGGGGAGGCCGACGCCGATGGCCGAGGCCATGGGCTGTTCGATGAGGTAAACCTCCCGCGCTCCGGCATGAGTGGCGGAATCCTTGACCGCCCGTTTCTCAACTTCGGTAATGCCCGATGGGACTGCCACCACGACGCGTGGGGCGATCAACTTGCGATGATGGACCTTTTGGATGAAGTGGCGGAGCATGGCTTCGGTGATTTCGAAGTCGGCGATGACGCCGTCTTTCATCGGTCGGATGGCCACGATGTTCCCGGGCGTACGCCCAAGCATTCGTTTGGCTTCATCACCGACAGCCAGTACGTTGGTTGTGCCCGCCTGAATTGCCACGACCGATGGCTCGCGCAGGACAATTCCTCGATCACGAACGTAAACGAGCGAATTAGCCGTCCCGAGGTCTATCCCAATATCGTTGGAGAACAGGCTTTTAAGTTGTGCAAACATGAAGTTGCCTAACGCGAGAAAGTAAACGCGTGAAGGGAAATAGGGTCAAGACTATTAACCGGAAGCGGCTCGTTTGGCGTCATCAAACCGCTCGGGCTGTTATCATCCAATTCGTTACTTGACCGGAATAGAGCTTTTGAAGAGATATATCGGCGTCGAAGGCTGGTTTAAATCCTGAACGAAATGAACAACAGAAAGCCCAAGACCAATGTCGCGCCCCCTGCATTGTGGACGTTGACCTTGTATTTAGTCCTTGTTCCGTGCGCTGGGCGCTCACAAATCGTGGCGTGGGGGAATAATTCTTTCGGCGAGACAAACGTCCCTGTCAGTGCGACTAACGTCATTAAAATCAGGTCAAACCGTAACTCGACGCGAGCCGCCCTGACCAGTGATGGCCGAATAGTGTATTGGGGGATTGCAAGCGGAGTGACGAACAGGATGCCGGCTGATGTCTCGGACATAGTGGATTTTGGATTTACAAGTCTTTCGACAGTCGCACTCAAATCGAACGGTCAAGTGACAGCATGGGGCTCCAACGTCACTGGACTTACGAACGTTCCGCCGGGTCTGACAAATGTTGTCGCAGTTGCCGCTGGGCAGAATTTTTTCCTCGCCTTGCGGTCCAGTGGCACTGTTACAGCGTGGGGAAATAACACTTACGGGCAGACAAACGTCCCACCTGACCTTACCAACGTCATCAGTATCGCCTCGTTTGATTTGCATAGTCTGGCACTGACTTCGGATGGCAGGGTCGTCGGTTGGGGTAGAAACCCGGAAGGCCAGACGAATGTTCCTGTGTCTCTTTCAAATGCCGTTGCCATTCATGCCGGAATTCTGACCAGTGCCGCGCTTAAGGACGACGGTAGCTTGGTAGTTTGGGGCAGCTCTTATGGGAGTCCTCAGAACTTTCCGAATTCCGCCACCAACCTTGTAATGGTCACAGCGGACATGCCAATGTTGGCACTGCGGGATGATGGGAACGTGGTCATTTGGGGCAGCGTTATGCCTTTCACCCAGTTTATGCCGCCATCGGGGCTCGCAAACGTCTCGGCGATCACAACGGGCGGTAGTTCCTATATGGCCTTGGTTGGCGAGCCGGCAGGTCAGGCCAGTCCTCCGTTTTCTGAGCCCAAGCTCGATCAATCCGGCTTTACGGTCACAATCCCGACCCGCAGCGGCAGTGTCTATCGGCTCGAATACAAGCACTCGCTTTCCGACTCAAACTGGACGGCCTTGCCGCTGGTGGCGGGCACGGGCAAACTGCGCACCTTCACTGATCCCTCCGCTACCAATACGCAGCAACGTTTCTACCGCGTCCGCCAGTGGTGAAACATCAAGCGGTTCAGAACAGTTCCAATTCCCTCGGCTTCATCGGTGCGAAACTTCTGCGGTGGATGGCGCACGGGCCGAGGGAGGCAATCGCGGCTAGGTGTTGCGGCGTGCCGTAGCCTTTGTGTTCGCCAAAACCATAGCCCGGAAATTCCCGCTCATAATCCAGCATCAGCCGGTCACGAGTCACTTTGGCCAGAACACTCGCGGCGGCGATGGAGTAACTCAGCGAATCACCCTTCACCAACGCCGTCTGTGCCACGCGCAACGTGTTCACCGGCCGACCATCCACCAGCGCGTGTTGCGGCTGCGGTTGAAGCTGGGCGAGAGCCTCGTTCATAGCGCGATGCGTAGCTTGCAGAATGTTGACCCGGTCAATCGTCAGCGAATCGACGATGGCAATGCCGCGCTGGATTTCCGTATGCACAGCAAGCACGGCGAAGAATTCCTCCCGCTGCGCTTCGGTAAGCTGTTTGGAGTCATTCAGCTCGCGAAGTTCAGAAGGGATTCCGGATTCGCGCCAGTGCGCTGGCAAGATCACCGCCGCGGCAACGACTGGCCCCGCAAGCGGCCCCCGCCCGGCCTCATCCACGCCCGCTATCAGTGTCAGCCCTTGCGCCCAAAGCTGCCGCTCGTGATGCAGCCGGTCGCAAGGGTTTGCGCGTTTTGCCATGAGAGCAACGATTGCGATTTCTTTGGCCAGGGGCAAACAAAACTTGGTCTCCCCTGTATTAGAGTGAAGCGCGGCTGCTTCCGGTCTTGTCACCTGCGGCTCATCCCACCACAATTCTTTGGCCGACCCGAAGAACCAGCGGGCAGGATGTTTCCCGTTTCCTTGGCCGGCAACCTTTCATTGCATGAGTACAAACAGTCTTTCCAGCCGACTCGCCGTCTGTAGCTGGTCGTTACAGGCCGCCACACCGATTGAATTGCTCGAACGCCTGCGCGCCATCGGCCTCAACCGCGTGCAACTGGCGCTCGATCCCATTCGCGACGAACCGGGCGTCTGGGGCATCGCGCCGCGTGTGCTTGAGGACAACGAAGTCAGCATCGTCTCCGGCATGTTCGGGTGTGTGGGTGAGGATTATTCCACGCTGGAATCCATTCGCGCCACCGGCGGTATCGCGCCGGACGCCACGTGGAAGAAGAATTGGGATAACATCCAGAGCACACTAGATATCGCCGAGGGGTTGGGACTCAAGCTCGTGACCTTTCACGCTGGCTTCCTGCCGCACGATGAAAGTGACCCGGCGTTCGCGAAATTGAAGGAGCGACTCGAAAAGATCGCCGCCTTGTTTTCGGCGCGGGGAATCAAACTCGGACTCGAAACCGGACAGGAAACAGCGGATGAATTGCTGGGCTTCCTTCAGGTTCTCAATCACGGCACTGTCGGCGTGAATTTCGATCCCGCGAACATGATACTCTACGACAAGGGCGACCCGATAGCCGCAGTGCGAACGCTGGGGCCGTGGATCCAGCAGGTGCACATCAAGGATGCTGTGCGCACGCGCGTTCCTGGCACGTGGGGGGACGAAGTGCCCGCGGGCAAAGGGCAGGTGGACTGGCCGGCATTCTTCGCGGCATTGAGCGAGGTGCAATTCACCGGCGACCTTTGCATCGAGCGCGAGGCCGGGGCGCAACGCGTCGAAGATATCCGGGCGGCGCGCGAGTTGGTTGAAAGGATCTCTGCTTGAGCCATGAGTCAGTCATCTTCAGAATCACGCAAAGTCAAAGTCGGCGTCGTGGGCCTTGGATTCATGGGTCAGACGCATATCAAGTCGTATCAGAAACTCGACACAGCCGAAATCATCGCGGTATGCAGTCCGACGCGAAAGCCGGTGAACGGAATGCTGCCGGGCGTGACCGGCAACATCACGGGCGCTGATTCGATCCAGTTGGGCAAGGAAGTCCGCAGCTACCAGGACTTCGGCTCCTTTTTGGCCGATTCAGAAGTCGAACTGGTGAGCATTTGTACTCCAACCCACTTGCACGTGTCCCAATCGCTGGCGGCGTTGAAAGCGGGAAAGCATGTGTTATGCGAGAAACCGTTGGCCCGCACGGCGCAGCAGGTGCGGGAACTGGTCAACGCAGCATCAGGCAGCGGCAAGTTTTTCATGCCCGCGATGTGTGTCCGCTTCTGGCCAGGCTGGGCTTGGCTCAAGGAATTGGTCGATAAGAATACGTACGGCAAGATTCTTGCCGCGCGTTTTCGACGTGTCTCGGCGCCACCGGCCTGGAGTCAGGGCACATACTTCAATGGTGCTGAGTCTGGCGGGGCGTTGTTCGACATGCACATCCACGATGTGGATTTCGTGCAATTTCTCTTTGGCCGGCCCAAGTCGGTTTATGCCACCGGTCAAAGCAGATTCAGCGGGGCGATTGACCACGTCGTCTGCCAGTATCAAGTGGCCAGCGGTGCGACGGTTTACGCTGAAGGGAGTTGGCTGCTGACGAGCGGCTTCAACATGAGTTACACCGTGAACTTCGAGCGCGCGACGGTGGACTTCGACAGTTCGCGTGGTGAAAATGCGCTGCAACTCAGCGAAGCAGGGCGGCCCACACGGTCGGTCGCATTGGCAAACTCGGATGGTTATGTCGAACAATTGCGCTATCTGACGAACTGCATCCGGACTAGCCATCGCCCGTCGGTGGTCACCGCCGCTGACGGTTTGAGTGCGGTGGAAATTTGTGAAGCTGAGGAAAAATCGATCCGGACGGAATTGCCGGTTCAATTGTGATCACTGCAAGGGCGTCGTCGCTGCGAGTCCTTACGGCACGCGGATGAGATAAAAGCGGCGTGAGTGATTGGTCGCAGACAGATCATCCAGCGTCACAGCGTTGCCGGTGAATACGCCGCTGATAAGCAACGGCCAATTCGTGAGCGGCAGGAGCGCAACGTTGGTGCTGGCCCGGACCTCGTAATTCTGGCCGTCATCGCCGGTGAAGGTTAGTCGGAACGTGCCATTCTCCAACATCTGCGCGGACTGGATCACCGGTTGGGGCGACGGTGCAGCGATGACTGAAATCGTCCCCGAGGTATCGAGTGCATTGGTTTGCCAAAGCAAACCGGCAGCCAGTGGTGGCAAAATGATGGAGTCAAACTGGTTGGTCGCTGACGGCGTGTCAAAGATTATGAAGCTGTCGCCAGCGGCCAATGCGCTGGCGCTGACGTTGTTGACCACCAATGCACCACGGCGCACGAATGTTCCGAGCACGCGCAACATATCGTTTGTTGCCGGCGATTTACTGAGTTCAATGACCGTAGTGCTGTTTGAATTGAGGGTGAGGTTTCCGTTGAACGCAAGCCTGCTGATGGAAGGTCCGGGTGAAACCGTGCCAGCAATGTTCGCGTTGCCGCCGATGACGCCGTTGCCGGCCAGTGCGGCGCCAGCATTTATCAACATAGTATTTGTGGCCGCCGATTGATTGCCAAGGATGACCAGTGTGCCCTCATTCACGATCGTCGTGCCCGAGTAGGAGTTGTTCTGCGTGAGCGTCCAAACGCCCGTGCCTTCTTTGATGAGGCTCGTCGAGCCGGAGAACACGGCGTGGTTGGTGGCGTCGGTGTCGAGTCCACCGACACGCCAGGTGACGGCGTTCTGCGTGCCAGCGCCACAATTGCCACTGCAACCGCCGGCCGTCACGACCGCGCCCAGCGCGGCATTGAATTCACCGATAGCGATGACGCTGTCGGTGGCTGCACGTGAATACATCAGCACATTCGTGCCGATACTGAGCCGGGCGCCAGGAAAGCCGGCCGCATTGCCCACCCGGAAATCGTCCACGGTCGCACCGGTGTTGCCGCGGGTGACGTTGAGGTGGCCGGCGAAACTCGCCCAATCGCCTTTCACATCGCACCGCAGGTATTTGACCTGGAGGTTCAGCGTGCCGGCGCCTGTGAGCGGACCGGTGAAGCCGGGCAATTGAAAGCGCTGCGGCAACCGGATGGTGGTCGTGCTGCTTGCTGGGATGATCAGCGCGTTGGTGTTGCCGCCGTATTCTGTGCCGCTATTGCCGGTCCAACCGTTGAATTCCAATGTGCCACCGCGCAAGGTGATCGGGCCATGACCCAAACCGGTACTATTCGCCCCAATCGAACCGGCAATGAGCGTGCCGTTACTCAGTACCGTGCCACCGGTGAAGGTATTGGTAGTGTTGATTGTAAGCGAACTCGCACCCGCCTTCGTCAGCGTCATCGCGCCGCTAAATCGCCCACTGCCGCCCAGCGAGTAAGCTTTGCTCGCGTTCACTGTGACCGAGCCCGGAGCAAGGGTGCTGGTGAGGTTGATCGCCGGACTGTTCGAACCAGCGTCATTGAATGTCACGTGAGCCCCATCGGCGTAGAGCGTCTGCGTCCCGCCGTTCAGCCAGTTGGGTGTGACAGCAATATCCCAAAGGTTTGTCGCGCCATCGCCTTTCCACGTCAGAGCCGGCGGGATCGTGGTGGTGGTGGCATTGTTGGTGTTGGAATAGGCTGATAAACCCGCGAGGTTCGTGCCGCGGACGCGGTAGAAGTAAGTCGTGTTCGCCGCCAGCCCTATGTCCTGGTACGTGGTTGTGTTCGCGGGGACGTTGGCGACTTGCGTGAAGACGGATGGACTTCCCGTCGCTCGCTCGACCAGGAATGCGATCTCGTTTGAAGAATTATCTGTCCAGGCGAGGTTGATTTGGAATGCGCCAATCGCTGTGGCAAACAATGCCGAGGGTGCAACCGGTGGAGCAATGGGCACATCGGCAACCAGCGCAATCATGCCGGGAGCATTTGTGAGGGCTACCGGTTGTAGAAAACTTCCGCTCAACGCCAGATTACTTAAGCCACCGCTCAGGGTACCCGTGTAACGAATCAGCGGATAAGTCCCTTTGCCCAGTGTCCCGTTGAGTTGCCTGATCTCGATCGTGTTCGTGCCGGTCAACGTCAAGTTGCCGAAGATTTGCACCACGTCATTGGCATTCGTCGTACCAGTGGAATCGATGGATAGGTCGAATCGAGCCAGCACACCTTGAAGCACGGTGGTGTTTGTGATCGTGAGTGTTCCAGGTGAATTTGTTCCCGGACCGGCGATGAGCACGGTGCCGGCCTGCATGGTGAGGCCATTGCCCAGCATGCCAGTACCACCGAATTGCGCTGGGCCTTCGGGTGTCCCGCGCCGTTCCACGGTTACTGGACTGGCCGTCAATGCGCCGCTTACAAACAACCCGCCGCCGCTGATAGTCGTTACTCCGGTGAAATCATTCGTGTTCGCCATGGTCAAGCGACCATCGCCTGCTTTCGTCAGTCTTGTCGCCCCGGAAATTGCGCCGGCCCCGGTGAAGATAAAGTTTGAAGGCGAATGCACCGTCACAGCGCTCGGGAGTACGGAACTCGCAATCGTGACGCAGGTGTTGTTCGATGCCCGGAGGTCGAACAGAACGCTGTGGCCGCCACTGAAATTTGTCAGGAGATTGTTTGTCCACACACCGTTGATGAACCAAGTGTTGGCCGCGTTCCATTCGCCGCCGCCGCGCCAGGTAAGTTGCGCGGCGGAGACCGGAGCGACCGGCGGTTGGAACATGTCCTGGCCGATGAAAAAGCCGGGATGGGGCGGCTGATTGTAAGCAGTGTTCTGCCAGGCGATGGCGGTCCGGTACTGCGGGTCGTGCATCAGTGTGTAGCAGCGGTTCGTCGCCAGCGTTGTAGTGGTAAAAATGCAAAGGTTACTGTTATTGCTGGTTCGCCAGATGATCTCCTCGCGCCAATCGCCGAATAGATCAGCGCTCAGGCAGGGAGTGGATTTCGTGCCGTTGTTCGATGTCAACCCGGCGGGCGAAAGGATCGAGTTGTTGGCGTTTGCATTCCAATCCCACTTGCGCACCACCGTGCCATCAAGGGTTTCCCGCAGCGCATCCGCATCCCACCACACGCAGAAGTTCATCTGCGACGGTCGTGAACTGGTGATCTGCACGCCCGCGGCACTCATCAATCCACCGCGCGAACCCCACATCTCGTAACCGCGGTAGCGCGGATCGATGTCATAAGCGACACCACGTCCGACGTCGTCGCCCTGGCCACCCACGCCGAAGATCAACCCGCCCGTCTTCGCGTCACGAAATTCCAGGCCGTTCGGTCCGTAGGAACTTGGTGATTCGTGAACCATCCAGACCTCGAGTCCGGGCCGCAGCGGTTCCATGTCGGAGAAATGTTCTGCGTCGCCGTGGCCCAGTTGTGTCGAGTAATGACCGGTGCCGTTATCATCGATGGATGCCGCGCCGAAAAGGATTTCATCACGCCCGTCACCATCAGCGTCGCCGATGCTCAAGCTATGAGCGCCCTGACCGCGATACGTTGTGTTGGTCGGCTCGCTCGAAAATTTCCACCGCAGCGAAAGCGTGCCATTGCGCCAATCCCAGGCTGCAACATAAGCTCGCG
>Ga0315910_10002451_pt1 | contig 16325 bp, 13 predicted proteins | sample EdamamesoilMG_FD_204470 | JGI IMG/M metagenome (GOLD analysis project Ga0315910, IMG submission 204470) | Garden soil microbial communities collected in Santa Monica, California, United States - Edamame soil | ecosystem: Environmental > Terrestrial > Soil > Garden | place: USA: California... | reverse complement strand
CCTTACGTTTGAAGCCTTTGAACAACAGCTTGACAGTATTGTGGGTAAGAATCGTTTTGCCGCGATCAAGGTAACGGCCAGGTTTGTTTCTATCACGTTCAGGAGTTATCAGGAACAACAGAAGCCCTATGCGGAAATTGCACAGGCCAAGGAAACATTTTTTGATCACCGGAATTTCAATGGCATACTTGTCGGGTTCCGAACACCCAAATCGGCTGACGTACTGAACAGTCCGGCATTTCATTTTCACGTCATTGATCAAAACAGAACCACGGGAGGTCACCTCACTGAGTGTGTAATCAAGGAAGCTACTATTGAAATAGACTATGCCAGTTCGTTGGCTGTTGATCTTCCGTCACCTGACAAGTTCATGAGCATTGATTTGGATAAAACAATTGAGAAGAAGAATTAAATTCCCTGGACGGCCATCGCATTCGAAATCCAAAATCGCTATCTGGTTTGAACCTGGAATCTCTTAGTATTTCTTGCTGCAGTTGTTGTTGTAATACATCACGATGGCCTCGATCTCCCGTTTTCCCAAATCTTTATTTTCGATCTGTTGTGCCAGAGACGGACAATCGCTGAAATATTCGCGCATGTCTTTTCGCCATCCCGATCCCCTGGATTGCTTGAGCGGGCCTCTGCCTTTTTGAAAAACGAAGTTATCCACAGTGTAGGTAGCACCACCGGTGTAACCTCCGGCAGCACCATTATAAAATCCCGGACTCGACTGTTTATAATAGAACCGGTATAGCCGTAGTGGGCCGTCTATCTCAAGCTTCAGGAATATTTTAGCAGAAGACGAAAAGATATCCACGTTGTAAAGCGAGTTCGTGCAGGAAATCATCCGCACTTCCTGGCCCTCATAATCAAAAATAACTTCGTCTGCGTCCACGGGCCGGAGGATCTGCTTCTTTCCTGTTTCATCATAGTATTTGATTTTATATTGGAGACGCTCGAAGTTTGCTTCACCGGCAAGCCAGTCTACTTTTATATCCAGTGTAACGTTTCGCGATTCGCCCCTGGCGATGATCGTGCCGGGCACTTTCTTACCGTAGCCCTGAAGTGATACAACAACGAGGACAGCAATTAATAACAGGTTTTTCATATCGGTTTTTTAAAAAAAATATTTTGTAAAGTAATGCGTAAACGTAACCATTCCAACTTTCGTCCGAGGATGATGGCGTAATGAACTACCCGGAAACGGGTACCGCGGTATTCCACCTCCTAGTTTTGGAAACGCAAATGGAATTCGGAATCCGGGAGTGTTGAAATTTTTCCGGTTAAACGATGCACCAGAATATGGGGCCGATGGGTTAACTACTGACGCTACGTGTGTATGAGGATGGGATCTCCTATTTGTTGAATACTACTCCATTTTCTTCGGTGGATCATCCGGAATAACCAAGACCTTCAGATAGTAAATGATCTGGCAGACCTTTCAGAGTGAAATAGGTTCCCCTGCGGTACGATCGCGTGTTGGTATTTAATAAATTCCAAATTCCAAATTCTTTCGAAACAAGAATCTGGAATTTGGAACCTGAAATTTGGAATCTATTGAAAATGTATCTGGTTCTTTACGTTCGCTGCTGTCTTCTTTCCCAATACATATCCGGCTTCAATGGAAGGGCGATAGTGAATGCCGCCATAAAGTCTGGATAGCCCGGCTTCCTTACCGGCTTCTTCAAAGTTTGCAAAACTTCTTGGTTTGAATCCCAGGTCATCGTAACTGTGGTCAGTAAATTTGATATTGTTGCCTAATGCATAGGTGAGTGCCATCGCGGCAGCCATTGACACGGAGGCGTGCGCAGCCGGATATTCCGGATGAGCCGGAGTAATAATCAGCGGCTGCCACTCCGGATGATTCATATATTTATGAATGTACGTGACCGGCCGAAGTAAATTATAGGTGTACTTGGCTTTCCAGCAACCGTTGAACGCATCCATCAGGCATATGTGCATAAGCGCATACGCTTCCGCTGCTTTTGTCAGGGATAATTTCTCCGAATCAACAACCTGTCTGAAGATGGAGGCCCAGTGTCCGGCAGCGCCATAGTATCTGCCATCCGGAAAGTCATCCCAGAAGAGAGCCATCGACTTTTGGTCCTCGGTTAAATTTCCGGAAGCATCATATACTTCCTTTACCATTTTATAGAAACCGGATGTAGGGTCGCTTGCAAAACTTGCCGGTGCCACAGGTAATGTATTGCTGCCACTGTTTTTTACACACGTTCTGTTTTTGGATGCGTATGGTGCAGCCGGAGCAGAAAACCCCGGAGGTGTTGGTTCCCATAATCCTTCACCTTTTGGAATTTCGTAAGCCGGATGCGTTTTTGAAGCACCATCATTCTTCGCCCACTCCTGAATTGCTGCGGCAACAGAAGCGCCAAAGTCTGAGCCTGTTTTAATCTGCTCTTTTGTAAAACCGCTTTTACCAAACACCTCGCGGTAGTAGTTTTCAAGGGAGTCTATGCGTGAAATATTTGCTGGATTACCCGAATAGAAAATGCGCAGCATGGCAGCGATGGAAGCATTTCCACCTGCTGCCCAGCATGCATCTTTTTCTGCCGGGGCGGTTGGAAGATTTGCCAGATCCTGGAGCTGATTTTCCAGTGATACGCAGCGACTATCGCCCGGAGAAACTGCCTGATAAAATGCGACACTGCTGTAAACGAAGTGTCTGTTGAGCGCACCCTGGCTTAACCCTTTTGTATTGCGCACCAGTTTCAGGTGAAGTGCAATCCAGTCAGCTAGCAACTTTCCGGATGACTTCTCCGGGGCAGGCATCGGAATGCTGCCGTTTGCAAAGGCTGCGGCCTGAAGAACGAATAGCAGGCATACGATCAGATAACTTTTTTTCATACTCACGTGGATTAGTTGTAATGATTGTTTGGCTTGAGTTAAAATTGATGACGCAAGTTGCGTTGCCTGGCCAATACATGGCTACCTTGAATTGTTCAAAGAGCAACAGTAACTGTTCAAATTGGTTGATATGGCTACTAAATCCATGATCGGAAGAAGTATTTCACTTTACCGGCTGGAAGAAGCCAGCACTTCAGAAGGCATGCATCCGAATTTTTCAGCGAAGCATTTAGCGAAATACGAAGGGTTGCTGTAACCCACCTCCAGGGCTATTTGTGAAATATTTTTGGTCCGTTGCTTGAGCAGGGCAAGTGACTTTTCAAGACGCAGGTCTCTCAGAAAGTCATTCGGAGCTCGGCCGGTGAGTGAAGTTATTTTGCGATATAACTGTGGCCGGCTTATGCCGATGTCTTTGCAGATGCTCGCCACATTAAAGTTTTCTTCAGCAAGTTTGTTGTCGGTGATGGCCAGTAAACCAAAAACAAATTCCTCTTCGGGGATGTCCAGAAACCGGATCTGGCCAGAGGTCCTTATTCGGCTGGAAAGTTTACCTGCCAATGCGGAAACCAGTATTTGATTATCATTCGCGGTGGTGCATAAACGATGACTCAACCGAATGGCTTTCGAGAAAAACTCGCCATCGCGCGTTACCGGCTGATCCGCACTGATGCCGATTTTAAAAATTACTTTAGGTTCATCGGCACTCTTCTGTAATTCCTGCTGGATTTTTTCGGCACACGTTATCGCATCTTCCGCATCGCTGAACACGCCAATAACCGTATCGTCTGCTTCCCACTTCCGCGTGCGGCCGCGATGCGCTTTAATGGTTTCAGCAACTTTTTCTTTTGCCCAGGAAGGGATGTGCAACCGATGAACGTCTCCGGAATTTTTTGCAGTGGTGATTCCCCGTATGGAAGCCACGAGCACGGAGCGGTAGCCATCATCAATTTCTCCGTCTTCCGCGCGCGTTAATCCATGATCGACCACCAGTTTATCGCCCATGAAAAGCTTGAAGTTGCTGGCTTCCACTTCGGTCATTGCACACGCCAGGTTGCCGTGCGCAAGTTGGTGTACATGTTCACAGGTTTTGGCATCGGGGCCCTCCACAAGACAAAAAACGGTTCCTTCTTTCTGATTGACCCAAAACTGATGGTATTTAACGCCATATTTTTCCTGGATCAATTCATCCGCCATGTGCGCATTAAGTACATCATCAATCGTGATGTTTTCGATCTTATGAAAATCCATGTAAAGTGGCATACCTGATATTGAACGCGTTTAGGCAATTCAATATACTTCAGAAATTTCAAATTCCAGATTTCGATTCCGGACGTTTCTGGTCTATTTGTGGAGGTATGAAATCTGGAATCTGGAATCCAGAATCAGAACGGTATATTTGTCGAATCGTGGCCTAACTTGTACAGGTTGATGTTGACCCTCAGCAGACATATAAAACAGTCGACTTTGAAGCAATGCGCGGGGCTCCTGATTTTGTGTTTCGCGCTTACCTTTTCCGGAGGCCGGGCATTTTCCCAGCACATCAGCCACGATGCAAAGTTCAGACGGCTTTCGGAAAACATTCAACTCTCCAACCTTAACATCACGTCCATCTTACAGGATTCAAAAGGATTTCTCTGGGTAGGTACGCTCGATGGACTTAACCGGTTTGATGGCTACGATTTCAAAATCTATCGCAACATGGAAGATGACACGACATCGTTATTCAAGAACCGTGTCGAGACTATGTTTGAAGATCACGATGGAACACTGTGGGTGTCCACGTTGAACTCGGGTCTGCAGTATTACAACCGGAGTGACGACTCCTTTGTTCGCATTCCGGAATTCTCGCAACGCTATTGTCACGTTTTTCTTATCACCGAAGATAACCAGCGCAACCTGTGGATCGGAGGCGCATTCAATGACCAGGCTTTTGTCGCGGTTCGTGATCATCGCACCGGCATGTGGGAAAAGTTCCTGCTCTTCCGCGCAGCCGAAGGCATCTTCAGCATGCTCCAGATTTCAGCGAATGAATTCTGGCTGGGGTCGCAATCAAACGGACTTTTCAGATGGAACAAAAAAACAAATGTGCTGGAGCAGCAATTTGTGAATGATCCGAACAACGCAAACAGTCTTCCGGGAAATGACATCCGTGAAATAATTCCCGATATACAAGGCGATCTGTGGGTTGCTACGCACGATGGCGGGTTATGTAAATTTAGTTTTCGGAAAAATCAATATACGCGATTCACAACCGCGTCAAAAGACGGAAGACCATCACTACCCAACAATACCATCCGTAACATGATACCGGATGGCCGCTACCTTTGGATTGCCACTGAAAATGGCGGGCTCAGCCGCATGGATGTGGAGACACAGGAACTCACCAATTTTTTATACGACAAGACAAATCCCAATTCCATCATCAACAATTCCATCTGGTCAGTGTGCAAAGACAGGCAAGGCAGAATATGGGCAGGCTCCTTCGCGAAAGGGTTGTGCGTGCTGGATGTACTGGAAGACAAAATTCCGGTCTATGACCCTGCACTGGAAAATGACCTGGTCAATGTGATCTTTCGGGATTCGAAAAAACGGATGTGGATCGGAACGGAAGATGGATTGATACTGAAAGACAACACCGGCTCACACCGGTTTCGGTTTGATGCAAAAGATAAGAACAGCATCAGCAGCAATGCGGTCAATTGTGTTTATGAAGACCGGCAGCACCGCATCTGGATCGGGGTATGGAGTGGTGGCATAAACCGTTTTGTCGAGCAGTCGAAAAACTTCGTACGCTACAACCATGAGCCGGATCGGAAGAATAGCCTGACGGATCCCAATGTTTTCAGCATCGCTGAGTCTTCCCAAACCGGTGAACTGCTGATCTCTACATTCGGTGGTTTAAACATTCTGAAAGATGAACAGAAGGGCATCTTCGAAAATCCGTTTCCCTATCCGCACGAAGGCGATCAATTCCACTTTGCATTACATGAGGATAAGGAGCACACCATCTGGGTGGGTGCAAGAAGTGGTTTATTCATTTATGAACTTGAAACCAAACGCGTCAAACCCGTCAATATCGCTAACGACACTACCCGGACAACCGAGCAGATCAATTGCATTTTTGAAGATCATAGCGGAACACTCTGGATAGGCTCCAGCGGTGGCCTTCATCAGATGACAGACCGCGGACAATTTACTTCCTACACCACACACGATGGGTTGCCGGTGGATTTTGTGCAGGGAATTTTAGAAGATGCCAGTGGAAACCTGTGGCTTGGCACCAGCAAAGGACTCGTGTTATTCAACCGGACAACAAAAACATTCAAAACCTTTGATGAAAGCGATGGTCTCCTCTCGAACGAATTAAGACGGAAAGCGTTCCTGAAAATTGATAACGGTCAGATGCTCATCGGAGGGAAAGGTGTAAATACATTTTTCCCCGACCGGATTACGTTTAATACCAACAAGCCTCCGGTATACATCACCGGTCTGAAAATATTCAACCAGCCTATCAAACCGCATGCAGCCGATGGTATTCTGAAGCGTGACATCGCAGCAACAAAAATTATCTATCTGGAACACAACCAGAATTTCTTTTCACTTCATTATGTGGGCATCAACTTCACGTCCAGTTATAAAAATCAATACCTCTACAAGCTTGAGGGGTTTGAAGACAACTGGGTCAACGTGGGCACGCAACGTTTTGCCACGTTTACCAACCTGGATCCGGGCACATATGTTTTCCGCGTCCGGGCAAGTAACAATGACGGTCTCTGGAATGATACGGGTGCTTCACTTATCATTCATGTGTTGCCACCGTGGTGGCGAACGTGGTGGGCACGTTCTCTATTTGTGTTGATTGCTGTCAGCATCGTGATAGTTGCTTTCCGCGCCCGAACCCAGCGGATCATGAAAGCCAACCATGAACTGGAGGAGGCTGTGAATCAAAAGACCCTCGAGCTGCGCAATGCAAACCAGGCTTTAAAGGAAAGGGAAGAAGAGATCATTCAGAAAAATAAAGCGCTGACCGCCCAGGGTGAAGAACTTGCTGCACAGAATGAAGAACTGTTGCAAAGCCAGGAAGAAGTATCGGCACAGCGCGATCTCGTTGAGAAACAAAATGAAAACCTGGAGCTGGAAGTCACCAAACGTACCAATGAGCTGGTGGAGTATAATCAGCAGCTGGAACAATTTGCCTTCATTGCAGCACACAATCTGCGTGCACCGGTAGCGCGCATCCTCGGCCTGGGCCAGCTACTCGGCATGCTTGAAGACATGCCTGATAAAAAAGAAGAAATTTACCCCAAGCTCATTCATACCACGCAGGAGTTGGACGGAGTGGTGCGCGACCTCAACACCATACTCGAGTTCCGGAAAAACAGCGAGTCGAAACTCACGCTCGTTGACCTCGCCACTGAAGTTTCGAAGATCAGGGGAACCCTTGAGCGTGAAATTGCCAATGCGCTTGCCGTTATCACCACTGACTTTACCCAGGTGGAAAACATCCGCACCGTAAAGCCTTACCTGGAAAGTATTCTCTATAACCTGATCAGCAACGCCATTAAATACAGAGACCCGGAACGTACTCCGGCTATTCATGTAAAAACCGAAAAAACAGAAAATGAAATTTGCCTGATGGTTTCCGATAACGGACTGGGTATTGACGTAGAAGCTTTTCGCAGTAAACTTTTTACGTTGTACAGTCGCTTTCATACACACCTTGAAGGAAAAGGTCTGGGGCTCTACCTGGTGAAAACACAGATCACCGCATTGGGTGGAAGGATAGAAATTGAAAGCGAAGTAAACAAAGGCTCAACATTCAAAGTGTACTTTAAGGTGTGAATGAAGTCGGGTTGAGGTACTTGGGAGACAAACCGAAAGATCTTATCTTCAGATTATGATCGGGATGGTTATCGCCGATGTTCAGCTATTTTCCTGAACCACCAAATTTATATTGACTGTCATACGCCAGCCCTAAACCTACGCTGGAAAGTTTGTTCTGGTCTGCCACCGCGGCTGAAGGAAAAAGGTTTTTGAACGCAGCCTGAATAACGGGAACTTCCGTAGATCCGCCTGTAAGGATGACGAGGTCAATATCATTTGCTTTTACCTGCGCTTGTTGCAGGCACTGTGAAGCACATACAGCAATATCCCGGACATGCTCTTCGATTGAATTTTCAAAACCCGTTCGTTGAATAGCAATCGATATACCCTCTTCGATAAAATCAAGCGATGCTTTGTATGCTGTTGCTGCCGTGAGTGCCATTTTCGCTTCTTCCGTGACGGCCAACAGGGCATGGCCTGTTTCCTGTTCCAGTATCCTTAACAATCTTCCAAATCGTACGGGGTCTTGCGACTGGTAATACAGCTGTTGCATCTGTGATCGGAGCCGGGTGTTATAAAGCGAATTCACTTTGCTCCAATCGGCCAGGTCATGATACGGTTTTAACGGAACCTCCAGGTTCTTCTCACCATACGTAGTGTTGTAACCGATCTCCGGCATGATCGCGGATAAACTTAACGCTTTGTCGAAGTCATTTCCGCCAATACGAACGCCCGTGTTAGCCAATATATCCGATGTTCGGTCAGGCTTATTTATATAGTGATTCGATAAGCGGATTACCGTGAAGTCGGAGGTACCACCTCCCAGATCGGCTACGATGGCGAGTTGTTCGCCTTTCACATTTACTTCGTGTGCAAATGCGGCAGCGATCGGCTCAAACTGAAATTCAATATGTTTAAATCCCACACGTTCAGCAATGCGCTGTAACTGGAGTTGTGCACGCTGGTCGCCAGCGCGATCGTTATCGATAAAATGCACAGGCCTTCCCATGACTACGTGTAGCAATTCTTCACCACCGATGGCATCGGTTTTTGATTTGAGGTGATGGAGGAATGAAGCGATGATATCCTCAAACTTCATGACCTTTCCATTAACCGCGGTACCATGATCCATTAACGATGTGCCGAGGACCCGCTTCAGACTACGCATGAAGCGACCGTCCTTGCGATCGAAGAAAAATTGGATGGCTTCTCTTCCAAACACCGGTTGACTCACCCTTCGTTGAAAGAAAACCGCGCTGGGAATAGTAACGTGATTTTGTTCTACAGGCACCAGCGATACAACACCAGCTTTCGAAATAGCCACACTTGAATTGGATGTACCGAAATCAACACCGCAGAAAGTCATCAGATTATGGAGAAGACCACAATAGTAATGGTTAAAAATGAAATATCCCGGATTACTCCAATCGACAACCTGCGTTAACAACCCATTCCGAAAAGCACAATTTGGTACTGGTGAAGTAACTCTTAACTTCGTAGAGAATATAACTCGCTAAACATCATGCAGTCCTTGTTCGACAAACTCGCATCCGACCCACTGTATCTCACCGTAGGTGTGATTCTAATGATAGCGCTCCTCTATGCGGTGTTCAAGCGCGTCCTGAAACTTCTCCTTGTTCTGGTTATTGTCTTTATTCTTTTTTTGGTGTATGTCCATTACACCGGCCATTCCGTAAAAGATAAGGTCGAGAAAATAATCAGGGATTAACAGGTTTGACATCCGTACCCGCGTCATGTTCTCCCGAAAAGAGTCGTCTCAAATCAAACAGGAATTCTGGACCGTGTTTGGTCGATACATGAGTCCGGTGCCTTCAGCAGAAGGTGTTAAAATAAACTGGGTTAATTATCACACTACGATCAAGGATATTTTTTTCCGGATGGATGCAGATTCAACGTCAGCATCAATCTCCATTTCACTGGAACAGCGCAACCCTGAAATACGCCATCAATACTTTGACCAGTTCATGGCATTGAAGACCATGCTCCACACCGCGCTTGATGAAGAGTGGACGTGGCATCGCGATGCGGTAACCGATGGAAAATCCATGAGCCGGATTGAGAAGACGCTTCAAGGTGTCTCGATTTTAAACAGAGATCACTGGCCTGAATTGATCTCGTTTTTCAAACCCCGCATAATTGCGCTGGATACTTTCTGGCAGGATGCGAAGTGGGGATTTGATATTGCTTAATTCCAAATTCCAGATTTTAATTCTTTCAGGGCAAGCAATCGGCAATTTGGAATCTGAAATCTGGAATATAAAGTATCTACCAGTTCCGCAGTCTGGCAAAATGTTTTCTTACCCAAATCCGGAACAGGCTGCCTTCATGGGCAGTTAAGTACCTGAAACTCTTCCGGTATTCTTTCATAAAAAGCTTACGGTCAAAGCTAAGCTTCTCCATAATTAGTTTGCAGTATTCCAGCATTGACTTTTATAACGCACGCCTGCTACCCGGATTTATTAAAAAGCTGTTAGAATGAAATTAGATTCAGGTTGCACGGTATCATCTGAACGTTCAACCTCTAGACATAATAACGTACAGCGAAGACATGTTAAAACCGGTAAAGAATATGGAACGTACATCGAAAGCATCACATTTACCAACAACCGGTAAATCAAAAACTTCAGACACTATGTCCCAGCCTTCCGGGCATCAGGCGCCACTGGGCATTGACTTCGCACTGATCTTTATTGTTCTGATGTATATCGTCAGCATCTTTCTGCAGGGTTTCAGCAATGCATAAAACAGCATCTTTAAATCTCTGCTGTGCCGGTAATTCATCTGTGTGCAAATAACATTTTTGGGCGGATACTGGGGAATCGTTTTCTCAAGACAAACGTGGAATAATTGGCGCCTGAATTTAGAAGTCCCGGTATGGAGTATCTTTTCACTACCGAGGGACTGGTAAGTCTCCTGACACTTACGTTCTTGGAAATTGTTTTAGGGATCGATAACGTAGTATTTATTTCGATCATTTCGAACAAGCTTCCGACAGAGCAACAAGCAAAAGCACGTCTGTTGGGTATCGGCCTGGCACTGGCCGCACGCGTTGCGTTGTTGCTGGGCGTAGCGTGGCTCATCGGATTGCAAAAGCCGGTGTTGAATATTTTCTCTCTTCACCTGAGCTATCGCGATATGATCCTGATTGCCGGTGGCTTATTTCTCATCGGCAAAAGTGTTTCCGAGATACACACCAAGCTGGAGACCGGGGAGAAGAAAATGAATAAGCCCCGAGTCGTAACGCTGCGGGCAGCCATTATCCAGATTGTGATGATCGACCTGATCTTTTCACTGGATTCTATTCTGACGGCTATCGGTTTGGTAGAAAGTGTGCTCGTAATTGTTATTGCAATCGTGATCTCCCTCGCGGTGATGCTGCTATTCGCTAAACGCATCAGCACGTTCATTGAAAAGCATCCCGCTATGAAAATCCTCGCAATTTCGTTCCTCGTCATGATCGGCACGTTGCTGGTGGTAGAAGGTTTCCACGTGCATGTACCCCGTGGATACATTTACTTCGCCATGGCATTTGCTTTAGGTGTTGAATTTCTGAACATGAAAATCCGAACGAAAGCTTCCGCTGTTGATGACCATACTCGCAAGATTAATGTGAAGCGAACAGATCAGATGATTTAATTCCGAATTCCAGTGTTCGGGTTTACCTGGAATATTAATGCACCACAAAATTCTTCTTTAAACATTCATCTTGTTTCGGACGCAATGTTGACACACCACCGGCAAGGTTGCTCACGTGTTTGAATCCGTGTTGATTCAACAGCATCGCGGCACGAGGGCTGCGCACGCTGTGACTACAGTATACAAGGATTTCCCGGTCCTTGTATTTCGCCAGTTCGCCCAGTCGCTTTTCCAGTTCATCGATGTTGATGTTGATTGCGTTTTTGAAATGACCGTATGTTTTTCCCCAATCCGTGTCATTGAATTCTCCCGCACTGCGAACATCGAGAAGTACTACGGCAGGGTTGGTGTTGATACGTTCACAGAACTCGGCAGCGGTGAGATTTTTAAACTGCAAGTCGGTTTTGAGCACCAGCGTCATATGACAATCCGGACAAGTACCGGGCCTGCTGTGAATTACGTTGTCACAGGAACGATTACAGGGCGGACACACGTATTCCGCGGGTTGTGAAAGGGCTGTAATGTTAATGAAAAGAAGCGCGAGCAGGAGAAGTCTCATGGAACGTGTATTTCAGTACCGAAGATAGCAGAATCGATTGACTGAAAGTTTTTCCTGACCTGTAACTTTTTATCCCTGTGCACGACTAGGGGTATGCTGAACAACCTGATTGATGCCGCCCGTACCAAATGGTACTTCGTCTGGTCTACGTGGTTTACCCGGATCTTGCTGGCCGTTGGTTTTATTCCTTCCGGGGTGAAAAAAGTTTTAGGGTTGCGGTTCACGCAAATTGGTGTGGAGAATCCGGTCGGTTTTTTCTTCGAGGCCTTGTACCAAAGTGGATTTTACTGGAATTTTTTAGGCGCCAGTCAATTGGTAGTCGCAGCCTTACTCCTGATTCCGAAAACAACTACACTGGGTGCGCTTTTCTATTTTCCGATCATCCTTAATATTTTTTTGATCACCGTGTCGATGCATTTCAGTGGCACACCGGTTATTACGGGGCTGATGCTGATAGCGAATATATACTTGCTGGTATGGGATAAAAAGCGGCTGAAGGTTGTCGCAGACACGATACTACAGTAGAACAAAACAACGCAACACCTGAAAGTTCTGACAAACGTGATCTCGCACACACGTACACACACATATTCGAATTTTATCATTTCAGCCACAAACTTTAGTCGACTTCGCGATTAATGGTATACTTACCAGCCGGAAAGTTTCCGCATTTGTCGCTTGGTGGAAATGATGCTGGGCGGGTTGTGCATAATGTTTAGGTTGTGCCAGTTTAGCTGACCTAAAATGAAACCGAACGGTATGGAAGCACAAGTTCCCGACAAAATATTTTTTATGGGCGAGTGGAAAGACTTGTATAGTAATCCGCTGGAAGAATACTGGCTGAAGCGAAACCGGAAACATCCGAGCTTTATTTTAAAACCCGATTGCCGCAGGGGCTACGTTGCCTACTGGCAGATACTTGACAAGTACCTATACCTCGAGGCGATTGAAGGCAGCTTTATCAAGACCTTCTTTTTTTTCTTCAAACGAACGCTGGGGTACTCGCTGGGCTCACTGTTCCCGCAAGCGAAAAATAAATTAGTAAAGGCCACCTGGTTTTCCGGAAAGATCCGAATCCCGATTGGCCCGATGACCATGTTTGAAGATCACGGCTACGATTCACGCTTTGAAAAAGAACAGATCCTCACGGTTAACCGCGGAGAAATCATCAAGTCGGTGACGCTGGACTTTATGGAGAAACGGCTTACGGTTACGTCATAGTCAGCGTGATATTTCCTAATTTCTGTCTCTTGGGTTCAACTGTATGATGCTTGCCGTGAAGCAAACGAGGCTCATCGCGAAAAGTAAGGAGCGTGCAGCTTCGTGATTGAACTCCCTTCAAAGTGGAGTTCAGGAAATATCAAAAAGAAGTATAGTTGTAGTTCAGAATGTCTGAGCCTATTCACTATCGAAAAAGTAAGCAATTAGGCACAAGGATATGCAATCTCCCTGTCACCCAAATCAACCACATTTGGACGCGCGTTGCATAGCTTTTCACTCGTTTTAGGTAAATAAAAACCGGGAGTAGTCTAGCCCTGGTGCAGTATGAAAATGAAGATGGCGGGTGCCAATCCGGATGGAGATTTTAATTAGCCATCAACCGCTTTGGACGATTGGCGACAAACAATTCGGAATTTTTTATTGGTGTAAAATCTTATGCCAGGCGAAGCAATCAAATTTTTTTATAACCTTACCGGAAAACTGTACTCGCGGCACCGTACACTTTAATCCTGGAATGATACTCGTTGTAGACGACAATCAAGAGAATCTGTTTTCGCTCCGAACGTTGCTCGGTCTCCATAACTTTACGGTAGATACTGCGTCCTCGGGAGAAGAAGCGCTGAAAAAAATCCTACAGCATTCCTATTCGCTGATTATCCTGGATGTTCAGATGCCTGACATGGATGGCTTTGAAGTGGCTGAGGCTACCTCTGGATACAGCAAATCCAAGGACATTCCTATCATTTTTCTTTCAGCTGTAAACACCCATAAAAAATTTATTACAAAAGGGTACCAGTCGGGTGGGATCGACTATATCACCAAACCTTTTGATCCCGAGATTTTACTTCTCAAAGTCAAAACCTTTTACAAGCTCTCGGAGCAAACCCGTCAGCTGAATAACCTGGAAGTGAGCCTGCGGGAAGAAATCGAGTTCCGAAAGGAAGCCGAACAGGTTCTTGAAAAAAGAGTAACCGAGCGCACACGCGAGCTGATGGATTCTAACCGTCAACTGGAACGGAGAACTGAGGAGCTGAAGACCACCAATCAGCGCCTCGCACAGAGTAACAACGAACTTCAACAGTTTGCATACATTGCCTCGCACGACATGCAGGAACCGCTTCGGAAAATTCAGACGTTCAGCGCCATTATCCTCAATCGTCATACAGAAGATAGAAGCCAGCTTGAATTTTATCTTAACAAGATCAGTCTTTCCGCCACCCGTCTGCGCACGCTGGTTTCGGATCTTCTCGCCTATAGCGGTATACAGACTGAGTTCAAATTTGTAAAGACGGACCTGAATAAATTGATGCACGAATGCCTGGAAGACCTCGAGATCCGTTTACACGATCAAGCCTGCGACATCGTATTGGGTGCGCTGCCGGAGATTGATGTCATTCCATCACAGATCAAACAGGTATTTCAAAATCTGTTGAGTAACGCCCTGAAATTTTCACGAAAAGACAGACGCTGCAAGATTCAAATACGAGCAGATTTTGTAACCGAAAAAAGGACGGATGCGGAGGCTCTTTCCGATGGCCCTTTCTGCCGCATTTCCATTTCCGACAACGGGATCGGATTCGACCCGCAGTTTGCGCATACCATATTCGAGATTTTTCAACGCCTGAATAGCCGTGAAGTGTATGAAGGAACCGGTATCGGTCTTTCGATCGTCAAAAAAATTGTCGAGAACCATGGCGGCATCATTTCAGCATCGGGTGCGGAAAATGAGGGCGCAACCTTTACGATAGTTCTTCCGGTAAAACACAACCCCGCACTATAAAATCCGACCAGTTCAGTACCATGACCATGAAAAACAAGCTTGAAAGAAATCTCCTCATCGGGTTCAGTGTTTCGCTGGTGATCCTCATGATCAGTTCAGTGGCTTCCTACATCAGCATCAATAATCTGCTCACCAGCACACGGCTGGTGAATCACACGTATGAGGTGATCCAGGAAATAAATACCCTCACCTCCGCCATGACCGATGCAGAAACCGCGCAACGTGGATACCTGCTCACACAAGCGAATGAATTTCTGGATTCGTATGATGACGCGATGCGCAGGGCACGTGGTGCGTTTGATCAGTTGAGTGCACTAACCAGTGACAACCCGGTGCAGCAGAAGCGCATGACCGAACTGAAGGAGCTGATGGACCAGCGCTTTCAATTTCTCCAGACCAACCTGAATGCAAGACTGGAAAGCGGTAGGATACCGGTGGAGAATTTACTGAAAGGACAGGATATCATGCAGCAGCTGCGCATCAAGGTTACCGCTGTAGGCGATGATGAAAAACGACTGTTGGCCGATCGCACGCAGAGCATGAATGCTTTTGCGCGTTATACACCACCACTCATTGTTGCCGGGGCGCTGATCGCCCTGATCATCACAGTCTCTTTTTATATACGTGTGCGAGGCGATTTCCAGGAACGGGCACGGCTGCAGGAAGCGTTGCAGAAAAAAGATGCCGAGATCACCGAACGTATCCGGATCATCAGCGGAGTTTCGGAAACGGTATCGCGTGGCGAATATGATGTGCGGATTGATGAAAAGGAACAGGACACACTGGGGAGTGTATCAGTTTCACTAAATAAGATGGCCGCGTCACTGCAATACTCCTTTGGTCAGTTGTCGGATAAAGAGTGGTTACAGACGGGGCTGGCAAAATTGAACGATGTGATCATCGGTGAAAAGACAATCGAAACCCTGGCGCGTGAGATCATTGATTTTCTGGCTACGTACAGTGAAAGTCAGTCTGCTGGATTTTACATCATGGACCGCGATGAACTCATCTCCACTGCGGCATACGCATACACTCCGGACGACTCACGGAAGCAATTCAAAAGAGGTGAAGGGCTGGTAGGTCAGTCTATCGTAACGGGAAAGATGCTGGAGCTGAAAGACATTCCATCCGGCAATATCTATATTATGTTTACTACCGGCCAGGCAAAACCCAACCACGTTGTTGCCGTGCCGCTGTATGACGGTTACCAGATCAAGGGCGCAGTGGAACTGGCCACACTGGGCAGTTACTCTCCGCGCCAGCTTGAGTTTCTGAAACAGGCTGCTCCCAATATCGGTATCGCGATCAGCACGGCACAAAACCGGAAGCGGCTGCAGGAGCTCCTGGAAGAAACGCAATCACAATCTGAAGAATTACGGGCACAGCACAACGAGCTGGAAAATATAAATAGTGAGCTGGAGA
>Ga0315910_10002450_pt1 | contig 16334 bp, 12 predicted proteins | sample EdamamesoilMG_FD_204470 | JGI IMG/M metagenome (GOLD analysis project Ga0315910, IMG submission 204470) | Garden soil microbial communities collected in Santa Monica, California, United States - Edamame soil | ecosystem: Environmental > Terrestrial > Soil > Garden | place: USA: California... | reverse complement strand
CAGCTCAGGACGCCCCTGGCTTCAGTCGTTTGGTCAGTCGCAAAATGTTTTTCCCGGCCACACGTTCGTAGTGTAGCCCATCCATCTGGCGGCGGACCAGTTCAATACCAAGCCCACCCGGCAGGTCGTCATCCGCCGCCTGCGCCTTGCGCCGCGCGGCGGTGGGATCAAAGGCGGGCCCGTTGTCACGCAGTTCAACGACAAACTCGTCGCCCGTGTGAGCGAAGGTGACTTCAAAGGTCCGGGCGGCGTCGCGTTTGAAGGCGTGATTGACCACGTTGCTGCCGCATTCTTCCAGGCCCAGCGCGAGGCCGAAGATGGTTTTTTCCGGCACGCCTTGCGCCTGCGCAAAAGTCTGAAGCGCCGCCACCGCGCGCATGACTTCCTCCGGGGTGGCATGCAATTCCAACGTCATGCGCCTGCCTCCCGACCATTCACTTTCAGCGTGAGGATTGCGATGTCATCGGACTGCGGCGCACTGCCGGCGAACGCGCGGACTTTCTGGAGCAGGCTGCTCGTGATGGCTGGTGCGGATTGACCGGAAAACCCGCCGGCATCGGCCAGTAATCGGTCGTTGCCATAACACTCGTCCTGTGGATTGAAAGCCTCGCTCACACCGTCGGAATAAAGAATCAGCGCGTCGCCAGCGCGCAAGGTCAGCTCCGTACGTTCGAACTCCAGCCCCGGTTCAAAACCCAGCGCCGTGCCGAGATTCTTCACCGCCCAGCGCGGCGATTGGCCGTCATGCAAAATCAGCGGGCGACAGTGCCCGGCATTGGCGATGGTCAGTCGGCCCGACTTCGGTTCATACACCGCACAGAGAAATGTCACGAACATGCCGGACGGATTGTCCGCCGCCAGTTCGTCATTGAGTCGCACAAGGATCCGCTCCGGTTCGGCGATCTCGCGGGCCAGCAACCGCGCCAGGCTGATCGCGCGCACCATGAACATCGAAGCGGGAATGCCCTTGCCCGAAACATCGCCCAGAAACATCACCAACCGTTCCGGCCCCCCCGCGCAAACGCCGTAAAGATCACCGCCCACTTCGCGCGCCGGTTCCAGCATCGCGCCGAAGCTCACGCCATAGGCCTGCTCCAGCGGCGCGAAGTCATGCGGCAACATGCCCATCTGGATTTCGCGGGCCACGCGCAGTTCGCTGGCGATCTGCTCCTTCACGGCGTCGCTGTAAGCCTTCGCTTTCAGCAGCGATCGCACGCGGGCTTTCACTTCGAGCATGTCGAACGGTTTGGTGAGATAATCATTCGCTCCGGCTTCAAAGCCGCGCGTCTTGTTCTGCACTTCCTCCAGCGAAGAAAGAAACATGATCGGCACCTCCGCTGTTTCCGGCATCTGCCGCAAGCGGCGACACACTTCGTAGCCGTCCAGGCCGGGCATCATGATGTCGAGCAACACCAGGTCAGGCGGCATTTTCGCCGCGACCTGCAACGCCATCTCACCATTCATGGCAAGGCTAAGTCTGTGATCCGCTTTCAGGCCCTCCACCAGGATGTCGAGGTTGGCCTTGGCATCATCCACCAGCAGCACCCGGCAATCAGAAAGTGATTTCATGCTGGCGAAAATGATTGGAGCCGCTCTTCCAACCTGGTTTGTGCCTCGGCAAACGAGTAGCTCTGCACCAGCTTTTCAAAATCCGCCCACGCGCCATCGGCAAAAAGCGGCTGCAACGCGTTACGCTTCGTCTCAATAAAATCCGCCGCTCCCGGATCGAATTCGGAAAGCAGCTTGAACAATTGTTCGGCCGCGGCGCGTGACTGGGCGGCATTCACTGGCGCCACCGGTGTGCCGGGACTCATCGCCGAAGCAGCAGGATTCAACGCCGCCCTCAATCCTGCTATCAACGAATCAAGTGCCGTGGCGACTTGCTGCGTTGCCACGTTCACTTCGCCCGTTGACCCTTTGGCGCGAATGATTTTCTCCAAACTTGCAGCCGCAGTGTGAACAGCCTTCGCCCCGATGTTACCAGCCACTCCCTTGAGCGTATGTGCCAGACGTTCAGCCAGCGCGACATCGCTCTTCTCCAAGGCGCCGTTGATCTGCGCGACGGCTGGGCCTTGTTGTTCGATGAACTGGCGGAGTAATCTCAAGTAAAGCTTCTGGTTTCCCGCGACGCGGGCGAGCCCGTCCCTGGTGTCAAGGCCGGCGACATCCGGCAAATCATTACTCGCTCCATTATCCTGGCTTTTGCCTCCTCCTTTTGCGTCTGGTGACGATCGCGACCCAGAGTGGGGTTTGTAGAATCGCCCCACCGTTTCAAACAGATTGGCCGGATCAATCGGTTTGGAGATGTGATCGTTCATGCCCGCAGCGAGACAGCGCTGGCGTTCCTCGATCGTTGCGTGCGCGGTCATGGCGATAATGGGCAGATCCTTGAACCGCGAGTCAGCTCGGAGTTTGGCCGTCGCTTGATAGCCATCCATCTCGGGCATCTGCAAATCCATCAGCACGACGTCAAAGGGCGGCGGCTGCGGATCAGTCCCCAAAATATCCACGGCTTCGCGTCCGTTGTTCGCGACCTTCACTGTCGCGCCCGCGCCTTCGAGCAATTCAACGGCGATCTGCTGGTTGATGTCGTTGTCCTCGGTAAGCAGGATGCGCGCGCCGCGCAATCGCGCCGCCTGCGCGGCTTCGGCCGCCACGATCTGGGTGTCACCGGCTTCGGCGAAGACATTCACCAGCGTGTCCACGATCATGGATTTGGTCACCGGCTTGACGAGGAAACCATCGAGTTGCAGGCGCTCAGCTTCTTCGCGCACCTCTTCCCGTCCGAACGCAGTCACCAGCACGATGTGGGGTGGATGCCGGAGCGTCTCGTCGCTTTTGATGTACCGGCTCGTCTGCAAACCATCCATGCCCGGCATGCGCCAGTCCATGAATACAATGTCGTACGGCGCTGCGGCGTCGTGTTGCTGGACGGCGGCGATGGCTTCCTTGCCCGACGCGACCGTATCCACGTGTGCGGCCACGGTGCTCAACGGCTCTTGCAGAATCTCGCGCGCCGCCGGATTGTCGTCCACGACCAGCACGCGGAGGTGCGCCAGTTTTTCGGGAATGATTTTTCCGGGGCTGGTGGACGAACCGGCTCCGACCCAGACGGTGAAAAAGAAAGTGCTCCCGACTCCCGGCTCGCTCTCCAGCCAGATGCGCCCGCCCATCAACTCGACGAGCCGTCGGCAAATCGTAAGGCCGAGGCCCGTGCCGCCATGTTTGCGCGTGGTGGACATGTCCGCCTGCGTGAACGGCTGAAACAATTTCGCCGCCTGCTCCTTGGTCATGCCGATGCCGCTGTCGCGCACGGAAAACTTGAGCTGCACTTTCTCGCCCGTGCGCTCGACCTGTTCGATCTCCAGCCGGATTTCGCCCTTCTCGGTGAACTTGACCGCGTTGTTCACGAAGTTGGTGAGAATCTGCCCGAGCCGCAGCGGGTCACCCAACAGCACTTCAGGGATTCCCGGAGCGACGTGCGCGAGAAATTCCAGTCCCTTCTCGTGCGCCTTCTGCGCGGTAAGTGTGGTGACGCTGGTGATGACTTCATCCATTTTGAAGTCGGTCGTTTCAAGGTCGAGTTTGCCCGCTTCGATCTTGGAGAAGTCGAGGATGTCGTTGATGATCGCGAGCAACGACGTGCCGGCATTATGAACCTTGCCGACGTAATCGCGCTGCTTGGGTGTGAGCTGAGTCTTGAGCGCGAGATGGGAGAGGCCGATGATCGCATTCATCGGCGTGCGGATTTCGTGGCTCATGTTCGCGAGGAACATGGACTTCATTTCCGTGGCTTCCTCGGCCTTTTTCCTGGCCGCCACGATTTCCGCTTCCTGCTGCTTGCGTTCCGTGACATCGCGAATGGATACGGCGACTTGCGCGTTCTCACCCGGCCGCGCCGGCAGCGGACTCAGGCCGATCTCAATTGGAAAGAGCGAGCCATCTTTGCGTACGCCCCGAAGTTCGCGCCCCGAACCCATCGAACGCTGCGACGGCGAGCGGTGAAAGGATTCGCGCATCGCCGGGTGGCGCGCGCGGACGTCCGCAGGAACGAGCATTTCCACCGCCTGGCCGATGAGTTCCTCTCGGGTGTAACCGAACAGTTTTTCGCACTGGACGTTCGCCAGCCGGATGATGCCCCTTTCATCGGCGACCATCAGACCATCTGGCGCAAGTTCGAGCACACTGCGGAAGAATTGTTCGGTTACCCGCAGCTGCTCCTGCTGTCTGGTCAGTTCGCCCTGCTGGGTGAGCAATTCCTCTTTCTGCGCCAGCAGTTCCTCCTGCGATTGCGTCAATTCCTCCGTCTGCTCCTCAAGCTGGCGGGCTTGTTCCTGAGTCTGGCCCAGTAATTCCTGCGTGCGCAGATTGCGTTGCAAGACTTCCAGGCTCATCGCCGCCACCGGCAGTAATTCATCGAGCAATGATCTTTCCTGAGCGTTGAACGCGCGGAACGTGGCGATCTCGATCACGCCTAACAACGTATCCTTGGAAAGCAGCGGGGCCGCCAAAGCCTGCACGGGCGTTGCCCCGCCGAGGCCGGAGGCGATCCGCAGATAGTCGGGCGGCAGGCGATCCAGCGCGATCGTCTTCCGATCCTGCGCGCACTGGCCAACCAATCCTTCGCCCACGGCGAACGAATCGGTCGAACTCGCGCCGTTGACCAGACCGTAGGCCGCAATCCTTCGGAGGCGTCCGGACTTTTCCTCAACCGCGTAGAAGCCAGCGACACCTCCACCCAAGACGGGCACGAGGCCGGAAACGAGGTGCTGTCCAAATTCGGCGAGCGACGCCGCGCCTTGCAATTCGCCCGTCAGCTTGGCGGCGTTGGATTTGACCCAGCGTTGGGCTTCCATCGCCGCCGCGCCCTGCTTGAGGACATCAATCGAGCGCGCCAGTCCGCCAGTCTCGTCGGTGGCCTCGGTGAACGGGACCTGTTTGGCGTAATCCCCGCCAGCAATGGTGCGCACGGAATCCTCCAACGCGCGAATGGGCTTCACAATGCGTCGGAACGTATACAACCCGAGTACACCGGTCAGGATGGCGGCGACCGAATTGCTAACGAGAATCTTGAGCCGGGCCAGCTCGATCGCCGAAACTGCATCCTTTCCCGCACTCATCGCCAGGTCGCTGATGTTCTGCACCCATTCGTCAACGACCTTGTTCAACCGGTCGGCGATGCCGGAAACAGGGCCGGCCAGCAACGCCGCTGCTTCCTCGTGGTGTTCCTGCTCCGAAAGCGCCATGACTTGCTTTGCCCCGGCGATCCATTCCCGGCTCAACGTTTGAAACTCTTCCAACAGTCGTCGCCCCTGATCACTCACCACGAGGTGATCGGCGTACTGTTTGAGCAGACTTTCCACCTCTTGTTCATCCTCATCAAACTGCGCGCGCGCCGCCGCCGCCTGCGTTTCGTTGGTCGCCAGCAAATGCGTGCGCACGCTGATGCGCATCTCGGAAAAACTGCGGGTGAGATTCCCCACGGTACTGAGCGCCACGATGCGTGATTCGGCGACGAAGCGGCTGCGTTCCTCAATCCGCGCGAGTTGCAGTCGCGTGAAGAAGCCGAAAGCCACCAGCGCCACCAAAGGCACGGCCAGCAGAATGATGATGCGTCGGGCAATGGTCATAGGCGTCGGTTTCGGTAAGCGAACGAGCTGGCGTTGCCCTTTGCGACAGGCGCTCGCCGGCGTAGGGAAACTCCATCCCCAGCCGGGGTGAAGAGATGTGCCGCTTTACCGGGATGTTCGGTGGGGTCCAAAATCAGCAGACCATCGGGCGCAAGCAGCGATACCATCCGCTCCAGCACGGCGTAACGATGACAAGCTTCAAAATACATCAACACATTGCGGCAGAAAATCACGTCGAACAACCCGACAACCGGCCATTCCACGCTGGCCAGGTTCACTGCCTGATATTCAATCAACCGGCGGACCTCCGGAACGATCTGCCAGCCCGCTGCGCTGGCGTTCGTAAAAAAACGCGCGCGGCGAGAGGAGTCCATTGGTTGCAACGCCGGTTCAGCATATTCGCCGCGGCGAGCCGCAGCGAGCGATACTTCACTGATGTCCGTCGCCAGAATTGCCACCGGCGGATCATCACACGCAAACGCCTCCAGGAACGTCATCGCCATCGAGTTTGGCTCTTCACCCGTGGCACACGCCGCCGACCAGCACCGCGCCGCGCCGCACTCGCGTACCGCCCGGACCACTTGTTCGGCGGCGATTTCAAAGTGCCGGGGATGACGAAAAAACCCGGTGAATTTTGTGGTGATCAGGTCCACGACCCGTCGCCCGGCTTCCGAATCGTCGGCCTCCGCTGCGTCAAGCAAGGTATCAAGTTCGATACCGCCTGCCAGACCAGAGCGATGACTGCGGCGATGAAGCATGTCACGATGCCGTTCGAAGAGTTCGATGCCAGCCAGCCGCAACGCCAGTGATCGCACCCGGCCAAATTGTTCGGTGGTGATCATCAATTCAGTTCACCCGGATTTGTTCAGACTATCTACGACATCAGCCACGGACGTGAAACGGTCGATGCCGCCGAGGCGTTCATCCACGCCCGCGCGCCGCAGCCGTTCACGCACGCCGGAACGGGCTTCGACAAGATGGACGCGAATGCCGGTTTTCGTGAGTTCATCGGCCAGATGCCCCAACGTATAGGCGCTCTGCAGATCCACGTACGGCGCGGCCGACAGATCGATCACCACGAGTTTCGGCGGCGGGACTTCCGCCTGTACGCGGTCGCTGATGGCGTCGCGTACGGAATCCACGTTGAAGTAGATCAACGAGGCCTCGGGCCGGAAGATCAAGACCCCGGGGATCAGTTCGTTGTCTGGATGCCGTTCCCGATCCGAGAACCGGCGCGTGCCGGGGATGCGCCCGAGAAACGCCACGTGCGGACTGGCCGCGCGCCGCAACAGTTGCACGAGCGAGATGATCGCGCCGATCATCACCCCGCGCAGCAGCCCCGATGTCATCACACCCAGCAACGCGGTGGTGGCGACGATGAATTCCGACCGGCTCGCGTGCCAGAGGTGTTTCAGTTCAGAGGCCTGGAACAATCCGGCCACCGCAACCAGCACGATGGCTGCCAGTACGGGTTGCGGCAGTGCACTCAGGAGATGCGAGAGGAAGAGAATCACGACCAGGATGATCCCGGCAGCGAGGAAACCGGAGAGTGGCGTGCGGGCGCCGCCACTTTCGTTGACGAGTGATTGCGACATCCCGCCGCTGATGGGAAAACCCTGGCCGAGACCGGACGCGAGGTTCGCCGTGGCGAGCGCGAGGAATTCCTGGTTCGCATCCAGCCGCCCGCCGTGTTTGGCGGCGAACATGCGCCCGATGGCCGCCGTCTCCACCGCCCCCAACATGAAACACGCCAGCGCCAGGGGGAGCAGTTGGTTCAAGTCCGCCCAATGGATCGCCGGCAGACCGGGCACCGGCACGCCTTGCGGCAGTTCGCCCAGCAGCTTCACACCCCGGGTATCCAGCGCGAATGCCGAAGCCGCAACGATGCCGCCGATGACCACGAACAGTGCCACGGGTTTGTTCTTCAGAAATATTTTTCCGAGTATGAGCACCGCCAACGCCACGCCTCCGACGAGCAGCGACGTAGAATTGGTTTCGGGCAGATGCTTGAAGAAGTGACCGGCATTCTCCCAGAAACTTCCATGCGCACCGTGAAAACCGAACAGCTTGGGCAATTGCGTGCTCGCGAGGAACAGCGCCACGCCGCATTTGAAGCCCGTCATCACGCTTTCGGAAATGAAATTCACGATCACGCCGGCTTTCGCCAGCCACGCCACGAATGCGATGAGCGCCACGAGCAATGCCGTGCCCGCGGCGAGCGCCGCGAAGCGCGTCGTATCACCTTGGGCGATCTCGCCCAGCGACGAGCCGATCAGCAAGGAGATGGCGGAGGTGACGGTGATGGCGGTGTGTCCGGAACTGCAAAACAGCCAAAAGAACAATCCCCCAAACAGGCACGCATACAAGCCGGCCTCGGGCGGCAGATTGGCGAGGGAAGCGTCGCCCAGACCCGCCGGCAACAGATACGCCGCCAAAGTGATGGCCGCGACGACGTCGCCGCGCAACCAGCTGCGGTCGTATTGACGCAGCCACTTCAGGGCGGGAATCGGCAGGTTCATACGAGGTGGGCTCGGCGATGGATGCCTTAGAACGACCATTTTCCATAGAGCAACAACCCTGAGAAGCGGACATCCACCGTGCCAACAAAATTCGCTCCCGGATAATTGGAACTGCCGTCCTCGGCTTCAACATTTACCGACATGCTGTTGTAGCCCACTCCCAACCCGAAGTGCTTCCATGGGCGGTACTCGAGGCCAACGTTCACATCCAGCAGGGAGCCCTTGAAATCGCTGATCTCAAGATACATCGCGTCGATCGAGGCATTGAGAAACAGTTTCGGAAGTAATTGAAATTCGCCCCGCAGCGCGAGGGCTGGCAATGGCAAAGTTACGTCAGCGCCTTCCACGGCCGTGCGACCGCCTTCAGTTTCGATGTCAATACCGTAACGCAAGGGCACAGCGTAAACTCCGAGTCCGAGGGCAATGCGCATGCGTTCATCCTGCAGAATGGCGTACGAATAGGTGCCCCGGATAATGTCGAAATTGAAAACGGATTCAACGTGCGCGCCAACCGGGTAGGTGTCGCCATTGATTTCAATCTCTTCACTCAAGGTTGCCCCCCCGTCCCGGTGATAGCTCGCGTAGGTAACATCCAATTGGTGTCGCAGACTCTTGCCCGGCCGGTACATCGCTTCAGCCCTGAAAACGGTAAGACTTGTGTCCAACCCGAAGAGTTCCTCTGCGTTGATGGTTATGCCGGCAGCGTTGTTGACACCGAATCCAAGATCGCTGGTGAAGGCGGCGACAAACCCGCCAAACTTGAGGTTGCCCTTCTCCCATGGCAGGAATTTCGTCCCTTCGCTGGCAGTTGCCGTTTCGTCGCCAGCGCAAACAGTCTGATCGGCGAACCCGACGAATATTGCGGTTAGTACAGCATAGAATGGCAGTCGAATGTTCATAACACAATTTGTTGATCGATTATTTGAATGTACAGAATGCTTCACCACCACAACCAGGTTACCGACCTGAGAACTATTACCGATACCCGCTCCCGCCGGTTGAAACCCCGACACCTTATCTTTCGACGCTGCACGTCTCATTGCGCCGGAATCGTGATGAGCGGCATGCCTTCCTTCGGACCGGAATCGCTGAGCGTGAAAAGCATCAGCATGAAGGCGAAGGCGCGTTTGCTTTTCAAATCCCGATCATCGATCCAGAACCAGCGCCCCCGATACGATACCGCCACGCTCGCATCGGTAGGTTTGTTCTTGGAGGAATGGATCTGAATTAGCGATGGAAAGAGCGCCTTGTCGCTGGCGGCAAGTCCCGGCGTGGCGCGGCCTTCAGTGACGTCCTCCGCGGGCACATCCGCCTGCCCGGCCATGGTCATCATGATCTGAAAGATCGAGCGCGTGAGCACCGCGAGTTCCTGGTCATGCGCCGGGGTGCCGCCGAAGACCAGGGTGAATTCTGCCGCGTCCTTATCCAGGCGCAACAGCTGCCTCAATTCATGCATCTGCGCCAGCGTCGCATCAGGCACGTCTTTCGCGCGAAACGTGATGATGCTCGTCTGCTGTTTCTGGCTGTCCTGCTTCACGCGCAAGCTCACTGCGCCGGAGCGTTGGATGTCCCGGAACAATTCCAACATGCGCAGGAATCTGGGTTCTGGCGGTGCGACCCCGGCAATGGACGTCTCCTGGTTCTTCAGCCCATTCACCGAAGCCGCCGCCGCCATCAACACGCCGTCGGCCGGCCAGCCTGATTGGACCATGAAAAAAACCGACTCCGGTGGCAGCGGCGTCATCAATGCTTTGACGAACTGATTGCCGGTCAGCGGCGTGTACGTGACGGTGGGCCGGTCGGTGTATTTCGCGGTACCGCCCACGGTGGCCGTCGTGCCGCCAAGCGCCGAGTTTTCAGGAAATGCTCCGCCCGCGCTGATGCCCGTCTCCAAGGTGTAACCCGCCACGATCTGTCCGACGTCCACAAAGATCGGCGGGTCGAGGTAACGCAGCTTGACGATGTTGAGCAGCGTCTGCCGCTTCCAGGATTCAGAAATGGAACTGCTGTAATCGTAGCGATCGCGGGCGATGGTCTTGGGCCCGATACTGCGGCAACCCGTCAACCAGCAGCTTCCCGCCAGCGCGAGCAACAGGACGGCGGACTTTCGATGGATGGTGTGCATGATGGGAGATTTAGTCCGCGGAGACCCGCCAGTGATCGTCCGGATCATATTCGTTCAAGGATTTCACAATGCTGGTGGTTTTCGGCCCGAGGTCGCGCTGATAGACGCGGCCTTGTTGATTCACGATGAAAGTCATCACGCCAGTGTCGCCGTATTCCATCGGCCACGCCGCAAGTGCAAAGCCGCCGATCATGTTTCCGTTGATGATGTAGTCATACTTCCCACCCGGCGCGTGTTTGCCCTGGCGCGTCACCACTTTGAAACAGTAACCATGAAACGGCTGCGGTCCGGAATCGGGCTCGGACTTGCGCCGGTAACCTTCGCTTTGCGCGTATGCGACCAGCGGTCCGAGCGGACTGACTTCGCCATTCAGAGCCACGCGCCAATACAGCCCGTCGGTGTGGCCCGGTGTGCTGGCCAATCGTTGTGCGTATTCCAGCACGTCGTCACCGTCGCGATCCTTGCCGGCATATTCGCGCTGCGCCTGCACGTAAGCCCGCACGACCCGCAGCACATCGAGTTCATTACGGCCGATGCGGCGGTTCAAAACTTCCTCGCGACCGGCGGCGGTGTCGAACTGCCAGCCACCCGCGCCCTTCACCAACGGGATCGGAAACGGCCAGCCATTGTGTCCGACTTCAAGGACCATGCAGGAATCAGATTCGCGAACGAGGCGGTTCGTGACGTTGAAAGCCGCGGCAAACTCTGCCAGTTCAGCGGCGCCTTGAAATTCATCTGGATTCACCAGTTCCTTCACTGCCGGCCCGAAAATGGTGGCCAGTACCGCGTGATTGGTGGCCGTGGCAGCGCGTCCGAGCGCAGTCGCGGCTTCCTCGGGCGTGGCAAAGATTTGCGGCGCTTCACCTGCGAAGAGTTTCTGCGAGGGACCAGCAAGCGCCAGGATCAGCAGCGCACCGGCGCCCGGCAGATTTGGAAATCGAAAATGCTTTTTCATGAGATTGCTCCAGTTGAAGTTCAACGCCGGCCCCCACCGCCCCTTCCGCCACCACCACGACTGAACGAGCCGCGATTGCCCGCATGCCGCGCCGAGGCCCCGCTGTTCACGCCGCTGAAAGCGGACGAAGATTGCGCACTAGGTCGGTTGACGGATGACGAGGTCGGACGCGATCCACCCGAAGACGATTGCGCAGGACGATTAGCCGAGGGTTGTTGCCAGTTGGACGTCGGCTGTCCCGCGCGGGAAGCGTCTCCCGGGCGCTGCGAAGCGGACGGCTGACTGGCACCCGGAGCGCGGGCGGGTTGATTGCCGGCGGCGGGTGCTTGCGACCAGTTATGGCTTGGCTGCGAGGTGCGGCCGACGCCACCACCAACAGCCGGTCGGTTCGCGGCCTGAGTTGAGCCACCACCCCAGCCGCGGGCCTCACGGTTTTGCGCAGCCGTCGGCGAGCCGGAAGTTCGCAGGCGATTCTGGTCGGGTTGCCATTTTTGCTGTGCGGGACGTTGACTGCGGTTGCCTCGGTCACCGGGTTGATTGGGTCGATCCGGGCGATCGGGGCGGTCGATATTGATGTCGTTGTCTATGTCGATGTCCACATCGCCGTGGTATCCACCGCCCCACCAGACACAGCCGCCGTGCCAGTCGCAGTTGTTGGCGATGATCGCGCCGACCGTGATGCCGATGCCGAAAGAAATCAGCGGCGCGTAAGGATCATAAACGTACGTCGGTGGAGGATAATAAACCGTCGTCGGATAACTCGGCACATAAACCACTTCGGAACTTGCTGGCGCTACCTGAACAATCTGGTTGGTCACCGACACGATCTGCGTCACATTCGTCTCCACATAGACGACGTTGGTGACGGTGACAATTTGCTGCGCCGTCGTCCGGAGGGTTCCGGCCTTTTGCGCCTTCGCGCGCAGGGACTGGATGGTGTCCATCAATTCCTTCGGTTGGTCGAGGAACGCCTCGCCCAAATCCACCGTCCAACTCAAGTCCGCATCCATCTTGGCGATCAACTCGGGAAACTTGGCCACGGCCTTGACATTCGAGTCCCAGGGTTGTGCGTCCACCTTCGGGATATTGTTCGTGTCCTTGACGAATCGCGCCGCCTGCACAATCTCCACCGGATATACCGACGCCGGCAGGATGATGCTGATGAGCGGGTCAGGATGTAATGCGATGGGCATCGCGAGTTTCTGCAACTCCGCGGCGCTGCGCTTGGCCGCCGCCGAAGGCGGCGGCGCAGCCTGATTGGTTTGCGCAGAAACACTCAAGACTGGCAACGCGACAGCACCAAGCATCAAAGTGATCACAAAGAACCTCCGCAGTGCTACAGTCGGTGGGTTCGGGCATTGTTGGCTCGTTTTCATGTTCAGAATTTTACACCCAAGTAACGGTTCAATCGGCCGACACTGAATTCATAAATCCCGTCAGCCAGGCGATTACGATTCACCTTCGCCTCTGACTCACCACCACACTTCCATTTGCACCCCGGCTGTCACGCCGTCGTTTTCGGTGCGGTAATCATTGCCGCCCACCGATCCGACAAAATCATCGCCCCAATGCGCATAGGTGATGAAAGCGCGCAACACCGGCCGGCTCATGAATCGCCCGCCAAGCGATACCTGCGGCGCCAGCGTCAGTTTGTAAAGAAAGTCACTGGTGCTCGCGCCTTCGTCGCGCACCCAATCCACCCCGCCCTCGAACGCGAGGCTGAAGTATTTGTTGAAATGAATGATCGGCCGCACGCCCGCGGAAAACCATTGCACGTTATCACCGTCACCGTAATCGGTGATCTGATAGACCAATGCAGGACCGATGGAAAAGTGCTTGTTGACATTCGCAATGAAATGTTCGGTCGCGCGGAAACGCCAGGAGTCGTCCTCGTCCGGCCGGATGAACACGCCATTGGTCAGCGCGAAGGTCTCGAACCCCGACGTGAACGTCTTGGCCGCCCCCGTGCCGAACTGAAGCGAGAATTTGTTTACACCATCCTTGCTCAAGAACTGGTCACGAGTGTGGACGAAGTTGAAGGCCACACCGTCGGAGTCGGAAGCCGAGTTACCTGCCGCGTCCGAGCCGCTGTCCGCCCGGGCATACACCACCCCAAACTCGCCCTTGCCAAGTGGCAGCGGCACATCGTAGAGCCGCAAGTCCCAGTTCCCCTTGCTATAGCCCGCTTCATTGGCCGCGTCGGGCACGGGCACATCACTCACCCCGCTGCGTGAACCGGCGCCGATCCAAGCCAGCGCCAATTTGCCGAACGGCAGCGCATAATCCTCCACGCCACCGCCGGCCCCACTCATGTTGTAAAAGAAAAAGTCGTTGATGTGGATGTCGTGCCGGCGATAGAACCGGTTGCCTGCCCAGAACTTCATTGAGGACTGAGACTCCACCACGTTGCCGATGGAAACCCACGACTCCGGCAATCCGAAATCAGTATCGCCTGACGAAAGCAGATCCTGATACGGATTATACATCGAGACGGTCGCTTGCACGCGCGCGATCGGGCCGGCAGGCGTGCCATCTGGCCGAACGCCGGGATCGAGACTGAACAGTCCGGGCACATAGAAGTTTTTGCCGAACGTCAATTCGCCGTAGTTCTCCGCTTCGTTACCCAACCGGTACTTGGCGGAAGCGCCCGGCGCCTGGAAACCCACTTGCGGCCCACCTTGATCGTTGCGTCCGTATCCGGCACGGAGATAACCGTGGATCTCTACAAAGTCTTGCAGCACCTGTTCAACGCGTTCGCGCAACGGGTTTGACTCTGCCATGCTTGCGTGTTCCCGCGACTCGGTATCACGCTGAAACTCTCGGTTGGCGAACTCCTTCGCCGTAGCCGCCGCATTGGTCAGCGACGGCGGAACAGCGGTGGTGAGGGTTGCCGTTGGATTTGTTGCTGGGGAAGATTCCAATTGCAGCAACCGCTGTTCAATGCGCTTCATGCGCCGCTCGTAATCACGCTGAAGCTGGCGGAGTTCCTCACGCAACTGCTCCGCTTCGCTGGATGGTGGATTCTGCGCGAAAGCCGGCAGCACCGTGAGCATCGCCACCAATAACCAAAAAGTTTTTGATGGGACCTTTATTTTCACATTGAAAACAATCTTATCGCCGTCCTCCCCCTCCCCGCGACATAGGTCGGGGTGCCGACGGAATGGAAGGAGTGGGTCGGGGTGTCGGGGTCGGTTTCACGATCGGATGCTCCGGGCGCGGCCGGTTATCGGGCCGATCGGGCCGGTCCGGTGGCGTGACGATGATGTCCGGGTCATCGTGATAATGACCGCCATAATACCACGGGTCGTAAAAGCCCACGCCGTAGTAAACCCCGCCGCTGACACTGCCACCACCTCCCGAGCTTTCACAGCCCGTGAAGGAAATCATTAACGCCAGCGCGGCCACACACTTGAGCAAAGTGGAAAAAGTCTTCATATCACTTCACTCCTTTCCCATCGTCACCGGTCCATTCCATCAAACCGATCGCCGCTCCGGTGGGATCGGCAACCACCGCCACCTTTCCTGCGAAACGTTCAGGTTTCGGCGCCAGCAACACTTTGCCACGCAATTGCTCCGCTTTGGTCACCGCTTCGGTGATGTTTTTCACCCGCACAAACGGCAGCCAGTTGGGCTTGATCTCCGATTTATGGGTCGGCGGCACCTCTCGCACCGTCGCCCGGGCGAAGCCCTGGCTGGCCAGCACGAAATCGCTCATCCGGTTGCTCACCGTGTTCTCGATCACCTCATAGCCAGCGACGTCGCGGTAAAAATCCGCTGCCGCCTTCGCGTCATGGCTCAGGAGCTGGATCCAGATCCAGTCCCCCGGCTCAGCGAGAAAATCCTGCGGGTCACCCGTGCTGGATTTGACCACGCCAAAGATCGCGCCCTCCGCATCGGCAAACACTGCCTGCTCACCCCGCTTGGACATCTTCTGCGGTGCTGCCAGAACACGTCCTCCGTTCTTCGTCACCGCCCGTTGCACCTTATCCACGTTTGCGACAGACACATAACCAAACCACCGTGGGCGCGCCTTGGCATCGTCCGCTGGCCGGGTGCGCTGGAACATGCCGGCCAGGGGCCGCTCATCGTTGTAGGCGACCAGATAGTTCCCCGCGCTACGAAACGTCCAGCCGAACAAACCAGCATAGAAGTTCTGCGTCGCCTTCACATCGTCAGTGACAAGATCGGCCCAGACGAATTTGCCCGGCAGGCGCGGACTGCTGGAAACGGAGGTCAACGGCGGCAACTCCGGCGCACTGCCTCCGATCGCCGCCGGCCCACAGAGCATCATCCCACCGCATAAGATGAGAGGGCTGAGGATTTTTTTCATGGTCAGTTTGAGTAGTGGATTTCGAAACGATCAAACCAGATTCAGGCCAGCGCCCCGGCTGCTTGTGAAATTTCGGGCACCGTCAGTAGCGGACAGGTTGCCCCGCGCAACACCCGTTCACTGTGGCTGCCCCGCAAGGCATCGAGGAATCCGTTGCGCCCGTCAGTGGACATCACGATCAGATCAGCCCCGCCTTTGCCGGCGGAATCGACAATGCCCTGGATCACGTCACCGGTGCGCGAGGTCTTCTTCCATTCCCAACCCGGCACGGTGGGACATTGCACCGCCGGCATCGCGGTCGCTTCGCCGATGTGCAGCAATGTGAATGTGCCGCGCGGGAGTTTCAGGCGCGAGGCGAGCCGGGCAGCGGCATTGATGGCAGGTTGGGGACTGGGCTTGGCCGCGATGGGAATGAGGATCTTGCTCAACGAAACCGAGCCATCGCTGGCGGAAACAAATCCCGGCGCGCCTTCGGGGACGTAGAGCGTCATCTGACCGGCCTGGCGGGCGAGCGGTTCGTTGTCGGCCATCCCGTGCCAACCTGCTTTGCCCGCGTTCACATGGGTGGCCAGCACGACCAAATCCACCTGGCGCGCGGCGAGCTGCTGGAGCACTTCTTTCACCGGGGCCGGTGTCCGGGCTGTCACTGTGTGGACGTCAATTCCGAGTTCCGGCACGGCGGAACGCGGACTATTGGGCGGAAGCAGATTCCAACGCTCCAAGGTCTCCCGCACCCCGGGGAACTCGGCCCACTCCGCCGCCACATCGGGCGAAA
>Ga0315910_10002449_pt1 | contig 16344 bp, 11 predicted proteins | sample EdamamesoilMG_FD_204470 | JGI IMG/M metagenome (GOLD analysis project Ga0315910, IMG submission 204470) | Garden soil microbial communities collected in Santa Monica, California, United States - Edamame soil | ecosystem: Environmental > Terrestrial > Soil > Garden | place: USA: California... | reverse complement strand
GCCGGAAATTCATGCGCCGGCAGCATTCGAGCGCGGCGCGCGTCAGCACCAGGAAGCGGCGGTGCTCGTCGGCGTCCGTGGTGTAGAGCCTGGGCCGCGCGTACAGGGCGTCCGACTCGACCAGGTAGACGGGAGTGGTCGACCCGGGCAGCCTGGCGCGCCACATGTCGACCTGGTACTCGTGGCTCCCGACCACGATCGACAGGCCCTGCAGCGACTCGAGGCGCGCCGCTTCCATGCGGTCACGCCGCATCTGCGCGTAGAACGGCACGAACAGGCGCACGTCGTGGCCCCGGCCGGTCAGTTGCCGCGACAGAGCGCCCGCGACGTCGGCGAGCCCTCCGGTCTTGGCGAAGGGCACGACTTCCGAGGCGATGGCGCAGATGTTGAGTTTCACGGCGGCGGGCATTCTAGCCATTAGTTCCCGCTGGTAGCATGGCGGCCGGTCTCATTCGCATGCGACGTGTACTCACAATACTGACGGCCATCGTGCTGTTGGCGGCATCACTCGCCGTCGGCGCGCTCGCCGCCGACCTGCCGTTCTGGCGCCGCGCGCTGCAGCTGCCGCTGCCGGTCGACGCGCTCTACCTACCCGTCGCCAGCATCGGCGAGTCATCCGGGCGGCACGGCCGGGGCGTGGCCGACCTGGCGGCGCCGCAGCCGGCGTTCACCCCTCCGCAGGAACTCGAGCAGGTGATCGCGCGAGCGCGCGACGCGGGTTCACGCGCCTTGTTAGTCATGCGCGGCGGCGGCCTGGTGCTGTCGCGTTATTTCGACGCCGACGACGCGGACACCTTGCTGCCGGCCGGGCTGATCGCGCGACCGGTCACCGCCATGGCGGTGGGCATCGCGCTGGCGGACCACAGCATCGAATCGCTCGATGTGCCGGTGTCGCGCTACCTGCCGGAATGGTCCGACGAGCCGCGCGGCCAGATCACGCTGCGCCAGCTGCTCGAGGACACCAGCGGACTCGAAACCGGCGGCGCGCCGCCGCGCCTGCTGCGGCGTTCTCCCTGGGACGATGCGCGGCACCTGCCGGCGTTCGCCACCGCCCGGGGCGTGCGCATGATGTTAGGCAATGATTTCGCGAGCACCGCATTGGGCTTCGAGCTGGAGCACGAGCCGGGTGGCTTCTACAACGCGTCGCCCGCCAACACGCAACTCGCCGCGCTGATCGTGGAGCGCGCCACGAAGCAGCCCTTCGAGCAGTACCTCGACGCGCGGCTGTGGCGCGCGCTGGCCGGGAGTCCCGCGGAGCTCGCGCTCGACCGGCGCGCCGGCATGCCGGCGGCGCATTGCTGCTGGCGCGCGACCGCGCCCGACATGCTGGCGGTGCTGCATCTGCTCGCCACCGGCGGCGCGCCGGTCCTGCCCGAGGGATGGGTGGAGGAGATGTCGGGTCCGTCGCGCGTGCATGCGGAAAGCGGCCTGCAGCTGCGGCGTAGCGAGGTGGGTGGATTCCTGGCGCTGAGCGGCAGTGACGACGACGGCAACGAGTTCTGGGTGTTTCCGCAGCGCGAGCTCGCCATACTGAATATCGTCAACCCGACGGGCTCGAGCCCGCCCGACTTGCCGGCGATGCTGCTGTGGATATTCGGCACCCGCTGAGACTGCGCAAGTAACGGGTCGCGGCGCGGGCGATGCCGCTCGCAGAATGCGCCCCATGGACATGCACGTGACTACCCCCGCCCGCCAACGCCGACTTTCCGATGGCTTCGTCGACAGCCGCGATTTCGTTCGCATGACGCGCGCCATCGAATTCATCGAGCGCGAATACGAACGGCAGCCGAAGCTCGCCGAAATCGCGCGTTACGTCGGACTGTCGGAGTTCCATTTCAATCGCCTGTTCCGGCGCTGGACCGGGCTCACTCCCAAGCAGTACCTCGCCGAGATCACCAGCCGGGCGGCGAGCGCCGCCCTGCGCGACGAGGTGTCGGTCATGGACGCGGCGCACGCTATAGGACTTTCCGGCGGCGGGCGTCTTCACGATCTGACCGTCACGCTGGAAGCGATGACTCCAGGTGAGATCCGCGCCCGCGGCGAAGGAGTGGTGATTCGCCACGGGCTTGCGGCTACACCGTTCGGCACGGCGCTGCTGGCCGAGACCGGGCGTGGGCTGATGCGCCTGGCGTTCGTCGAGACCGGTGGCGAACGCGCCGAACTCGCGGGGCTGCGAGAGCAGTTTCCGCACGCCCGGTTCGTGCGCGACGACGCGCGCGCCCGGGAACTGGTGCAGACCATCTGGGGTGAAGGCGAGGCGCGGCTGCCGCTCGCCGTCACCGGCACCAACTTCCAGGTGCAGGTCTGGCGCGCGCTGCTCGAACTCGCGCCCGGCGAGACGGTCACATACAGCGCGCTGGCGCGGCAGGTAGGCCTGGCGAAGGGTGCACGAGCCGTCGGCAACGCCGTAGGTGCGAACCCCATCGCCTGGGTCATCCCCTGTCACAGGGTTCTGCGCGAGGGCGGGAAACTCGGTGGTTATCGCTGGGGAACCGCCCGCAAACAAATGATCCGCCGCTGGGAGAATGGGCGCGCGGGGGTTTCATAACATTTTGATTCCCCTCGTGTGTCGACATGTTGGCGGTGACATACTGGCCGCCTTCAAGAGAGTGATCCGCACACGTGCCCGAACAGCGCAAATTCGTAACCCCGGTCGCCGTCGTGGTGGCGATCATTTCTCTCGGGTGGGCCATCTACTCCTCTCAGCACAAGCCCGACGCGGGCAGCGGTGCCGGGCCGGGCGCGGCGAGCCGTAGTTCGGCGCCCGCACTCGTGTCGACCATCGGCGTGCGCAGCGAGCGCATCAGCCAGAAACTCGAGGCGCTCGGAAACGCGCGCGCCAACGAGTCCGTGGACATCAGCTCCAAGACTTCGAACGTGGTGACCGCCGTCCGATTCCGCGACGGCGAGCGCGTCAAGCGCGGCCAGTTGCTGGTGGAGCTCGACGACGCGCAGACGCGCGCCGATGCGGCTGCCGCCGAGGCCGCCGTGGCCGAAAGCGAGCGTCTCTACAATCGCAGCCGCGAATTGATGAGCACCGGGGCGTTGTCGAAGGCGCAATTCGACCAGCTGGAGGCCACGCTGAAGGCGAATCGCGCGAGGCTCGCGGCGGCCGAGGCGCGCCTCGCGGACACCGTCATCCGCGCCCCGTTCTCCGGCCGCGTGGGCCTGCGGCGCGTGAGCGTGGGCACGCTCATCAGCCCGGGTGACGTGATCACCACGCTCGATGACACCAGCGTGATCAAGCTGGATTTCTCCGTGCCGGAAAACTTCCTGGCCACGCTGCGCGAAGGCCTTGCGGTACGCGCGACCGCGCCCGCTTTTCCCGGGCGCAGTTTCTCCGGCAAGGTTTCGAGCATCGACTCGCGCATCGACATGAACACGCGCTCGGTGACCGTGCGCGCGCTGCTCGCCAACGAAGACGGCGCCTTGCGGCCCGGCATGTTCCTCAACGTGTCGCTGGCCAACGATGAACGCGAGGCGCTGGTGATCCCCGAGGAAGCGCTGACGCCCGAGGCCGAGAAGCAGTTCGTGTACGTGGTCGCGGACGGCAAGGCCGCGCTACGTGAAGTACGCATCGGCCAGCGCCGGCCCGGCAGCGTCGAGATCGTCTCCGGCCTCAGCGAGGGTGAGCAGGTCATCGTGGAAGGCACCCAGAAAGTGCGCAATGGCGCGCCCGTGCGTGTCACCGAGATGTCGGCCGACACCGTGGCGGAACCTGCTGGCGCCCAATCGCACGAGGCCAATTCGGCCATTCCCGCCGGGATGCGGCAGTGATCATTTCGGATCTTTCGGTCCGGCGCCCCGTGCTCGCGACGGTGATGTCGCTGCTGCTGCTCATTCTCGGCATCGGCGCCATCACGCGGCTGTCGCTGCGCGAATTCCCCGACGTCGATCGCCCGGTGGTCAGCATCGAGACGCGTTATCGCGGCGCATCGTCGGACGTGGTCGAGTCGCGCATCACGCAGATCATCGAGAACGAGATTTCCGGCATCGAAGGCGTGGAACGCCTCAACTCCTCGAGCCGCGACGAGCGCTCGCAGATCAACGTGGAGTTCACCCTCGAGCGCGACCTGGACAGCGCCGCGAACGACGTGCGCGAGCGCCTGTCGCGCGTGGCCTCGCGGCTCCCCGAGGAAGCGGACCCATCGCAGATCACGAAAGTGGATAGCGGCCAGGATCCGATCATCTTCCTGAACGTCGCGAGCACGCAGCGAAACATGCTCGAGATCACGGATTTCATGGAGCGCTACCTCGTCGACCAGTTCGCGACGATCGAAGGCGTGGCCTCCGTGCGCATGAACGGCGCGCGCCGCTACGCGATGCGCGTGTGGCTGTCGCGCGAGAACCTGGCGGCGCGGCAACTCACTGTCGCGGACGTCGAAACCTCGTTGTTGCGCGAGAACGTCGAGCTGCCTGCCGGCCGCCTGGAGTCGCGCGAGCGTGAATTCACGCTGCGCACCGACACCAACCTGCGCACCGAGGAGGACTTCCGCAACCTGGTCGTGGGTCGCGGGCCGGACGGCTACCTGGTCCGTCTCGGCGAAGTCTCGGAAGTGCGCCTCGCGTCGGACGACGATCGGAGTCTGTCGCGTTCGAACGGCGCCATCGGCCTGTCGATGGCCGTGATCCCCCAGTCCAAGGCCAACGTACTGCGGACCTCGGCGCTGGTGAAGGAACGGCTGGCGCAGATTCAGCCCACCCTGCCGAAGGACATCACCGTCGAAGTCAACATGGACAACGGCGTGTTCATCGCGGCGTCACTCAAGAACGTGGTCTGGGCGCTGACCGAGACGCTGGCGCTGGTTCTCATCGTCATATTCCTGTTCCTCGGGACAGTTCGCGCGACGCTCATTCCCGCGGTCACCATCCCCGTGTCGATCGTGGCTGCGGCCATCGTCATGGCCACGCTCAACTACTCGATCAACACGCTCACGTTGCTGGGCGCCGTGCTGGCCATCGGCCTGGTCGTCGACGACGCCATCGTGGTGCTCGAGAACATCGTGCGGCGTATCGAGGGCGGCGAGCCGCCCGTGCTCGCGGCGATCAACGGTTCGCGGGAAATCGGCTTCGCCGTCATCGCCACCACGCTGGTGCTGATGGCCGTCTTCGTGCCGGTGTCCTTCATGACGGGCGACACCGGGCGGCTGTTCGGCGAGTTCGGTGTCACGGTCGCCGCCGCGGTCGGCTTCTCGGCATTCATCGCGCTGACGCTGACACCGATGATGGCGTCGAAGCTGTTCGCGAATGGCATGCCGAAGTCGCGCATGGTGGGCGGCATCGATCGGGTATTCCACGATCTCGACGATCACTACGCGACCGGACTGCGGCGCGCCATGGAAGGTCGCAAGCCGCTCTGGATCGTGGTTGGCGCACTCGTGCTGTTCGGCGCCGCGGTGATGTTGTTCGTGTTCGGAAAGCCGTTCGGCGCGCTGCGCATCCCGAGCGAGCTCGCGCCGCAGGAAGACCGCGGCATGGTGGCGATCTTCGTGACCGCCCCCGAGGGTTCGAGCATCCAGTACCTCGACCGCCAGCTGCGCGAGGTCGAGCGGGTCGCGATGGACGAGGTCGAGAAGGGCAATGCGCGTCGCGTGCTCACGCGCTCCGGCGGCTTCGGCCGAAGTGCCGAAGTGAACATCGGGCGCGTGATGGTCCCGCTCAACATGTGGGATGAGCGCGACGAGAGCGCCAGCGAGATCACCAACCGCATTCGCCAGCGCACCCAGGCAATCTCGGGCGCGCGCATCAATGCGAATCCGACCGGCAGCCCGATCGCGCGCAACAGCACCCGGCCGCTGGCCATCGCGATGGGTGGCGGCGAATACGAAGAAATCGTGCAGTGGCGCGACAAGGTCATGCAGCGCGTCGCCGTGGAGAATCCGAAGATCCTCAACCTGGAGTCCGACTACCTCGAGCGGCAGCCACGCGTCATCGTGCAGATCGACCGCAACAAGGCCGCCGACCTCGGCGTGTCATTGCAGACCGTGGGGCGCACGCTCGAAACGATGATGGGATCGCGCATCGTCACCACCTTCGAGCGGGCGGGGGAGGAGTACGACGTGATCCTGCAGGCGCGCGAAGCGCAGCGTGCGTCCGTGGGCGATCTCGACAACCTCTACGTGCGCTCCGACAAGGACGGCGACCTGATACCGCTGTCGGCGCTGGTGAAAGTCGATGAGCGCGCCGGCCCGACCGAATTGCGCCGCACCGACCGCATGCGCGCGATCGAACTCGCAGGCTCGCTGGCACCGGGCTACACGCTGGGCGAAGCCGTGGAATACATGGAACGCGTGATCCACGAGGAAGCACCGAACGCCCAGATCATCTACAACGGCGAGACTTACCAGTACAAGAAATCGGGCGGACAGCTGTGGATCACCTTCGCGTTCGCGCTGCTCGTGGTCTACCTGGTGCTGGCCGCGCAGTTCGAAAGTTTCATTCACCCCGTGGTGATCCTGGTGACGGTGCCGCTGGCGATCACCGGCGCGTTGCTCGGCCTGTTCCTGTTCAATTCCACCATCAACATCTTCAGCCAGATCGGCTGCATCATGCTGATCGGCATCGCCTGCAAGAACGGCATCCTGATCGTGGAGTTCGCCAACCAGCTGCGCGACCGGGGCGTGGAGTTCGTCGATGCGGTCATCCAGGCCGCCGCCACCCGACTGCGGCCCGTGCTCATGACCAGCTTGTGCACCGCGTTCGGCGCCATGCCGCTGATGCTGGCCCACGGGGCGGGCGCGGAGAGCCGGGAGTCCATTGGCGCCACCGTGTTCTTCGGAACGATCGTGTCGCTTGGTATGACGTTATACGTGGTGCCGGCGCTGTACCTGCTGATCGCCCGCAACACCCGCTCGCCGGCATACATGTCGCACCTCGTGGACGGGCTGCTCGGGCGCCGCGAGCCGCGTGGCGCTTCCACAACGAGTGCCCGCTCCGCGCCCGACGCTCATTGAGCCGCGGCGAAACCGTCACCGCCGCGTCACAACGGCATATTCGCGACAAGTTTTTTGACATAACGGCGACTTTCCCTGCCTGCGCTGTCAACCGCGACCTGATCATTCAAGCGAATGATCTATAAGGTTTTTTTCGGCCCGTGACCGGGCATCGAAGGGGCTCGCTGGTAGACTGGGCGCCGTCCCTTCTCCCCCTCCGCCCCGCCTCTCAACAATCGTCATGGCCCAGACACCGTACAAGCAGCTAGAGCAGGAATGGAAACGCCTGCACGCATTCCGAGGAGCCATGGCGGTGTTGCGCTGGGACGCGGCGGTGATGATGCCGCGCGGCAGCGCCGATGTTCGCGGCGAGCAGCTCGCCGCGCTCGAAACCGAGTACCACGCCCTCGTGACCGCACCGCGCGTGACGCGCCTGCTCGATCGCGCCCAGGCGAACACCGCGGGGCTCGAGGACTGGCAGATCGCGAACCTGCGCGAGATGCGCCGGCAGCGCGACTTCGCCATCGCGACTCCCGTGGCGCTGGTGTCACGACTCGCGAAAGCCGCGTCCAAGGCCGAAGCCAAGTGGTTGCTGGCGCGCGAATCCGGGAAGTTCGACGACTTCGCGCCCTGTCTCGAAGAAGTGGTGCACCTGGTGCGCGACAAGGCCCAGCTGCTCGGCCAGGCGCGCAACCTGTCACCGTATGACGCGCTGGTCGACGAGTTCAGCCCCGGGCTGACGTCCGCGGAGATCGACGCCATGTTCAAGGCGCTGGCGCGCCGACTGCCGGGACTCATCCGCGACGTATTGGTACGCCAGGAGCAGCGACCGCTGCTGCCGATCACCGGCAAGTTCACCGCGGCCAAGCAGCGCGCCCTCGCGCTCGAGGTCATGAAGGCGGTGGGCTTTCCCTTCGATCGCGGTCGACTGGACGAAAGCGAGCATCCCTTCACCGAGGGCGTGCCGGGCGACGTGCGCGTCACGACGCGCTTCGACACGACCGAACCGTTCTCCGGCCTGCTCGGCGCCTTACACGAAACCGGGCATGCCATGTACGACGTGGGCCTGCCCGTCGAATTCGCCGATCAGCCCGTGGGGCGCGATCGCGGCATGGCGCTCGAAGAGAGCCAGTCGCTGCTCATGGAAATGATCGTGTGCCGCAGCCGGCCGTTCGTGACCTACCTCAAGCCGCTGCTGGAGAAACACTTCGGCGTCAGTGGCCCGGAATGGTCCGAGGAGAACCTGTATTCGCACCTGACGCGCGTGCGGCGCGGTCCGATCCGCGTCGATGCCGACGAGCTCACCTACACGCTGCACATCCAGCTGCGTTACGAGATTGAGAACCAGCTGCTGTCGGGCGAACTCGCGGTACGCAACCTGCGCGATGCCTGGAACTCGAGCATGGAGCAGCGTTTGGGCGTGAAGCCGCAGAACGACCTCGAAGGCGTGCTGCAGGACGTGCACTGGGCCGTGGGATCGTTTGGTTATTTCCCCTCGTACGCGCTCGGTGCCGTCATGGCAGCGCAGTTCTTCGACGCGCTGCGCGAGTCGGTGCCCGATGTGGAAGAGCAGATCGCGCGCGGTGAATTCTCCGGACTCATGGGCTGGCTGCGGCAGAACGTGCACGGGCAGGGCGCGCGCGTCAGCGCGCAGGAACTGCTGAAGCTGTCCACCGGCAAGCCGCTGTCGGCGGCGGCCGCGCTGCGCTATCTCGAAACCAAGTACCTCGCCAGCGAACCGGTAGTCGGTAGCGCCGCGGCATGACCGCGGTCGCAAGCCGCCTGCGCAACGACTGGCGCGGCTGGTTGTTGCTCGGCTCCCTGCTCACCTGCGGGTTGGCCGCAGTCCTCCTGCCGGCGATGCCGCAGCCGCCGGACTACCACGCGTTCGCCGATGCTCAAACGTTCTGGTCCGTTCCGAACGCCCTCAACGTGCTTTCGAACCTGCCGTTCCTCGTGGCCGGCATGCTCGGTTTCGCGTGGGTCGCTCGCGGTGGCGGCAACTTCATCGATCCGCGCGAGGCGCTGCCGTACCGGGTGTTCTTCCTCGGCGCATTGCTGACCAGCGCAGGGTCGGCTTACTACCACCTCGCGCCCGACAACGCGCGGCTGGTCTGGGACCGGGTGCCGATGACGCTGGGCTTCGCCGGGCTGGTGTCGGCCGCCCTCGCCGAGCGTGCCGACGCACGCGTGGGACTGCGCCTGTTGTGGCCGCTGATGATCATCGGCGCGCTGAGTGTCATCTACTGGCATGCCACCGAAAGCGTGGGCCACGGCAACGTGATCCCGTACGGCCTGTACCAGGCATGGTCCATCCTGGCCATCGTGCTGCTGATCGCGGCTTTCCCGGCGCGGCGTTACAGCCATGGATCGCTGCTCGCCTGGGCCGCCGGCTGGTACGGCCTCGCCAAGATCTTCGAGACCTTCGACCACGAGGTTTTCGGCCTCACCGGCGGGTGGGTGAGCGGGCACACCCTCAAACATCTGCTGGCCGCCGGCGCGGTCTTTGCGGTCCTGCGGCAGCTGCGGCTGCGCCGCGCGCAGTCAGACCCTACACTTGCGCAGTCGCCATGAACGCCAGCCCCGACACCCTGGAATCCGCGCCCGAGTGGCCGTCGCAGACGGCCCGGAAGCTCGGCGCGCAGTTGCGCGGGCTGGTAGGCAAGGCCATCGAGGACTTCCGCATGATCGGGCCCGGCGACCGGGTCATGGTGTGCCTGTCGGGCGGCAAGGATTCCTACACCCTGCTCGACATCCTGTTGTCGCTGAAGCGCAGCGCGCCCATTGACTTCGACCTGGTCGCGGTCAACCTCGACCAGAAGCAACCGGACTTCCCGGCCGAGGTGTTGCCAAACTACCTGCGCGGCATCGGCGTGCCGTTCCACGTGATCGAGCAGGACACCTATAGCGTGGTCAAGCGCGTGATACCGGAAGGCAAGACCATGTGTGGCCTGTGCTCGCGGTTGCGTCGCGGCGCGTTGTATCGCTACGCCGCGGAGAATGGCTTCACGAAGATCGCGCTGGGACATCACCGGGACGACATCGTCGAGACGCTGTTCCTCAACCTGTTCTTCGGCGGCCGGCTCAAGGCCATGCCGCCCAAGCTGCGCTCGGATGACGGCCGCCACATCGTGATCCGCCCGCTGGCCTACGTGTCCGAAGCGCAGATCGCGCGCTACGCGCGCGCGCGGGATTTTCCGATCATCCCCTGCAAGTTGTGCGGCTCACAGGACAACGCGCAGCGCCGCCAGGTCAAGCAGATGCTGGCCGAGTGGGAGCGGCAGTATCCCGGACGAACCGAGTCGATCTTCTCGGCGCTGCGCAACGTGGAAACCGCGCATCTCGCCGACCCGGGCGTGTTCGACTTCAAAGGCCTTGATGACGAATTCCCCCAAGCCCCTCGCTGATTCGTACTGGGTCATCCCGGGAAAACTGCTCGCCGGCAAGTATCCGGGCGGAAAGAATCTGAAGGACCTCGAGCGGCGACTGGGGACGCTGCTGGAAGCAGGCTTCAACGGGTTCCTCGATCTCACCGAGAACGGCGAACTGCCGCCGTACGAGGCGTACCTGCCGGCCGACGTGCTCTATCGCCGCACGCCCATCACCGACCATGGAACGCCGCGCGATGCCGCGCACATGGCGGAAATCCAGGCCGAACTCGGCGCGATGCTCGCCGATGGCCGGCGCGTATACGTGCACTGCCGCGCGGGCATCGGTCGAACGGGCACGGTGGTCGGCTGCTACCTGATCGAACAGGGTCTCCAGGCCAGCGACGCGCTCGCGCGGCTCAACGAGCTCTGGCAGACCTGCGACCGTTCCGACACCTGGCCGTCGGTCCCCGAGACCGACGCACAGCGTGATTTCCTGCTGGCCTATGTCGCGGAAGGGGATCCGACCCGTGCGCCCGACGTCATGGACGCGGCGCGCACGCTGCGCGAGCGCTTCCAGGGCGCCTTGCTGGGCCTGGCGGTGGGTGATGCGCTGGCGGTGAACACGCAGTTTCGCAAGCCCGGTACGTTTGCCGCGGTGGGCGACTTGCTGGGCGGCGGGCCCTTCGACCTGCCGCGAGGCGCCTGGACCGACGACACCGCCATGGCCCTGCTGCTGGCGGAAAGCCTGCTGGAGCGGGGCTTCGACGCCAATGACCAGGTCCAGCGCTACGTCCGCTGGCAACGCGAAGGGTATGGCAGCGCGACCGGCCAATGCGTCGGAATCTCCGCCAGTGCGGCGCGGGCACTGGCGACGGCCCTGTACAAGCGCCAGCCCTTCGCCGGGTCACACGACCCGGCCCAGCTGGACAAGGACCCGTTGTCGCGCGTGGCGCCTGTGGTGATGTATTTCTTCGCGGACCCGGCCGCCGCGGTGTCCTCATCCGCCGAGGCCGCCCGCGTCACCGCGCAGGCTCCGCTGGTGCTCGATTGCGTGCGCCTGTTGGCCGCGATGGTGCGCCAGGCGCTCGCCGGGCGTGACAAGGGCGCGGTTCTCAAGCCGCCGCGTGAATCCTGGGTGGCCGGGCACGTGCGCCCCGAGGTGCTCAGCCTCTACGAGGGCTCCTACCTGCAGCGCATGCCGCCCGACATCAGCGGGGGAGGCCACATCGTGCAGGCCCTGGAGGCGGCGCTCTGGGCATTTCACCGCGGCGAGACCTTCCGGGAGGGGGCCTTGCTCGCCGCAAACCTCGGGCGCGACTCGGATGTGGTGTCCGCGGTGTACGGCCAACTGGCCGGCGCCTACCACGGGGTGAGTGCGATTCCGGGAATCTGGCGTAACAGTCTGATCAAGCACGAGGTGGTCATCGACACCGCGGATCGGCTTCTCACTCACGCACTCGTGACCCTCAGTGACTGATTCCGCGCGGGCCCCGGCTCGCTTAGATTACGCATCCATGACGTCCACGCGAGCAACCCGCGTCCGGCGGGCTTCGCGCTCGTGGACGCGAATGAGCGACGAGCAATTGCTCGCGACGCGCTTCTGCGACCTGCGACTGCACATCGAACGCACGCCCATCGCCAAGCGCGTGCGGCGCCTGTACCGCGAGCTCGACAAGCGACAGATCGATTTTCGTCCGCACGTCTGGCTGTCGGAAGAATGGTTTTCGCCGGACGGAGTGCCGGGCATCGCGGTGCCGTTCTTCCTCGCGCATCCGCGACTCGAACGGCTCGAGCGCCGCATGATGGGCCGCGTGGAAGGTGGCAGCTTCGAAAGCGCGATGCGCATCCTGCGTCACGAGGCAGGCCATGCGGTCGACACGGCGTACCGGCTGCGCCGGCGCCGGCGCTGGCGCGAAGTGTTCGGCCCCGCGTCGCGGCCGTATCCGGACAGTTACACCGCGCGTCCCGGCAGCCGCCGCTACGTGCAGCACCTCGGCGACTGGTACGCGCAGGCGCATCCCTGCGAGGACTTCGCCGAGACCTTCGCCGTGTGGTTGAAGCCGAATTCCTCGTGGCGGCGTGAATACGCGGCGTGGCCCGCGTTCAAGAAGATCGAATTCGTCGACGAGTTGTTGGGCGAGGTGCGCGGCAGCCGCGCGCCGGTGCGCAACCGTGAGGTCATCGAGCCGCTGCGCGACAACACGCGCACGCTCGGCGACCACTACCGCCGCAAGCTGGCGCGTTACAGCCGCTACCGGCGCACCGTCACCGACCACCTGCTGGAGCGGGTATTCACCAGCACGCGGCCCTCGCCGCGTGCGCAGCGCGCCAGCACCTTCCTGCGCGCGAATACCGCCGCGCTGGTGGACTTCGCGCTGCGCGTGCGCGTGGCCGAGCGCTACAGCGTCGAGCAGATCCTGCGCATCATGATCGAGCGGGCCGAGAAGCTCGGGCTGTCGTTGCGCGGCAGTCGCCGCCTCGCGCTGCGCCAGTCGCGTCGCATGCTGGTGCACATCACGCGCCTTTACGCGCAGGGTGAAAGTCCGCGCCTCTCCCTATGAAGCGACTTCGATGAAGCGTCTGCGCACGCTGGTCGTGATGCATACAACGCTGGTTCCTCCCGACAGTCTCGATGGGCACAGCGCAAAAGAAATCGAAGAGTGGCGCACCGAGTTCGACGTCGTTTCGACCCTCAAGAAGTCGGGCCACGAGGTGCGTTGCCTCGGCATCTCCGACAGCCTGGAAGAACTGCGCAACGTCATCACCGAGTGGAAGCCGGAGATCGTCTTCAACCTGCTCGAGGAGTTCGACGGCATCGTCACCTACGACCAGCACGTGGTGGCTTTCCTCGAGCTGCTGCGCCAGCCGTACACCGGCTGCAATCCGCGCGGACTGCTGCTGTCGCGTGACAAGCCGCTGTGCAAACAGCTGCTGAGTTATCACCGCATCCCGTCACCGCAGTTCGCGGTGTTCCGCCGCGGCATCAAGGTGCGGTTGCCGCGCAAGATCAAGTACCCGCTGTTCGTGAAGTCGACCACCGAGGATGCCTCGCTCGGCATCTCGCAGGCGTCGATCGTCACCGACAAGCAGCAGCTCAAGCAGCGCATCCAGTTCGTACACGACCAGGTGCAGACCGACGCGCTCGTCGAGGAGTACATCGAGGGCCGCGAGTTGTACGTGGGCGTGATGGGCAACGACCGCCTCACGCGCCTGCCGGTGTGGGAAATGAAGTTCGGCTCGTTGTCGGAGACCTCGGCCGGCATCGCCACGCGCCGCGTGAAGTGGGACAAGAAGTACCAGAAGAAACACGGCATCGACACCTACGAGGCGAAGGACCTGGCGCCGGCCGTGGTGGCGAGGCTGGACAAGCTGTCGCGGCGCATCTATCGCTGTCTCGGCCTGTCCGGCTGCGCACGCATCGACTACCGCATGAGCGCCGACGGACAGATCTACGTCATCGAGGCCAACCCCAATCCCAACCTCGCGGCCGACGAGGATTTCGCGCAGTCGGCGAAGGCCGCGGGTGTCGCGTATCCCGAGCTGCTGGAAAAATTGCTCGCGCTCGGTGCCGGCTATCAGGCAGAGTGGCGCGCCTATTACGAGTGAGCGAGGGCACGGGGTGGTTCGCATGCGTAGCTTGAAGACCGCGTCGATGCTGGCGTTGCTGGTGGTGAGCCTGCCCGGCTGCGTCGCTCACCAGGAAGCGGTCAAGCGCGCCAATCTCAAGTTCCTGCAGACCGCGAGCGGCGAGTACACCAACGAGGCCGGCGACAAGCTGGTCATGGTGCCGGTGTACGCGCGCATGATCGGCCTCGACACCATGTACCTGGAACGCACCACGAAGAACGGCACGAACGGCCGGCTGCTGGCGCTCGAGCCTTCGGGCAAGGGCAACGAGATCATGCAGCTCTCCTACGTGTTCACCCAGCCCACGCAGTGGCGCAACCTGCTCGAGCAGCCGGAGCTGCTGTCGGCGCTGCAGCCCAACGACGTGCGCCCCGCCGGCACCTGCGACATCAAGCTTTCCGACGATCACAACTCGCTGACGTATTCCTGCGGCGGCAGCACGCCGACTACCTACACGCGCGTGCAGCACGCCGTGCCGGATTGAGCCAATGCCCTAGCGGGCCTGGGTGTGCGCGTCGAGCCAGTCGAGCACCGTCTCGTACCAGAAGGTGCTGTTCGCGGGCTTGAGCACCCAGTGATTCTCGTCGGGGAACTCGACGAACCTGCTCTCGATGCCGCGCCGCTGCAAGGCCGTGAACGTGGCGAGCCCCTGTGAATACGGAACGCGGAAATCCTTCTCGCCATGCGTCACCAGCATCGGCGTGCGCCAGTTCTTCACGTGGCTGGACGGGTTGAAGCGCTCGTGGATCTCGGGGTGGTCGAAGTACGGGCCGCCGTTCTCCCACTCGGTGAACCACAGCTCCTCGGTGGTGTAGTACATCGAGCGCGTGTCGAAGATGCCGGCGTGGTTGACGATGCAGCGGAAGCCATCCGGCCAGTTGCCGGCGATCCAGTTCTGCATGAAGCCGCCATACGAAGCGCCCAGCGAACAGGCGCGGCTGGCGTCGAGCCACGGGTATTTCGCGACCGCGGCGGCGAGTCCCTTCTGCAGATCCTCGAACGGCCGGTCACCCCAGTGCTCGCTGATCGAGTCGGTGAACGCCTGGCCGTAACCGGGCGAACCGTGGAAGTCGATGAACACCGTGCCGTAGCCGCGCGCCGCGTAGACCTGCGCGTTCCAGCGCCAGTTCCACTGGTTCTGGAAGCTCACCTGCGGGCCGCCATGCACGATGAAGGCGATCGGGTATTTCTTGTCGGGAGCGAGGCCGGGCGGCTTGACCACGTAGCCGTAGACGGTCTCGTCGTTCCAGCCCTTGAACGTGAACTGCTCGAATTCGCCCAGCGCGCGTTCGCCCAGCAGCCCGGCGTTAACCTTCGTCAGCCGCCGGGGCGCGCCGCCCTTCGGCGGGAGTAGATAGAGATCCGGCGGCGTGGCGAGGTCGTGCCACACCACCACCGTGCCACGGGTGCCGGCCGAGAAATCACCGACCGAGCCGGCGCCCGACAAGGGCGTGACCTTGCCGGAGGCCGGATCGATGGCGAACACCGGGGCCTGGCCGAGGTCGCTGGCCGTGGCCAGCAATGTGCGGCCGTCGCGCGCCACGTCGAGATGCGACACCGACCGGTCCCACTGGGCGGCGATGTCGCGCACCGCATTTTCGTGCCGCAGCTTGATGCCGAAACGATCGGCTTCGAAGCCGGCCCGCTTCATGGCGAGCCAGGCGAGGTCACCATTCTTGAGGAACACGGGCTGCGTGTCCCACGCCAGGTTGCTGGCCGTGAGGTTCTTCGGCGGCGCGCTGCCGTCGACGGGCACTTCGAACAGGTCGAAATTCGTCGACCACGGTTCCTCGCGGCCCGCGGCCCGCGCGCTGAACACCACGCGTTTGCCGTCGGGCGTGAACGTGTACTCCTCGGCGCCGCCGTCAGGCTTGGAAGGCACGTCGGCGTCGAGCGCGTGGCTGACGTTGATCGGTGCGCCCGCCCGGCCGTCGGCATTCAGCGGCGCGACGAACAGGTTGGAGCGCGTGAGATTGCGCCAGGTGTCCCAGTGGCGCACGAACAGGCTGTCGAAGCTGCGTGCCGAGACCTTGCCGGCGGCTGCGCTGTCGAGGCGCGAACGCGAGCACTTGAGATCGGAGCATTCGCCGAAGACTTCCATGCTGAGCGCGATGTGCTCACCGGTCGGCGAGAATCCGAAGCTGCCCACCTCGAGTGGATAGTCGGTGATCTGCACGGCCTCACCGCCGGCCATGGTCAGGCGCCACACCTGCATCGAGCCATCGCGCGACGACAGGAAATAAATGCTCCCACCGTCGGCCGACCAGCGCGGATGCGTGTCGTTGGCGGGGTTCTGCGTGAGCCGGCGCGGTTTCGACGTCGCGGCGTCGAGGTCGATGAGCCACAGGTCGTAGCGGCAGCGGTTGGCCTCGGTATCGGTCTCGCGCTGCACGTACAACACGTAGCGGCCATTC
>Ga0315910_10002448_pt1 | contig 16348 bp, 14 predicted proteins | sample EdamamesoilMG_FD_204470 | JGI IMG/M metagenome (GOLD analysis project Ga0315910, IMG submission 204470) | Garden soil microbial communities collected in Santa Monica, California, United States - Edamame soil | ecosystem: Environmental > Terrestrial > Soil > Garden | place: USA: California... | reverse complement strand
CGCTTGGGCAAATCCCCGCCCGCGCGGCGGTTCGCCCGAGTCTACGCCGCCAGGTGAGATCCGCGCCAATCCGGAGCGAAATATTGGGAATGGCGGCGCGGTTCGCCGGTTGACCCATCGCGCCTTCGCGGTAGTATCCGCGGCCCTGGCGGCTCTGGCCGGGAGCGCACGAACGAGCCTTAGGGCGTGGTAGCCAAGTGGTTAGGCACCGGTTTGCAAAACCGTCATACGTCGGTTCGAATCCGATCCACGCCTCCCCCGGAAATTAACGGGCGCCCGAAGTCGGCCGACCCGCGCGCGCTCGCGCTGCTCGGACTGCTCTGTTTCGCGTTCGGGATCCTCGTCGCGCCGCTGCTCCACAGCGTCGGCCACCGGGACGACCACGTGCATGGGCACTACGGGCTGATCTCGGCAGCGGACCGCCACGCCCACGACCATGCGACGGGTCGCGCCCACACGCACTCGCACGGGGAGACGGCGACCGGCGACAAAACGCGCCGTCACACCGAAGGCCACGACGAGCGTCCGGCGCCCGATCCGCATCACGGTGAGGGATCGCTCGCGCATTTCGCGGCGGCGGTTCTCGCCCCCGCGCTCTTCGTCCTGCCGCCGGGTGCGGTCGAGATTGAGCGTGCCGTTCTGCTTCGTCCGGAGTCGGTGCACGTGTCCCGGCGCCTGTTCGGACCCGTTCAGGCCCGCGCGCCGCCGGCCTAGCCGCACCGAAACTCGTCCGAGGAATGCCGTCGCGTGCTCCGCGCTCGTCGCGTGAGCGCGCTCGCGCACGACTGCTTCGAATCCCCAGGACCGGGTGCACCGAGGTGCGTCCGAAGGCTCCATTTCCATGTTCGGATTGAATTCCTTCCGGCGGCGAGCGCCCGTGCTCGCCGCGGCTTGTTCGTTCGTCTCCATCAATGCGTTCGGTCAGTCTTCGGACCCACCTGAACCCGCCTCCGCTCCCGCACCCGAGGGCGTGACGATCACCGGGCGCCGCCCCATGACGGCCGCTTCGTCGACGACGGTGCGCGATATGGATTTTCTGCTGCGTCCGCACCTGCGGCCAGCCGACATCCTGAGCGTGACGCCGGGCCTCTACGTCGTGCAGCACGCCGGTGGAGGCAAGGCGAACCAGTATTTTCTCCGCGGGTTCGACGCGGACCACGGGACCGACGTTGCGCTCAGCGTCGACGGCGTGCCCGTCAACATGGTGAGCCACGGCCACGGCCAGGGCTACGCGGACCTTCACTGGGTGATCCCGGAGCTCGTCCAGCGCATCGAGGTGCACAAGGGCCCCTACTTCGCCGAGCACGGCGACTTTGCGACCGCCGGGGCGATCAACCTCGTCACTCACCGCTCGCTCGAGCAGAGCCAGGCCTCGTTCGGGGGCGGGATGTTCGGCACCTATCGCGGCCTCGTGATCGCCAGCCCGAAATTCGACGGCTGGAAGCCGCTCCTCGCCGCCGAGATCTACGGGACGAACGGGCCGTTCGAGCACGGCGAAGCGTTGAAGCGCTACAACGTGTACGCGAAGGTCACGCGTGAGCTCGGCGGCGCGACCAATCCGAGTCTCGCGCTCGCCGTCACGAGCTATGGCGGTGGCTGGAACGCCTCCGGCCAGATCCCGCTCCGTGAGGTGAACGCCGGCCGGCTCGATCGCTTCGGCTCGATCGACCCGAGCGAGGGCGGCCAATCCCAGCGTCACGGCGCCTACGCGACCTACCGCGCGTACCCGACGCCCGACAGCGCGGTCTCGCTTCTCGCCTACCTCACGTTCTACCGCCTGAATCTCTATTCGAACTTCACCTTCTTCAGCCGCGACCCGGTGAACGGCGACATGATCGAGCAAACCGACGCGCGGACGGTGAGCGGGGTTTCTGGGAACTATCGTTTCGCCGAGCGGCTCGCGGGCATCTCGTTCGACACCGACATCGGCGTGCAGGTCCGCAACGACATCATCGACAACGGGCTTTTCTACTCGCGCGAGCGCGAGCGGCTCTCCTCCGAGCTCGACGATACGGTTCGCGAGGGGAGCCTCGCCGTCTACGCGAAGGAGGACATCACCTGGACGCGGTGGCTGCGCACGGTGGCCGGCGTGCGCGCCGACTACTTCGGATTTCAGGTGGACGACCAGCTCGAAGAGCTGACGACGGTCGGGACGAAGACCTCGGGCGTGCGACAGGCGGCGCTCGTCAGCCCGAAGGCAACCATCGTCGTCTCACCGGCAAGGATCCTCGATCTCTACGCGAATTTCGGCATGGGCTACCACTCGAACGACGCGCGCGGCGTCGTTCAGGGGACCGATCCCGTGACCCCGCTGACGCGTGCGACCGGCTACGAGCTCGGCACGCGGACACGCCTTTTCCGAAAGCTCGACCTCGCCGTGTCCGGGTTCGTGCTCGATCTCGACAGCGAGATCGTGTGGGTCGGCGACGAGGGAACGACGGAAGCCAAGGGACCGACGCGGCGGCTCGGCGTGGAGTTCGAAGGCCGCCTCGAGATCCTGCCTTGGCTCTTCGCCGACGCCGATCTCACGCTCGCGCGCGCCAGGTTCACGGAAGCTCCGGCGGACGCGAATGCGGTGGCGCTCGCTCCGACGCGGGTCGGTTCAGCCGGAATTTCGGTTCGCCATCCGGCGGGGCCATTCGGACGGGTCGGGGTCTTTCATCTCGGCGAACGACCAGCGACCGAGGATCGGTTCTTCACGGCCGAGGGCTTCACCCGGCTCGATGCGACCGTCGGCTATCACCACCGTCGCTTCGAGATCTCTCTCACCGGTCAGAACCTCACGAACACCGAATGGCGGGAGGCGCAGTTCGCCAACGTGAGCAGGCTACCCTCAGAAACCTCGGAAGCGAGCTGCCCCCCAGGAACGCGACCCGCCGGCCAGGGGGCGGCCTTCGAGGGCTGCGAGGACGTCCACTTCACGCCCGGCGCGCCCATCAACCTCCAGGGCACGGCGACCGTTTTTTTCTAGAGCAGCGCTAGCCCGTGCACTGAGAGCTTCGGCAGAGCTCGTCCTCGTCACAGTCGGTGTCGACCTGGCACTCGACACAGAAGCCGATCGAGGTGTCGCAGATCGGATCGTCGCTCTCCGGGCACGGTGCCACCCCGTCGCAGCGCGTGGCGCATTCGCCGAGGACGGGATGGCAGCCCTCGCCCAGCTCTTCGCAATGGGCGTCCGTCACGCACTCCACGCAGCGCAGCCGGCCAAGGTCGCAGATCCGCTGATCGCCGGACGTGCAGTCTTGGCTGGACTCGCACGGATTGCCTTCGCCGGAGTTGGCGCCGCTGCCGCCGCTGCCGCCGCTTTCGCCGCCGCCCTCACTGCTCGAGCCTCCGGAGCCACCGCTACCGGACGTACCACCCGAGGCGCCCGCTGCGCCGGCGCTTGCCGTCCCGCCGAGCCCCGCGCCGCCGCTCTGGCCCGGGTGCGTGACGATGTCGGCGTACACGTCGCCGCAGGCGATCACGAACAGAGCGAGCGCGAGCGGGAGCGCCGCCGCGCGACGACCGTGCGCGGTCATCGCGTGTCGCTGCCGAGCACCTTGCGAGCGGCCTCCGCGTGGGCGCCCGTCGGGTAGCGCTCGAGGTAGGTTCGTGCGGCAGCGCCGGCACGCGTGCGGTCGCCGAGCTCGACGCGTGCCTCGAGCAGGCGACCGAGCGCGGCGGCCGCGAGCGGTCCTCCCGGCAGCTCGTCGAGATAGGTCTGGAACCAGACGGCGGACGCTGCAGCCTGGCCCGCCGCGGCCTCCAGGCGTCCGAGCTCGAAGGCCGCGCGCGCACTGGCGGGCGTCGAGCCGAAGCGCCGCCGCACTGCCTGATAGGAACGGCGCGCTTCGTCGGCGTGCCCGCTGAGTCGCGCGGCTTCGCCCAGCAAGAGCACGTCTTCCGCACCGCGCTGGGTGCGCAGCGCTTCGAGCCCCTGTGATGCCGCGAGGTCGTAGGCACGCTGGTAGTGACCGCTCCGTGCCAGCTCCGCGAAGTCGCCCGGCGCGACGAGCGGCGCCGCGGAAGGCGTCGCGACCTCCCGCGTGGTGGTGGGACGATCGCCCGTGGTTTCGCGCGGTGCGGCTTCCGGAGCCTTTTGCGGCGCCGCTTCGCCCGTTGGCCGGCACGATGCGCGCACGCGCTCGCCTGCCGCCACGTTTCGGCTCTGGCCGAGGGAGCAGCCCGACACGACCACGTGTCCTTCGAACAACACGAGCTCGAAGACGTCCGCCCGCTCGTCCCACGACACGTCGAAGCGCGTCCCCTTCACCTCCACCAGGAAGGGTCCGGTCCGAATGCGCCAAAGGTTCCCGGGGCGGGGCACCACGTCGGCGTGGAGGAGGCCCGACGAGAGCACGACGTCTGCGCCCCGTGCGTCGAGCCGCGTCACCTGCGCGCGACTGCCCGGATCGAGCGCGACGCGGCTTTCTTCCGAGAAACGCAGCGAAACGCCGGCGCGGGCATCCGGCGCGATCCACTGTCCGACCGTGCCGGGCCGCCCGGCAACCTGGAACGACAGCGCGGTGACCGGGGTCGTCCGGCGCGACAGAAAAATGCCGAGTGCCACGACGAGCGACGCGGCGAGCGCGAAAGCGCCCGCGAGCCGCACCTTCGATCGCGAAGGCGTTCGCGCCCTCGCGCGCTGAGCGAGCGCCGCACGCAACGCCAGATCGGGCGCCGACTCCTTCAGCTGGGCGTCGAGGCGGCCCGCCACGTGATCCCCGAGGCGCTCCAGGTCTCGCGCCGTCACGAGCCGCCTCCCTCGAGCCACGGCGCGAGCTCGGGGTAGGTGCGCGCCATGCTGCGGAAGCGCTCCTGGGCACGCGCCAGCCGCCGTTTGATCGTCGCCAGCGACACCTGACAGGCGTCCGCGACCTCCACGAGCTCCATGCCGTCGATGAAGCGGAGCGCGAAGGCGACCCGTTCGTCCGCCGGAAGGCGACTCAGCACGCGGTAGGTCGAGCGCACGGCTTCGTCCACCTCCGGGCATTGCGCGGTGGTCTCGGTTTCGGGCAGGTCATCACGCTCGAACAGCGGAAAGAGCCGGAGCCGAGAGCGGGAACGGATTTCCGCGCGCGCCCGAAACACGGCGATGCTCGCCAGCCACCCGCGGAGCGCGTCCGGCTCCTCGAGCCGATCGATCGACTCGATGGCAGAGACGAACACGTCTTGCACCAGATCCGCGAGGTGCGCGCCCGGCCCGAGCACCCGAATCAACACGCGCCGCACGTGCTCGTGGTGGCAATCGTAGAGCGCCGTGCCGCCTTCGGCCCGCCGGGCTCGCAACGCCTCCACGATGGCGGCGTCGGAAGCGACGAGCGGAAGACGCGCGACCGCGCTGGGCGCCTGGCCCTCGGCACGCTCGGCGCGGATGGCGCTCGTCATGGGTCGCAGGATCGCTCCGAAGGTCAGTGAAAATCCCCTCTCAGCGTGGCTCATGATTCAGAGCTGGTCGAAACGTGAGCCGCGGCCAGGGGGCGTTTTCACTGCCCCCCATGCCCAAGATTTCCCCCCTTCGCTCCGTGACCACGCCCGCTTCGCTTCTCGCCTTCAGCAGCGCGATAGGACTCGTTTTTCTCGCCTGTGGCGGCTCCGACAAGAGCACGTTCGTCGGGCCGACGGCGGGCACCGGCGGCTCATCGGCAGGAGCGGGTGGCGCTTCGGGCGGCAAGGCAGGAGCCGGCACGGGCGGCAAGGCAGGATCCGCTCAAGGCGGAAACGCAGGTAAGGGCGGAGGCTCGGCGGGGACCGGCGCTGGCGGGACGGGTGGCAACACGGGCGGAACGGCGGGAGCCGCGGCCGGCGGTACCTCGGGGGACGGTGGCATGGGCGGCGAATCCGCAGGCGGGTCGACCGCCGGCTCCTCCACGGCCGGCACGTCCGCGGCGGGCACCTCCTCGGGTGGGATGGCCATGGGCGGCAACGCTGGGATGGGCACGAGCGGCAACGCCGGATCGAGCGGATCCGCTGGTGGACCCACGGAATGCACGGGTCAGGGCAACTGCGGGTGCGAGGGACCGGATACGTGCGACGTGACCTGCATCGACAACTGCGATCAGGTCGAGTGCATCGATACGACCTGCACCGGGAGCTGCCCCGACGGCAACTGCGCGATGGACTGCGACGAGCAGGGAACGTGCAACTTCACGTGCGCGGGCGGCGACTGCGAGTTCGATTGCGACGAGGACTCCAACTGCACCATCGACTGCCCCGGCGGCGGCTGCACCGTGGTCTGTGACGGCGGCTCGACCTGCGCGGTCACCTGTGGCGCGGGCGGCGACCCTTGCGACGTGAGCTGCGAAGCCGGCGGCCAGGTCACGTCGTGCGACGGCTGCACGCCACAGGGCTGCTGACCGTTCAGGGGGGGCGACGACGTTAGAGGGGGAGGGGGGACCAGCTCGTCGAGGGGCTCGCCCGTCGCAGGTGGAGTGGACTCGTCCGCTCTCATCCTGCGTTCCGAGCCCCATGCAGACGGACCGCGTCCGGCTTTCTCAAGGGATGCCGACGAGATAGCGCGGTCCTTAAAGAACAGCATGATTCTTGCCTGTTGTGGTATGCGAGCTCCCCCTACATCGCCCTCCATCAGGCCGCCTATCATCAACAATAGCTAATTATTCTCATTACTTGGTCATGACTTCGATAACCCCCGAGCGGACCGGCCTGATGGCCGATACCTCGCAAATTGCCGTTGGGGGTGTATTCGTTTTGCTACAGCGGCGGCTGGTTCCCGAGGAGCTCGGCGTACTTGGCGAACAGCGCGGCGTAGTGCTCGCGGTTCGTGGGAATGGTCTCGGCCTTGGCTCGCGCGAGACGGGACAGCTCCTCGCGGGGCCGGTCGAGAACCGTCGCGATGGCGCGAGCGGCAGCCTCGGGGCCTCCGAACGCCGGGTAGGTTTCGGCGAAGCCGGGGCTCGCCAGATCGGCGGCGCCGCCGCGGTCGGGCGCCGCGAGCGGCGTGCCGGAGGCCAGGCATTCGGCGAGCAGGAAGCCGAACGTTTCGCAGAGCGAGCCGTGGCCGAGCGCGTCAACGGTCGCGAGCAAGCGCGCGTACTCCTCACGGTCGCGCGTGAAGCGGAACGCGCGAAAGTGCGGCAGCCGGCGTCCCCGCTCCTCCAGGCGCTCACGCTCCGGGCCGTCGCCGAGCAGCACCAGGGCGATCGGTCGCTCTTTGGCAACGAGCTCGAGCGCGTCGATCACGAGGCGCTGCCGCTTGTCGGCGGCGAGGCGACCCGCGATCAGCACGACCTTTGCGTCGGGCCGATCGGCGAGCGGACCCAAAAGCTCACGACGGAACGCTTCGTCGCGACGCTCGGGGCCGAAGTGCTCGCGGTCGATGCCGAAGCGGACGGTGTGGACGCGGGCGCAGCCCTTGCGGGTGAGCTCGCGCTCGAGCCACGAGCCAGCCACGATCGTGGCGTCCGCGCGCGCACTCACCGCGCGGAGATAAGCCCAGCCGGCGGCCTCGAGCGGCTTCCCGAGCGCGGTCTTCGCCGACAGCGGTGCGAGGTAGCAGCCGATCGGATCGGCATGGTGCACGTAGGCGACGAGCGGCGCTTTCACGCTCGACGCGACCCACATCGGCACGAACGGGCTCGACACCTGAAGCACGTCGGGCCGGTGCTCGGCGATCAGCGCGCGCATGCGGCCGAAGGCGAGCGGCGCGTGGTAGCTCGGGTCGTACGGCATGCGTGGCGCGCGGTAGCGCACGATGCGGCCACCGGTGCCCACCGTCCGATCCTCGTCGCGCGGCCCCGGCGCGACCACCACCACTTCGTGTCCAAGCTCCCCCGCGTGGTGGAGCATCTTGTCCAGGTAGGAGCGAACCCCCCCGCCGCGCTCCGAGTAAAACTCGGCTAGGTCGAGGACCCTCATGTCGCAATCGCGAATAACAGAAACTGCTCTCTCCGGTAAGTCGCTCGGCGCCAACGACGCGGCGTTCCCCCGCCGCATCGGCATCCTGAACGACTACGTTCGGATCCCGTACGCGAACGGCTCGTCCTTCGCTTCGCAGCTGCTTTACCGCGAATTCTCGGCTCGAGGCCACACGGTCACCGTCGTCGGCGCCCACGACCCGCACGCCACGGAGGCCGACCTCCCGCGCCACCACGTGACGCTGCCGAGCCTGCCGCTCAAGATCCACCCCGGCCTGTACCTTTCGATGCCCTCGCGGGAGTCGCTGGCGGCGGTCGCGGACAAGAAGTTCGACGTGCTCCTGGGTCAGACGGGCTCCGGACTGATGGAGCTCGGTGTCTGGCTCCGCCGCAGCCACGGCGTGCCGTACCTGTGCGTCAACACCATTCACCTTCCGAGCGTGTACGACGTGCTCCTGCCGGACGCGCTCCACGCGAGTCCGCGGTTCACGGCGTTCTGCCGGGATAGCTTGATTCCGCTCGTCGAAAGCTACGCCGTCCGCATCTACAACGGCGGTGACGGACTGATCGTCCTTTCGGAGGGGCTGGCGACCTACTGGCGGGAGCGAGGCGTCACGGTGCCGATTCACGTGATCCCGCGCAGCATCGACGCCAGGATTTTCGATCGCCGGGAAACCCGGGATCCTTATCCGAAGAGCGCGCTCAAGGGCCACCGCCTGCTCTGCGTGTGCCGCCACACGCGCGAGAAATCGGTGAGCCGGTTGATCAAGATCTTCGCCGAGCTGATCGCCCCCGCGGTGCCGGACGCGACGCTGACGCTGGTCGGCGACGGGCCGGACCATGACGTGTTTCGCGCCGAGGCGCTCGAGCTCGGTATTGCCGATCGCGTGCATTTCCCGGGTGAGCAGGTGCTCACCGAGATGGCGGCCTGGTACCAGCACGCGGATGTCTTCGTGTACTCCTCACTCTCGGAGACGTACGGGCAGGTCATCGGCGAGGCGCTCTGGTCGGGGCTCCCGACGGTCGCGTTCGAGGACGGCATGGGCGTTTCGCAGCAGATCGAGAGCGGCAAGACCGGGATCCTGGTGCCACCCGGCCCCGACGAGCGGGCGGCGAACTGGCGCTTTGCCGGCGAGGTCGCGACGCTGCTCCGGGAGCCCGCACGCCGGCAGGCGCTCGGCCAGGCGGCGCGCCACGCATCGCACGAGCGTTCACGCGTCGAGCACGCCGTCTCTCGCTACTACACGGCGTTCGAATCGGCGCGCGAGCATTACCTCCGGACGAGCCACGGCGGTCGCGAGCGGTCCTTCTTGCCGCTGGCGCGCTGGGCCGCCACGCACGGGCTCACGGCTGCGCTCGGCACGCTGCGGACGCCGGCGGTGCTGAACCGAAACCAGAGCCGGCATCCCGGCTGGGACGGCATCGAGCTCTTGTGAGCGAGCGGCTCCGGGTCGGTCCCGGGCCGGCGGACGTTCGCTAGCGACCGAGGTCGATCGCGAGGCCCTCGTGGGCGACGAGCAGCTCCACGCCCTTGGCGCGATCGCCAAGCCATGCCCGCGACGACTTGCCGATCTCGTCGAGCGCATCGTCCGAGCGATCGGGATCGTGATGAAAGAGGACCAGTCGCTCGGGCTTGGCGAACTGGCCGAGCGCGAGCACGTCTTCGACCAGGGAGTGCCCGAAACCGCGCTTGTGCGGCATGTCCGTGGGGACGTACTGCGAATCGTGGATCAGGGCGCTCACGCCGTCGGCGAAGCGGGCGAGATCGTCGACGGTGACCACCTTCTTTTGCGCGTTGATCTCGTTGTCGGTCAGGTAAGCGACCGACGAACCGTCGTCGTCGTCGACGCGAAAGCCTTGAGCGCCGCCCGGGTGATTGAGTTGGATGCGGCGCACGCGCGCGGCGCCGACCCGCCACTCCGTTCCCTCGGGCCGGGCGAACTCGACCTTGGAGGGGATGTCGTTGACGCTCACCGGGAAGTGGATGTCGTCGAAGATGTTGCGCTGGAAGCGCTCCTGCGCCTCGTTCGCGAGCGGGTAGACGACGAGGTGATTGTTCTTGTCGTAGAGCGGAGCAAAGAACGGGAGCCCCATCACGTGGTCCCAGTGAGTGTGGGACAGGAACAGGTGCACCGCGGTCGAGCGCCCCTCTCGCACCAAGATCTTGCCGAGCTCGCGCAGGCCGGTGCCGGCGTCGAGCACCAGCGTCGAACCATCGGAGATGCGCACCTCCACACAGGAAGTATTGCCGCCGTACCGCGCCGTGAGCGGACCAGGCGCGGGGACCGACCCCCTCACTCCGTGGAATGTCACGCGCATCGGTCGCCCCACTCTAGCCGCCCGGGTTTTGGTTTTCGAGGGCTTCGAGGCGGCTCACGCTATTTTTGCCGCTTCTGCCCCGGGCGGCTGGTCAAGGCGCGCTATGCTGCATGGTCGTGACGCTCGCCCCGGGCTTCTTGGTCGCAGCTCCCCCGCTCGGGGACCCGCACTTCGACCGCTCGGTCGTGCTGCTCGCCGCGCACGGGCCCGACGGTGCCTTTGGCTGGATCATCAACGGTCGCGAGCTGATGACACTCGGGGATTTGCTGATGCGGGCTCAGATCGTCGAAACCTCACCCGACCTTTCGGGCAGCGTCCGCGTGGGCGGGCCGGTCGCGGCCGACCAGGTCTGGGTCATCTACCGTACCGACCCGCGTTTCGAAGGCATCGAGGGCGAGCTCTCGATCGGCGACGGCGTATCGGCTTGCGCATCGCGTAGGGTGCTCGAGCTCGTGGCCGACGGCGCCGTGCCGTCGAGCCTCCTGGCGGTCGTCGGCTACGCTGGGTGGGCGCCTTCGCAGCTCGAGGCCGAGATCCGGCGGGGATCCTGGCTGCCCACCGATTTTTCGGCGGACCTCCTGTTCGGCGTGCCCACCGACCGCCTGTGGCACGCGGCTTACGAGCGGCTCGGCACCACGCCGATCGCGTTCACGACGCGGACCGTCGGCTCGGCCTGAAGGCTCGGGGCTGGTCCGTCAGGCGGGTGCGCTGACGAGCGGGACGAAAACGCAGCGGACCTGGCGTTCCCAGTGGACGACGCCGTCGAGCGAGCGCCGGCCGACGAGCAAGCGCTGCGTGCTCAGATCGCCGACCGGAATGGCGATGCGGCCGCCGGGCGCGAGCTGGGCGACGAGGGCGCGCGGCGTGGAGCGCGCGCCGGCCGAAACGAGGATGATGTCGAACGGAGCGCGGTCCGCCAGGCCGAGCTCGCCGTTCTTGTGGTGGACGCGCACGTTGTCCATGCCGAGCGCCGCCAGTGTCTGCGCCGCCCGCTCGGCGAGCTCCGGCCTGATCTCGAGCGTGTCGACCTCGCGGACCAGCCTCGATAGCAGCGCGGCGGCGTAGCCCGAGCCGCCCCCGACCTCGAGCGCGCGGTCCCGCTCCTTCGGCTCGAGCGCGGCCAGCATCAGCGCGACCATGCTCGGCTGGCTGATCGTCTGGTCCCCTCCGATCGGCAGCGCGCGATCCTCGTAGGCGCGGTCGAGCTCGGGGGTACGAACGAACCGGTGGCGTGGGACCGCGCGAAAGGCGGCGAGAAGACGCGGATCCGTCACCCCGCTCGCCGCGATCGAGCGCAGCATCTTCGCGACGCCGAGCGGCGCCGCCTCGGGCGCGACGTCACCGGCGATCGATTGACCGTGTTCCGGGTCCATCGGGCGCAATCGTGGCCACGAGAACGGACACTTTCAACCCACGGCGCGAAATGTCCCGTCCGCTGACGCTGTGATAGAGAGAGGGGATGCGCAGGGTCGCGCTGATCCTTGCCTCCTTTTCGGCCATTCTGTAAGCCGTCGTACTCCTACTTCCGCTAAACGTCGCGCGGGCGGGCGAGCCCGAAAAGCGACGTTGCCCGCCGGACATGGTCGCCGTCCAAGGGTTCTGCATCGATCGCTGGGAGGTTTCCACGATCGATCACAAGACCTCCCGCGCCCTTTCGCCGTACTACCCGCCGAACCCGTCGGAGGCGCTCGAGGTCGAAGACTACTGGCGCTTCGCCGCCCGGCTGTTCGGCGACGTGGCCGCGCAGGCGATGCCGCTCCCCGAGCTTCCGGCCGTCCAGCGCGAGCGCTTTCAGGCGCGCGCCGTCTCGCGCGCCGGCGTCGTGCCACAGGCGTACATGTCCTATTACGAGGCAAAGCGCGCCTGTGAGCTCGGCGGCAAACGCCTCTGCTCCGAGACGGAATGGGTGACCGCCTGTGGCGGGCAGCAAGGGCGCAAATTTCCGTACGGCGATCGCTATCAAGCGTTCACGTGCAACGTGTTCAGGAACCACCATCCGGCGTTCGTGCTTCATCGAAACAGCTCGCTCGGCCACCGCGATCCGCGCTTGAATCTGCTGTTCGAGGAGACCGATCCCCTGCTGCGGCCGACCGGAGCGACGGCAAAATGCGTGAGCCGCTGGGGCGAGGACGCCGTCTTCGACATGGTGGGAAACCTCGACGAATGGGTGGAGGGTGAGGATCGCCCGGCGTTCGTCGGTGGGTTTTACGCGCGCTCGACCAACAAGGGCTGCGAGGCCAAGGTCGATGTTCACGGACCGGCCTACTACGACTATTCGACCGGCACGCGGTGCTGCAAAACCCCCGAGTAACGGGCCTCTCCCCGGCCGTGCGGGGCGCCTCGCGTGCTAGGCTTTTCCGCATGAGCCTCCGGTGGTTCTGGCTCGGTGCCGGCTCAGGGCTCCTCCTTTCGGGGTGCGGGGTGGGACCCGAGGGCTCGACCGCCGTCGAGCGAGGGGCGATCGCGGGCGGGGAGCTCGACTCGACGCACGACGCCGTGTTTCAGGAGTACACGAACTGGGCGGCGGAGGAGCGCATCAGCATGTGCACCGCGACCCTGATCGCTCCCAACCTGCTGCTGACCGCCCAGCACTGCGTCGCGTTCGGCGACCGGGGCAACATCGTCTGCGGCGAGGCGGCGTTCGGAGGGCTCGTGCCCGCGGACTCGACGATCGTCACGAACGACGCCATCCCCGGATCGAACAGCCTCTTTTTTCGCGGCGCCGATCTGCGCGTACCGAGCGAGGGCAACGACACCTGCGGCTTCGACATCGCGGTCATCATCCTCGACCGGCCGGTGCCGGCGTCGGTGGCAACGCCCGCCATTCCGCGCATCGACCGGCACGTCGAGCAGGGCGAAGAGTACGCGGCGGTCGGCTACGGCGAGGACGAGTTCGGCGAGCCGACGCCGGGGCGCATGGAGCGCGAGGGGCTCAGCGTGCGCTGTGCCGTGGGCAACTGCGAGACGCCGGCGACGGTGGCGCCGACGGAGTTCGTCGGTGAGGAAGGGGTGTGCTCGGGTGATTCCGGCGGCCCGGCGCTCGACGCCGACGGCAAGGTGGTCGGGGTCGTGTCGCGCGGCAACGATCCCTGCCAGCGCCCCATCTACGGCTCGGTGGCGTCGTGGGCGGCGTTCCTCACCGACGCGGCCCTCGATGCGGCGCGGGTGGGCGGCTACGATCCGCCCTTCTGGGCCCTCACCGGCTCGAGCGATCCGCCGGTGGGAATCCTGCCGGAAGGCGCGGCCTGCACCACCGGCGACGCATGCCAGGATGGCCTCGCCTGCTACTACGAGACAGAGCCGAGCGATGCCCGCTGCACGGCCATCTGCGAGAACGGCGCCGGCTGCAGCGACGACCTGATCTGTACGACCGGAATGTTCGAAGACGATCGCGGCCTCTGTCTCGACCGACCGCTCGGCGCACCGCCACCACCCGGGGGTGGCGCCGACGAGAGCTGCTCGATCGCGCGGCCACGAGCGCGTTCGAGCTTCGGGCTGCTCCTTGCGATCGTCGCTCTGGGCGGCTTTTTGCGGCGCGCGCGGCGACCCTGACGTTTGCTATGATTGATCGATGCTTACTTCGAGGGTGTTCGCTGGGTGTGTGATCGGCTTTCTGCTCGCGGCGTGTGGTGAGAGCGAGAAGCCCCCGGGTCCGCCCCAGCAGGCGGCAGGAACGAGCGGCGCCGGTGCGAGCGGCGGGAAGGGTGGCGCGGGGGGTGGTGCCGGAACGTCGAGTGGGGCGTCGGGCGGAAGCGCTGCGGGGGGAACGGGCGGCGGCGCCACGGGCGGAAAATCGGGCGCGGGCGGTGCCGGCGGCGGAGGCACGTCGAGCGGAGGCACCGGAGGCAGCGCCGGTGGTGATGCCGGCGACGCCGGCGAAGCCGGTGACGGGAACGGTGGTGGCAACGTCGGCGGCTCCGCGGGCGTGAGCGGCGCGAGCGGCGCGGGCGGGGAAGGCGGGACCGGTGTGCTCGGCGAGGACGTCGAAGGCATCTACACGCTCGACGACGTGATCCGGAACACGGGCTCGTGCGACCCGGGCGGCACGAGCGTGCGTTCGGGCTATCCAGCGACGCATGTCGTCGTCCGCCGCACGACGATCGGCGGCACGACGCCGGCGCTCGTCGTCTCGGGCTGCTCGGGACTCGCAGCATGCAGGACGCTCGGCGCGACGCTGGTCGACGATGCGACATCCTTCGAGCTCCCCCCGTACAACGTGTTCATGACCGAGGAGCCCGGTGGGACGTTCACCAACACGGTCACCTACTTCGGGAGCCTCGACGGAACGACGTGCCGGGACGGCGGGGTCGACCTCGTCTCGCTCTCGATCATCGGCACCGCGCTGCTCCTCGACACGCGCGTTCAGCGCACCGACTACCCCGCGGTGAACGGCACCTGCCCCCCTGGGGTCGCCCGCGAGCAGGGCGAGATGGCTCCGTGCACCCAGCGCAGCGTTCTCTCCGGGACGCGCGTCGAGACGTTCTGAGCGAAAGGCCGAGCCATGAAGAGACGTGGGAAGGGACGGGTGGGACTGAGGCGATTTTCGATCGTGGGCCTTTGCGGCGCTTTGGCTTGTTCCGGAGCCAAGCTTCAGCCCCGCGATCCGACGACACAGTCAGGCGAGTCGTTTCCAAGCCAGTGGGCGGAGGTCATGCAAGCTGTCCGCGAGGGACGCGTTCTCACGGTCGCGAAGACCCTCGAGTCGGAACCGAGCTGCAAAGACGCGACCAAGCTCTTCGAAGCGATCCCGCTCCTCACGTCGGCGCTCGGAGCAAAGCGCTACGGGGAGGGCCTGCGCGTCCTTTCCGAGTACGAGCGGCGGCTGCTCTGTCTCGACGTTCGCTCGAGTGACGCGGTGGACATCCTCCTCGCGGTGTACCTGCTCTACGCTTGGTACGGAGCCGAACACAACGCGGAGCTCAAGCACTCGCTCTTGCAGCTCGGGCTCCTCGCCTACGACCTCAACCCGCCAGGGCGAGACAGCCTGTGGCTCGCGGTGGTCCGAGCGGATCGGGCTCGGCTAAAGGAAGCACTGACGGGCTATCCCGAGGCAGAGCTCGGACTCTGGGCCTACGATTTCAGGAGCGGCCGTCTCGGTCGCTATGGCGCGCTGACGGCGGCGTCCGTCTTCGATTGGCTCGCGAAATCCGAGCAGGCAACATCCAAGGATTGCCTCGTTGACGAGCTCACGAAAGGCACGACACCGAGCCCCGCGACATCTCCCCAAACGACAGAGCTCGAGTGCGATCTACCGGGCGGTGGCGACTCCACGTCCGGATCGACCGGCAGCGGCGGCGGGCTCGGAGCGGTGCCCGCTGTGTCGTGCGTCGTCCAAGCGCGCGAGAGCACCGGGCCTCGTGGTCAGCTCAACTGCGTGCGCGCCGTTCTCGGCAATGCCCTCTCCATGCAGCCAACCGACATGCAAGGTGTCCCCGACAAGCTCTGCACGCGGCCGTCGGATGGCGCGGGATCCGGAGGTGGCGGCAGCGGTGGAACGGCGGGCTCGAGCGGCGGAGGCAAGAGCAGTACCGGTGGCAGCGGTGCCACGGGTGGCAGCGCGGCCAGCACCGGCGGCAGCGGTGGAACTGGCGGCGCGGCCAACACCGGAGGTAGCGGTGCCACGGGTGGCAGCGCGGCCAGCACCGGCGGCAGCGGCGGCACGGGCGGCGACGGCCTGCCCAAAGGCGTCGTCATTGTCAGGGAGGGCTCCTCCGACGCCGGCACCATCCACGTTCCGAATAGCCTACTTCAAAAAGTCACGGTGCCGGACGGCGGTTTCAAACAGCTCGAGATCCAGATTATCCAGTCGGACGGTGGGATACTCGACGCTGAGAAAAAGAAACCATTCAACAACTCCCGCCCCGTGAACGGCGACGATGGCCTTCCCACCGATCCGTGCTCCGGGCGAAGTGCCGCGGCCGCGCGCGTGAAAGCCGCGTACCAGTGCCTATCGCCACAAACACCGCCGACGCCTCCTCCAGGATCGCCCGGTGATCCGACGGTGATTCTGACGACGGAGCCGACGGGAGAGCCGAGCGCCACGATGAGCTGCCTCCAGCAAGCTGGCGACAGTGTTCGACAGTCGTTCAACGATCCACATTGCGCGCTCGCTCGCTGCGTGCAGGGCGAAAGCTGCGTCTGCGATCGCGTAGGCCACACGCAGGCCGAGGCGG
>Ga0315910_10002447_pt1 | contig 16348 bp, 15 predicted proteins | sample EdamamesoilMG_FD_204470 | JGI IMG/M metagenome (GOLD analysis project Ga0315910, IMG submission 204470) | Garden soil microbial communities collected in Santa Monica, California, United States - Edamame soil | ecosystem: Environmental > Terrestrial > Soil > Garden | place: USA: California... | reverse complement strand
CCAAGAGCCGGCCAGCGTGATCGATTTGGTCGGCGATGCGGACGTGTTGATCAATGCTGTGGGCATCATCCGCGAGGGGCGTGGGCTCACTTTTCAGAGGGTGCACGTGGAGACGCCGCTGTCCTTGTTTGCGGCGGCGCAAACCGCACATCTCAAACGCATCGTTCAGCTCTCGGCGGCGGGGACGAGCGAGGAGAGTCCGTTTGCTTACTTCCGTAGCAAAGCCAAGGCGGACGATTTCTTGTTGAACAAGTGTGCTGTGCCGTCCTTGGTGCTGCGGCCCTCGCTCATCTACGGCACGGGCGGCGAGGCAACCAAGCTGTTTCGACGGCTAGCCGCGCTCCCGGTGGTGCCTTTACCCGCCGGGGGCGCGTTTTCATTTCGACCCATTTTGGTCGAAGACGTGGCCCGCTTGGTGCTCGAGGGTGTCGAGCGCGAGCCGATGCCGCGCGGGGTGGTCGAGGTGGGGGGGGCGGACGAGCTCACGCTGAAGGAATTGTTGCTGGCTTTGCGCGCGGACCAGGGCACAGCAGGCGATCGTTCGGGTCTCACTCTGCCGATCCCCAAGGCGCTCATGAAACCTGCCGCTTGGTTGGGTGATTGGACGGGGGCCGGACCACTCACCAGTGAGATGCTCGAGATGCTGGTGAACAACCGCGCGCCAGATTTGGCGACGATGCACCGCGTCTTTTCCTTTCGGCCGCGTGGCTTGTTGTCCTATCTGGAGCACGAGACATCGTGAACCAGAAGGAGACCCCCAGCGCTGTGCCGAGCAAAGTAGACTGGCCGTTTGCCCACCAGACTTGGACGGGCGAGCAGCTCGCTGGGGCAAGGGAGATAGCCCTGCGGGCGAATGACGGATACCTGGACCAATTTGTCGAGGGCCACAATCTCTGCCCCTACGCGCGGGAGGGACGTCGCCGCAACGAGGCGCAACGGCAGGTGCATTTTCAAACGAGCTCGGATCTCGAACAACTCCTCACGCTCTTCCTTCGCTGTGTGGACGACCCACAGTGCGTGGTGATGCAGGTGATCTTTCCCGACCTGGACGTGGACCCGGTCGCTTGGATTGAGTTCTGTCATCGCGTGACCAAGCTGGGCCACCGGCGTCGTGGTGGGCCCGACGTGATGGCCAACGCCGCCCTCCACCCGGCGCTCGCTTTTCATCAAGCCACTGCCTACGCACTGATCCCGCTCTTTCGGCGCGCGCCCGATCCCACGATCCAGTGGGTGCGCTTGACGCATCTAGAAAAACTCTACGCGGGACGCGCCAAGGGCTCGACCTTCGTCGACCCCGCCCAAATCATCGATTTTCTGCAGTCCAAGACCAACAAATCCCTGTACGATCGGGTCGCGGAAGCCAATTACGCCACGGCCCAGCAACTCGGTGTGGCCAAGCTCGAGCAGCAGCTCCACGCGCTCCACCTCAGCACCAAGGACAGTTACCGGCGCATGGCCCGGACGGGGGAGCCTTGCTTGGGCGGTTAAGTCTTGCTCCCATCCGCCCATGATTGCACTCCTCGTTTCCTGGATGTTGTGTGCGCTGGCCCTGCTGCTCTCGGCCAGGCTTTTCTCAGGTGTGCGTCTCCAAGGCGATTTTGCCGACGCGCTGTGGATCGCGGCCGGGTACAGCTTGATTTCGTTTCTTCTCGGCTGGCTCATCTTTGGCTTGCTGGGGGTGGTGACGCTCGGCTTGGGGTTTGTCTTTCGTTTCATCACGCAGTTGGTCACCGCCGCCATTGTTCTCAAGCTCACCAGCGCGCTCAGCTCGCGCTTCGACATCGTGGGTTTTATTCCGGCGCTAGCCACCGCGGTCATGCTGGCCATCGCCAGTGCCGTGGCGCAACAGGTGCTGATGTAAGGCCCCTCGGTGCTACCTCGGCCTAGCGTTGCCTCAGGTGCAGGAGCTGACGATCACGCTCAACATGCGCCCGCTGGGGTTTTTGTCGCGCCGGTAGGAAAAGTAACGTTCCGGTTCGCCCACGGTGCACCCGTAGACATCATCGATCGCGTCGTCGCTCAGCTGCGCGTCACGCAGTTGCGCCCGCACCATGCGTCGCAGGTCAACATGGGGCTTGTCTCCTCGCATCTGTACGATGCCCTTGTCGGGGGAGGCGTCGAGCAGCTGGGCCGCTACGTCGCTGCCGACCTCGAAGGCATCCAGGGAAATGTGAGGACCAATCGCGGCGACGAGGTCGCGCGCGCCGTGGGCGCGCAAGGCTTGGACTGCCGCAGGCGCGGCGCCCCGCACACAGCCTTGCCAACCGCTGTGGCAGGCCGCAACCAAGCGCGTGGTGCGGCAGCCGATCAACACGGGCACACAGTCGGCGGTGCGAATGGCGGCCCCCGTTCCCTCCTCCCCAGTCAGCACGATATCGCCCTGCAACGCGCGCACCTGCTGCTGAGCGAGGCTGCTGTCCACCGTTACCGCGTGCACACCATGCACTTGCGAGAGAAAGTAGATGCGCTCCGCTGCCACATGAAGCGTCGCTGCTACGCGGCGCAGATTCTCTTGGACGTGCTGGGGGGTGTCCCCGTAGTTGAGGCCAAAGTTCAGGCTCTCAAACACGCCTTCTGACACACCGCCTTGGCGTGTAAAAAAGGCGTGGGCAAAGCCCGCTTTGCTGAGCAGCGGGCTTTGTAGAAAGTCGCGAGCGTGCAGGGGCGGCGTGGCGGGGGTAAGTGTAGTCATGCTGTCATCGGGGCGTGACGACAAGACGGGTCAAAGGTCCGTCCTGTGTTGAGAGAGCTCAGTGAGCTTAACCAAGCTTGTCACAAACGGCCGAACTTTGTTGGATATCGACAATTGCCGGGACCTCTGTGCGGAGATTTGGTAACAAGGTCGAGGCCATGACCACCAAGACCCCGGACCCTTACGTAGGCCGCGCCGTATTGGACGGAAAATTCCAAATCGTTCAGCGCATCGGCGCCGGTGGCATGGGGTCCGTGTATCGGGCTGAAGAGCCAGCCATGGGCCGTGAAGTGGCGATCAAAATTTTGCACCCCAAACTCAAGGGGCGCAGTGACTTGGTGAGTCGCTTCCGGCGCGAAGCCCGGGCCATGAGCCAACTCAAGCACCCCCACACCGTGCGCATCTTCATGTACGGTGAGCTCGAGGACGGTTCGCTCTACATCGTGATGGAGATGTTAGAGGGGAAGAACCTGAACCAGACCGTGCGCAAGGACGGTCCCATGGATCCGGTGCGGGCCATCCCCATCATCGTTGATGCCTGTTATGCGCTGCATGAAGCGCACGAAATGGGGATTGTGCACCGCGATCTGAAGCCAGAAAATATCTTTGTCTGTCAGCAGGCGGGCATGAAAGATTACGCTAAGCTGCTCGATTTTGGTTTGGCCAAGGTCACCGAGGCACAAATGCGTCCTGGCTCGATGATCCTCACCCAAGAGGGCATGGTGTTCGGCACGCCTGAATTCATGTCGCCAGAACAAGCCCGGGGTCAGACCATCGACGCGCGCAGTGACATCTACTCACTGGCGTGCATCCTGTATGAAGCCCTGACCGGTAAGTTGCCGTTCACCGCCCGCACGCCGATGGAGTACGTCGGCAAACACGTCACTGCCCAGCCCATTCCTCTCAATGAGCGCGTTGAGGGCCGCACCTTCCCCGCGGGGCTGGGTGCAGTGCTGGACAAAGCGCTGCGCAAAAACCCCAGTGACCGCTACCAAACGGCGGTTGAGTTGGCAGAGGCTCTTGCCCCCTATGCCGAGGGGGCCAGTCATAGTGCCGGTTACGCGGACGACGTGTCGCGTACGGGCAAGCCCGCGCCGGTTGAGGCACCCGTACCGCCCGGAGTCCCGTTTTCGGCCCCCGTCCAAGCCAAGGAGGCAGCCGCGCCCAGTGCCAGCGCCGCACCGTCGACCACCACCTTGTTGTTCGTCGCTTTGGTGTGCATGGCCATTGGGGGGATCGGCGCCGTTTTCTTGATGCAATTTCTTGGGAAGTAAGTGTCTCACTCCTCCGACGATTGGCCCAAGTCGCGATCTCGTTTGCCTGATCGCAATCGTTTGGCCGAGGTGATCCCCGCGCAGCAGCCAACTGCGCCCGCGACTCGAACGCGCAAAAGCTCACCCGAGCCAGAACCCGACGTCCCGCAGTTGCCGATCAATCGGCGACCCGCTTGGCAGCTGTGGCTCTTGGGCGGAGCGCTCTCTGGTGTCCTGGCTGTGGCGCTCGGTGCGCTGGGGATAGTGATCACGGTCGATCACTATTCGACCGATCTGCCGGACGTCAGTCGCTTGCAGCACAACTACGCGCCGCCGCAGATGACCCGCATCTACGCCCGCGATGGCTCTGTCTTATCCACCGTTTTCTCCGAGCGGCGCACCGTGGTGCCCGTGACTCGCGTGCCTGATCACGTGAAAGCCGCGTTCTTGGCGGCCGAAGACGCGCGCTTCTTTGAACATGAGGGGCTCAATTATTTTGGCTTGTTGCGCGCCATGGCGGTCAACTTGCGCGCCGGGGAAGTCCGCCAAGGTGGCAGCACCATCACCCAACAAGTCGTCAAGAATGTGCTCTTGGACAACGCGCGCAGCTACAAGCGCAAAATCCGCGAAACGATTCTGGCTTATCGCCTGGAAAAGACCCTGACCAAAGAACAGATCTTGGGGATGTATCTCAACCACATCTACCTGGGGCACGGCCGCTACGGTGTGGAAGAGGCGGGCCGTTATTATTTTGGCAAACACGTCGAGGAACTCAACGTCGCCGAGGCCGCGCTGCTCGCGGGCATCGTGGCCGCGCCTGAGCACTTTTCTCCGCGCAAGGATGAGGCCAAAGCGCTCAGCCGGCGCGCCTACGTGCTGGGGCAAATGCTCAGCAAGGGCTTCATGACAGCGCCCGTCTATGATGCGGCGAGCAAGATGCCCGTTCGGCTCGCACCCTTGGCTGAAGGCGAGAGCGACATCGCTCCGGAAATGGTGCTCCAGGCCCAACGTGAGCTGAAACGACTGCTCGGTGAACAAGCCAAGTTGGGCGGATACAGCGTCCGCACCACCCTTGACCCTGCGCTCCAGGTGGCGGCCCGGGCCGCGGTGCAGCATGGTCTGGACGACTACCTCAGCCGCCAAAAGCTCAAGGCGCCGTTTACGCTGCCGCAGCGCAAGTTGTGGGGCAAAGTTTTTCAAGGCCACCCGCGTCGCCACGGCATCTACACTGGCACCGTTGTCGATAGAAACGACCGCGACGGGACGTTGCGAGTGCGCGTCGGTGATGTCGAGGGTTTAGTGCACCTGCACGAGGAGCGTCGCTTCAACCCCACCCACATCGCACCCACGGATTTTGCCGGGGTCGGCGCGGCCCTGCGGGTGCAGTTGGTGGATGCTCCTTCACCGAGCAAGGACGCTCCACTGCCCCGCTTGCGGCTGGAGTTGGGACCCCAGGCAGCGCTTCTCGCGGTCGATCCGAGCACACGCCAAGTCGTGGCGGCGGTGGGCAGCTATGAAGCGCTGCCGGGCGGTTTGGATCGGAGTTTTCAAACCAAGCGTCAGCCCGGGTCCACCTTCAAGCCCATCGTGTACTCACTGGCACTTGCCCAACATCAGGTCACCCCAGCCAGCGTATTTACCTTTCCTGCAGCTAAAAAGCCCGTGGCGGCTGGCACTGACCCAAGCGGGGCCGACCCCGAGCCCACCGAGCTGGATCGCCTCACGCTGCGTCAGGGCATTGCGAGCAGTGACAACCGGGTCGCTGCGGAGGTGTTTGGTCGGGTGGGGGGCGAAGCCGCGGTGCAGTGGGCCAAGCAGATGGGCATCAGCTCCAAAATCGCTCCCACCCCCAGCCTGATGTTAGGTGCTTATGAGGTGAGCGTGGCGGAGATGGCCGCCGCCTATTGTGTACTCGCCAGCGGCGGCAGCTATCAGCCGCTCCAGTACGTCAGCGGCGTGGAAAATGGTGCAGGTCCGCTTTTGCGCCATGAACGTGCGCCGGCGGTGCGTGTGATGGACCCGGGGGTGGCGTACGTGATGACGGACCTACTCACCTCCGTGGTGCAGTCGGGGACGGCGCTTTCGGCGCGCAGTTTACAGCGGCCAGTTGCGGGCAAGACCGGCACCACCAACCAGGAGAAAGACGCTTGGTTCGTGGGATATTCCACCGATCTGGTGGTGGCCGTCTGGGTAGGCTTCGACGACGCCATGCCCCTGGGCTGGGGTGAATCGGGCGCGCGGGCAGCTTTGCCGATTTGGATCGAATTCATGAAGGCCGCGCTCGCCCAGAAGCCGAGTACGGAGTTCGCACGTCCGTCAGACGTGACCAGTGTCGAGGTGGATCCGGACACGGGTCTGTTGGCGCGTTATGGTCAGTCGAACGCTGTCACGGAAGTGTTCTTGCGTGGCACTGAGCCGACCGAGACCGCCCCGCTGGCCGCCCCGCTCGAGCCCACGGCTGAGCCAACGGAAGCTGAACCAGCAAGCATCCCCAGTGCGCCTGCAGTGACCACGGATGGTCCCGAGCAGCTCGATTCGCCCGCTAGAGCCGGCGAAGATCCGTGATAAGACTCGGGGGATGACGAAAAAAGCAGCTGCCTATTCGGTCCTCGTTGGCGCGCTCCTCTCCGCGTGCTTTCCACCCGCTCAGCCTGCCGATCCGGTGGAAGCTCCGCAGTCGGTGCCCACTGCAGAATCAGACCAACCGAGTGGCATTCCGTGGGCTCCCGGGGAAGGCCCGGGCGAAACGCGGGAGGTGGGTGAGCAACCCCAATCCGCTGATGAACCCATGGCAGGCGCCGCTCTTGAAACCACCCAGGAAGACGGGATCAGTCAAAGCGGCACCCATCCTGGCTGCACGGGTAAGGCACCCGTTCCGCTCAAAGCCGAGGTTCAAGCCCGCATCGCGGGGCTCAAAGACTGCAGTCAGGCGGCTCCGCCGGAGTTTCGCGGCGAGGGCGAGCTCAAGTACACCGTCCGCGTGGAGAAAGACGGCAGTGTCAGCACCATTTATCAGTTGAGCGATACTTTGCGCGTGGCGCCGGTCACCCAATGTGTCGAGGCGAAGTTGCGCCAGCCTTTTGCTGAGCACCCCGTGCAGGGTTGCGCGCAGTTCGTCATCCCCTACCAGCTGCTCATTGAAGCGGGCCCCAGCGAGTGACCGCTGCTTCAACGCGCAGGGCCGCTTGTTCCAAGTGAACGAGACGACTAGCTTCGGCGCCATGGCCACCCTACAGCACCTGAAGAAACTCGAAGAGCTTGCCGCCCGGGCTGGCAAAGCCATTTTAGAGGACAAAGCGCGCACTTCATCAGTGCAACTCAAGGCTGATGAATCGCCGCTCACCTCCGCTGATTTGGCGAGCCACACCACCATCATGGCGGGTCTGGAGCAACTGGATCCGGGGGTGCCCGTGCTGTCGGAAGAGGCCAAGGCTCTGCCCTTCGAGACGCGCCAGACTTGGTCCAAGTACTACTTGGTCGATCCGCTCGACGGGACCAAAGAATTCATCAAGGGCAAGAAGGACTACACCGTCAACATCGCGCTCATCGAAAATGGTGTACCTGTGGCCGGCGTGGTGTACGTACCCGAGCTGGGTGACACCTATTCGGGTGCCGATGGCGTGGGCGCGTTCAAGATCGCGCAGGGCAAGGAGCGCGTGCAGATCCAGGTGAATGCTCAATGTCCTCCCGCCGTGCGGGTGGTGGGCAGCGCCAGTCACGCTTCTCCTGTCATGGGCGTGTTTTTGGAGCTCGTGGGCGCTCACAAGCTCATGGAGTTTGGGAGTTCGCTCAAGATCTGTCAGGTGTCGGACGGCACTGCGGACTTTTACCCGCGCTTTGGACCCACCAGTGAATGGGACACCGCCGCCGGTCACGCGGTAGTGCTGCACGCCGGAGGAAAAGTCGTCACCATTGACGGCGCCCCGCTGCTCTACAATCAAAAGGATTCGCTGCTCAATCCGTATTTTTACGTGATTGGCCCCAGCGACCGCGACCTGCTCGGCTTGGCGCGAGAAGCGCTGGTGAAGAGCGGCGAGCTGTAAGGCGAGGAACTCGCAAGTACACTTTGGATTCTCGGTTTCCACATTGGGCGACGGTTCCTCCCTTGGGCGGCACCGTGCGCCAGTCATGCCAACTGCCGTATTCTTACTTTCAGTCATGAAAAAACGCCTGTCTCTAGTTCGTCCCCATTGGTTGCTCCTCGGTGGAGCGTTGGTTCTGAGCGCCGTCGCGTGTGACGAAGGAACGGACGGAAACGAGGGGACTGGTGGCAGCCCGAGCGGCGACGGAGACGGTGAGACGGACATCGCCCCTGACGGCGGCGACGGTGACGACGCGAACAATGGTGGAACGAGCGGCGACGGAGATGGTGATTCGAACTTGGGCGGGAGCAGCGGCGGTCGCCCGGGTGACGGGGATGGGGACGGGGACGGGGACGCCCCTGGCACCGGGGGCTCCGAGCCCTCAAGCAATCCCGGCGTTGCTACCCTAGGCCAGCCGTGCAGCGGGCCGGGCGCGCTGGCTTGCGCGGGGGAGAATCAGAAACTGCAATTGCTGTGCGATGGCTCCAAGTGGGTGCAAAACGGTACGTGCAACGGCAGCGCGGTATGTGACACTGGCGAGAAGAACCGCGGGAGTTGTCAGGAGCCGCTCGAGGGATGTGCCGATAAGGAGCCGGGGGAGACGTACTGCGAGGATAAGGTGACTCGTCGTTGTGGTACGGACAGAGTGAAATCTGAACTAGTCGAGGCATGTGGGTCGTATTGCAACGAGGAAGGGACAGGTTGCTCCGCGGATGGAGAATGTCCGCTGATTTCCGCCACGACTTTTGAATGTGCGAGCGCATGTGACGCGGATGAAACGCACTGCGAACAGGGGGAGGGCGAGTGTTCGTTTCTCGATCTTTCCGGGGTTTCGCGTGCTGACCTTCAAGGTGCGTACGTTCGCCTGCCGTCGGGAAATGATCTCTGTCTGGAGCACTTGGACGGCTTTGACTGTGATCGTAGGGCCTTCATTGTTCTGCTTCGCAACGGTTCGTTTCAGGTCCACTTGCCGACCGGATGGAGGGCACGCGTTGTCCCAGAGCTGTACGACGACAGCGCGCAGTACGCGGGGCTAGTCACTTGCGGCGAAGAATTCATTGAAGGATGTCTGGAGATCGAAACGGACCCACAGGCCAGTGGATTTCCTGCCGTCGTCCTCACGGCTGAAAAGGACGTACCTGCAGGCAATCTTTATCTGGCCACGGATACGCCCTGTTCTGTGAGCCCCGACCCCGGTTGAAAAATCCTCGGTGCCTGCCGACCCAAACCTGGTCGTGGTGCGCAGAAAGGATTCGCTGCTCAATCCGTATTTTTACGTGATTGGCCCCAGCGACCGCGACCTGCTCGGCCTGGCGGTAAGTACTCGCCCGCGCCCGTCGTGTGAGTCAAGCGAGCGCGATGCATCGTAAGTCGCATGAGCGACAAGGAAATCGACAAGTGGCGCAGGCTGATCGCGAGCGACCGGCAGGAGCGCAAGGGCCCGTTTGACCCCGAGCTGCGTGTGCCGCTCGAAGCCTATCTGCGGCGGCGTTGGCAGGCCGGTGCGAGCACGCAGCAGCTGAGCGAAGAGCTTGGCATCAATCATCACACCGTGCTGTTCTGGCGTTCACGCTGGGGCGCGCGTAATCAGACAAGCACGCAGCTGCGACGCGTTGAAGTGATCGCCGAGCGTCCGCTCGCGGCCAAGGTGACCTTGCACGGTCCAGCCGGCACACGCATCGAAAACATGAGCTTGGACGAGGTGACCGAGCTCTGGAGGAAGCTCTCGTGATCGGTACTTTGCGTGGCGTGAGCGTCTGGGCGTACGCGAAGCCGTGCGACATGCGCAAGAGCTTCAACACGCTGCAAGCGCTGGTCGAGCATGAGATGAAAAGAGAGATTGCTACCGGCGACCTGTTTGTCTTCGTGGCCAAGAGCCGCAAGCGAGCGAAGGTGCTGTACTTTGATGGGACGGGGCTGTGTGTGTTTGCCAAACGGCTGGAGACGGGAAAGTTTGCTGCTCCTTGGCAGGGTCCGATGAGCAAGAAATTGGAGCTGACCATGAATGAGCTGGCCCTGTTTTTAGAAGGCTCGGAGGCACTCGGCCGTGTACCGCTCAGCCCACCGCTGCTCAGAAAGGCGGACTTGCGCACGAAAGTTTTCGAAAAAAAGGTCAGCTAGGGAATTTGTTTCATGGTGGGTAGGTTTACCCACCATGACCTTGGACGACGTGGAAGACATCGAGACGCTGCGCAAAGCGGCGAAGCTGCTTGATGCCGAAGTCCAGACGCTGAGCAAACTGGTCATGAAGCTCAAACGTGAGCTGCATGAGCTCAAGCGCGGCAAGCCGGAGCAGCTCAGTTTGGAGCTCCAAATTGCGGAGCTTGAGGAGCAGCTTTCCCGTCGCAACAAGCTGCTCTTTGGGGATAAGAGCGAAAAGACGAAACGCGACTCCAAGCCTGCTGCAGAGAGGCCCAGGCAAACTGGCCACGGCCGTCGCGAGCAGCCCGAGCTGCAGGTGATCGAGCAAGTGCACGTGCAAAATGTCGAGCATGAGACTTGCGAGCTGTGTGGCGGCGGCCTCTGCGCAAGCGACGGATTCTTTGAGGAGTCAGACGAGGTCGACATCATCGAGCGCAAGTTTGTGCTCAAGAAACACCGCCGCCAAAAGTACAAATGTCAGTGCGGCAGCTGCATCAAAACGGCTCCTGGACCACTGAAGCTCTTTAGCGGTGCCCGCTATTCCATCAACTTTGCCTTGCACGTAGCCATCAGCAAGTACGCTGACCACCTGCCTCTAGAGCGGCAAGTCCGGACGATGAATCGCGACGGGCTCACCATCGATTCACAGACGCTGTGGGACCAGATTGAGCGACTCTCGGCGCTTCTGGCGCCTGCCTACGATAGACAGAAGCTTTACGTCTTGAGCCAGCCCGTAATCGGTGCGGACGAAACGCACTGGAAGCTGATGGGCGAAAGCGGCAAGAAGAACGGCGGCAAAGGCAAACGCTGGCAAGCTTGGGCCATCTGTACGGCAGATGCGGTGCACTGCAGCATCGAAGATAGTCGTAGCACTGAGGCGGCCAAGAGCGTGCTCAACGACTTCAGTGGTGTGGCCATCACTGACGGCTACGCCGTGTACGAGTCTGTGAAGAAGCAAGGCGGGAAGTTCACTCTCGCCCACTGCTGGGCACACGTCCGACGCAAATTCATCGAAGTCGACGAGCAACATCCGGGCAACTGCAGCGCAGTGCTCGACTTGATCGGGCAGCTCTACGAAGTGGAAAGCGAGGCCCGCGGAAGACCACCCGATGAAGTGCTCACGCTGCGGCAACAGAAGTCCAAACCGGTTGTGCTCGCGATCCAGAAGTGGGCGCTTGAGGTAGAAGCGTTGCCCGAGAGCAGTCTCGGTCGAGCGATCGCGTACATGGGCTTGCTCTGGGATGGGCTGCGCGTGTTTCTCGACCACCCACGCGTCAGCCTCGACAACAACGGCACGGAGCGAGCGCTCAGAGGCATCGTGCTGGGCCGCAAGAACCACTACGGCTCGCGCTCGGTACGCGGCACCGAAGTCGCGGCGCTTTTCTACACCTTGATCGAGAGCGCCAAGCTCGCTGGAGTGGGTCCACACACGTACTTGCAAGCAGCGATCAACGCTGCGCTGCGGGGCGTCGAGATCCCGCTACCGCACGAAATGCGCTAACCGAAGCGTCCCGACGCTCAAATTCGACCACCGATCAAGACGGTGTCGGGCGAGCTGTTACGCCTGGCGCGCCAAGCCCTGGTAAAGAGCGGCGAGCTGTAAGGCGAGGGCGGCCATCCATTGGCCAGCTTGGGCTGCTGAGCCCCGATCGACCTGTGGCATTGCGCCTCAAAGTGGCTCCAGTGCGTTGTGCATGGAGAGACGTCGCACCCGGGCCTGTTCCTGACTTCTGCGCAATCCAACCACAGATCGCCACCACCGTGAGCATGCCATTGGTCACCACGAACACCCAATTGCCGATGAGCAAGCTGTAGGTAGTAAACCCCAACGAAGCGATGGTTTGACCGACGTAAAGTGCACGGGAAACGCCTGAGCCGCGGGACGTCCGTGTTTGCTTGCGCACCTGAGCGATCAAGGTTGCGAGCAGAACCAATGAACTGAACCACCCTAAAGCTTCGATCAACATCGTCGTCTCCATGCCGAGATCCTCCGGCACTCCGGCGACTCATGCAGGTTCGATGCCAGCGAAGGGCGCCCTGACCTTAACCAGCAGTTCATCTACGACTGGGATGAAGTGGGCCGCTTGGTCCGGTTGGCGCGACTTGTCTATCACGGTGCCAGTGTGGTGCTCGACAAAGCCACGGGTGAGCTTGTGGAGCGCGCGACGTTCCAGGCGTACGGCGGGGCTGAGAGTGATTATCGACCCGGTAGGTGGGCAAACTTCCGCGAGGATTATCGGTTCACTGGGAAAGAGGAAGATGTTGAAGTTGGGCTGCAGTACTTTGGCAAGCGCTTCCTGAATCCGTTGTTGGGCAGGTGGGTCAGTGCAGATCCGTTAGCGATTCATGCGCCTGGTGAGGCGGACCTGAATGTGTATGCCTACGTCTCGGGGGCGGTGCTGAAGAATGTTGACCCGTTGGGACTTGAGGACGAGTCCAGTTCGATTGGAGACGGACGGTCAGGAACAGACGCTATCGACGCAGGGATGGCCGAGGCAGATCAGGTTGAAGCAGACCTTTCCTTGGAAGACTCCGCCGCCAGAACTGGTGGAATGAGCATTGACCCGGCTCAGAGTTCGGACTGGGCATTTAGCAGCCGTCCCGCATATCCCAGTTCATCTCCACAACCAGACAATTCGGACGAACTGAGAATAACGACTGATACCGATGTGGGAGGTTCCGCACGAGCGCACCTAAGTGTACCGATGAGCGAACCGACGGGCAGTGAATCCGAAACGATTGAAACCTTGGCTCCAGCTATCCAAGCTGACACCCGACATGCTCGGCGGGACCGCGGAGGGGCAGAAATGGAGGTAGGCTTTATCATCGTTGAGACCGCCGATGGATACCTTGCTCTTGGGCCGATAGTTCACGAAGGGGATGGTGTGCACCTTTCTGGTACGGCTCGGGAGATGGCAGGGCCGATAGTGGACAGCGGAAGCGGACCTCGTGCAACGTTGGTTGGCGGAACTGAGGATGCGCCGATGTCCATGGGGGTTATTCATGCGGTGGTACACACTCATCCTGATCGCAATCTCCAGACCGGAAACGAACCAAGTTCAGCTGATATTTTGAACGCGGATAAAAATGCGGCGGTAGGTATTCCTCACGGCTATGTGATTGATGAGTCCGACGGTGGAGCCGTTTATTCCTATGATCAGAATGGAGTGAAATGAATGAGAATAGCAATCCTCACGCTTGCGTGTGCTGCCATAGGATGCACCTGTTCACGTACTCACGAGACGTTTTGTGCGGAACCTCAAACGTCGCAGAAAGAGCCAAAACTGAAGGCTATGCCGCACCATCCGATCAACTGGGCTAGCCAGGCAATTTCCTTGATGTGGAGCTACAGCTCGAGCGAGGGAGGGGAGCCATTATTCAGATTTGTTTGGTTGCCGCCTGGAAGACACCCGTTAGTAATGGAGGTGGACCTCATTCCATCGTCTCGCGATAAGGGGATCCTGAATGCATGGGAGTTTGCCGGTTCGGGAGAACAGCCCGGTCGTGTGATTCGAATGTCGACAAAAGTTCTTTCGAGCGTCTATGTTCGGCATTTGTTTGAGTTGAGCTACAGGTCTGAGTGGTGCACCAAGCACGTTGATGAAGAAGTCATTCCGGAAGATTCGGCAGCCTGGGTTGTTGAAGTGCCGTGTGATGGTCATCACGCGAGGTTTTCAAGTATTGGAAGAATGCGTGAGCGAGAGATATTTTTTTGGTTGGCATATTGGAGCGGATTGGACCCCGTGTTTGATGTGGAAAAAAAAGGTTATGCCTTCGGCTGGCCTTTTTCGAACGACGATTACGAGGAAATCTCCCGCAAGAGTTGCGAACCTTCGATCAAACCTCCAAGTCGGCGCTGAGTCAGAGCGAGCGCGGGGACACGAATCTTCGTTGCCAGCAACCCTAGCACCCCAGCTAGCGGACCAATCCTGTTTGAAGAGCCTTCTAATTCCTCACCGCACCAGTCCCCCCTCCACGCATCGCGCAACCAGGCAACCTCAATGCCCCCCCTCTCAATGGACAACACCCCCTTCGCTTTCTTCATGTCTCCATGGCTCGGCTGCGCATTGGCCCTTTGCCTCACCGCTTGCAACACCCACGGTGGGGGATCGGACCCAGCGGAGCGAGAACCGGTCTCTCAAACGTCAGAGTCGGATGACGAAGCGAAGCCCGATTCGCGCACGGATGCCGACGACGACAAGTCGACCAACGACGAGACCCAGTCTGCTGATTCTCATGACTCGGAAGAAGATGAGGAAGATGTGATGCCCGTCGCGCGCAGTTGTCGAACGCTGGATGACTGTGCAGAGGGCCAAGTGTGTGTCTTGAAGCGCGGTGACGGTTTCTGTGAGCTGGGCGTGGCGGAAGCACGTGGTCCGCTCGGACAACCTCCGCCTCCCGTCGGCTTGATGGAGGGCGGATTGAGTCTCGACGGGGAGGGCGCCAAGTGAGATCCATGGCACTCATGTTGGCTGCTCTGCTTGTGGTTGAAACGAGCCAAGCGCTTGAAGTCGAGAGCTATGGCTTTCAAGGGCTGGTTGAAGGGCTGAGTCTGGGCGACCTGGACGGTGATGGACGGTCGGAGATCGTCGCGCTGTTGCGCAATGGGACAGCTGCGGACGCCCAGTGGACCAACGGCAGCGTCGTGGCTTTGGACATGAATGGCGGCCTGTTGTGGGAGCGTAAGGGCGCCAATTATCTCACGGGTTTGGTCACGACGGCGGACTTTGACGGCGACGGTAAGCGTGAAGTCACCTATTGCGATTCTGCTGCCGCGGGTCACTGCTTTGTGGTGAGAGGGAATGGTCAGCTGCGGTGGCAGACCAGCGAGCTGAACTACCCGGCCATAACAAACATGGGCCCTGCCGCTTCGGACTTGACGCAGGACGGCATCGTGGATCTAGTCGTGGCGAGCTGGGGCGGAACCGTGGCGGCCTATGACGGACCGAGCGGCGTCGAACTGTGGAGGTATGAGGCGTACCAGCAATTGGGAGAGTTGTTGCATTGCAACCCGTTGTTGTTCGATCTCAATGGTGATCATGTGGATGATGTGGTGGTACTTGGCTATCAGAAAGGACTCGTCATTGCGCTGGACGGGGCGGACGGGCACCTGCTTTGGAACACCCCGTCGTTTCAGCAGGCCTACACCAACTATTCTCGAGGCAATGGTATCTTGGTCACTGAGCTCCGGGAGGGTCACGGCAAGGAATTGCTGGTCCCCATGCGCGGCGCGACGGATGTGGACTCAGCCGTCTTCGGGATCGCGCGCAATGGGACGGTGTTGTTCCGCGCACCGATTCCAGGCCGTTTAAGTTACCAAAGCCCCGTTACCGCAGATGTAGACGGAGACGGGCAACCCGAGATTTACCTGCAGAGTCGCAACGGAGTGCTCTATCGCCTGGATGGTCAGGGTACGGTCGTTTCGTCCGTCACGATTGGCAATGAGTCGTGGATGGCTCCCGCATTTGTCGATGCCGACCAGGATGGTACGGTGGAAGTTGTCGCCTCCTCGACCACCGGCGTGCAAATCCTCAAGGGTGAGGGGCTGACACTCATTGACGAAGTTGTTGACCTTGGTCAGGGGCTGCAGCCCCCCAGCCCAGTGGTAGCGGATGTGGAAAGAGACGGGGAGGCTGAGATACTTCTCGGATCTTGGTACGGGACCGAGCTGTTTCGCCTCCAGTTGACCAGCAAGAGTTGGTGGCGCTGGGATACGGTAGGTGGCACTCCTCGGCACCAAGGGGTGCATTCCAAGAGCCCCTACGACGACGTGAAGCAGTCGGTCATTGGCTTATCGGTGCTGGCTGACTCCCTTGGGCGCATGGCTCAGGCATCGTCGGGCTCACAGGCAACGGCGCTTGAGCGTGCAGTGGAGAACGTGCAGGAGGGCTTGTTGCGGTCGTCCGGCGGAGAACATCATCTGGCGCTGCTTGCGTTGCGCGACGTTGAGCGCGAATTGCGCGGGGTCGGGACGGCCGTGAGCAGTCACAATGTGCAGCTTGCGCAGGTGGCCGTTGATGCCGCCGGTCAAAGCTGGGCCCGCTTGACCGCGCTGTACGGCTCGAACAACGGAGAGCTAGAGGACGTGGAGAGCGCGTTGATCGATGCGCAGGATGAACTGGACGACGGCCATTTGCAGGACGCGCTCGCTGCGGTTGCTGCGATCTACGTACAAATCG
>Ga0315910_10002446_pt1 | contig 16360 bp, 14 predicted proteins | sample EdamamesoilMG_FD_204470 | JGI IMG/M metagenome (GOLD analysis project Ga0315910, IMG submission 204470) | Garden soil microbial communities collected in Santa Monica, California, United States - Edamame soil | ecosystem: Environmental > Terrestrial > Soil > Garden | place: USA: California... | reverse complement strand
GTGACGGTTCGGGGAGCTCAGGTCTTTTCATGGTGCGTTTGCGCGGGTGCAGTCGTCGTTCATTTTATCCATGAGGAACCGAACACCGACATTCTGGGGGTACTGTCAAGATGCGCGCGCAAACTGCAAACTGAGTTTTCCGTGAAAAATCTTGGAATCCTCCATTGCCCTGCCGCCGGGTGGGCACTAGAATCACCCCACAATCGCATGAAAACTCAGACGAAGCGTCACCCCGCCTTCACGTTGATCGAATTATTGGTGGTCATTGCCATTATTGCCATCCTCGCGGCGATGTTGTTGCCGGCCTTGGCCAGTGCCAAGGAGAAGGGCAAGCGCGCACAGTGCCTCAGTAACCTTCGTCAGATTGGCGTAGGCATGACCATTTATGCGCTGGACCACCGGGATTACGTGGTTTCGGCGCGAAGCACAGCTGCGAACGGCCAGCCGCCGTTTGTTCAAATTGCCATCAACCCACCCGAGGCGACGGCGGCGAAGAGCGTGGGATTGACGATCCAAACGAACAACATCTGGACCTGCCCTAATCGCCCTGGGTTTCCCACTTTTGAAGCAGTTTACCCGCAGTACAACATTGGATATCAGTACTTCGGGGGCATTACCCAGTGGGGGACTCGTGGTTACACTGGCCCCTCACGCAGTCCGGTTAAAACATCCTTGTCCAAGCCTCATTGGGTGCTGGCTGCGGATGCCACCATGAAGATCATGAACCAGTGGGGTGGCGTGGACCGGGATGTCGCGTACGCCAATATCCCGCCGCATAAGGGAGCGCGTGGCAAACTGCCAGCCGGCGGAAACCAACTCTACATTGATGGCTCCGGGGAATGGATCCGAGCGCAGCGCATGCATGGACTGCACACCTGGGGCGATCCCGCGTCTCGGCTGGGCTACTTCTACCAAAACCCAATGGATTTTCCGGCCGGGCTGCTCAATGTTCTCCCAGGTCTGAAGTTCCCGTAAGGTTCATTTTTTCCACCAGACGGAACTTGTCTTTCCGGGTCGCAACTCTGCGCGATCCTCACGCCAGATGCGTGAAGGGGGCGCAGAACTGTTTCAAAACGATGGCGTTTTCCCAGAAAAGCCGCGTGGCACCGTCGGTGCTAGATACGAGTTCAGCATGCAACGCCTCCAACAGCGCAAATGGGTCGGCGGATTCACCCTGATCGAACTGCTGTGCGTCATCGCGATCATTGGCATTCTTGCCGCCATGCTTTTGCCGGCATTGGTCCAGGGCAAGAGCCGCGCTCAACGAAGTCACTGCGTCAACAATCTGAGGCAACAAGGTATCGCCTTTCGAAGTTACTTGCTTGATCACAGTGACCTGTTCTCACAACAAGTGGCGACGAACGAGGACGGCACCGCTGATTTTGTTTTTGAGGATCAAGCGAGCCCGGTTGTACCGAAATCTTCAGCTTTCCTACATTTTCAGGCTGTTTCCGATGAACTGGTTTCACCCAAGTTGCTAATTTGCCCCTCCGATCTGGAACGCTGGCCGACGGCTGATTTCAAGAACCTTCAGAACACGAACATAAGCTATTTTATCGGCATCTACACCTGCGGTAACGAACTGCTCAAGCTGCCTGTGTCGGCAAACGCAATTCTCACTGGTGACCGGAATCTCAAAAATGACCATGACAGTCACTGGAATCCAGCTTTCATAACTGTAAACAATGGGACTCGCTGGACGAGCGGATTGCACGAGTTTAAAGGCAATCTCCTTTTCGTTGATGGTCACGTTGAGCAGCGCGGGCGCATACAGTTGACCCCGAGCTTGGAGCCCATAGCAAAAGTCCTGTTGCCGTCGGTTGATAAACCGCTCGCGTCAAAATCAATGCTACCGGCTAACTCCGGTTCGCATAGGCCCCGTCCGGAGAGTTCTGGTTCAACTCCGTCGTGGCTACCAGTATTTGAAGATGAAGCACAGAACGCGAGCATTCCCCAGCCACTTTCCGACAGCGGAGCAAAATTGGGGCAGGTGCAGTTTTACAACTCACCCATCGGGCGGGTGCGGATTGCCGGGCTGCCGGTCAGGATTACTCCCATGGCGCGCGCGACCAACGCGATTCCGGGAACTGCTCTTCCCGGGCCGATGGTCGCCGCTGTGGCGACAGCAGATTCAACGATGAGCGACTTCGATGGGCAACTCGTCCAGGTGCTGCAAGATGTGTTGAAGTGGATCTACCTGCTGTTGCTGTTGCTGTTGTTGCTATACGTCTCGTTCCGCCTGTGGCTGTGGTTGCGCGAAAGGCAGGCCCGGCGAGGGGCTTGAACTGCATCGTCTCATGGGTCAGACCTCATCCGAAGGATTCGGCGTGTTCATCCGTGCCATCCTTGGTTAATTTCCCGCGTGAAATTTTTCTTCACTGGTCCGGTTGTCAAAACGGAACTGCTCGTGGTCATGCTCGAGAAACACGGCATCGCCGCAACGCAGGAATTTGTGGAGCCGGACGTAACTGACGACGGCGACTTGAATCGGCTGGCCAACATCCTTGTGCCGGAGGTGGATTATGATCGCGCGTACCGGTTGTTTTTCACGGAACGCGAGGATGAGCTTTAGCAGACACGGATTTGACGAATTGGCACGGACTGGGCAGAAGTGAATTCGTGGCAATCGGTGAAATTCGTGTCCGTTTCCGTTCTGGATTTTGGATTCCGCGTCACGTATCGTCCCGCCGCATGTTTGATATCGTCAAAGCCAACGTCGAAACCGCCGCGCAAAAACTCACGCACCTGCGGAGGTTTCTTTGACGTACCAGGCACGCAAAAGCGCCTGACCGAGCTGGAAGCTCAGATGGGCGCGGACAATTTCTGGAATAATCGCGAGCAGGCGCAGAAGACGATTGACGAGGCCAATTCCCTCCGCGGGAAAATTGACCCCCTCCTTGCCGCCGAGAAGCAACTGGAAGATTTCCGGGTGATGCTTGAACTCGCCGAAGGCGAACCGCCCGCCGAGCAGACTAAACACGAACGCGAACTTGAACGCGACACGGCGAAGTTTCTAAAAGACCTCGACTCGCTCGAACTCAAGGTGTTCCTCAACGGTCCACACGATCGGAGCAACTGCATCCTGAGCATCAACGCCGGGGCGGGCGGCACGGAGGCGTGCGATTGGGCGGGGATGCTCCTGCGCATGTATCAACGTTGGGCGGAGTTGCGCGGCTGGGAGGTCGAAGTCGAGGACGCGCTGCCGGGTGAAGGCGCAGGCATCAAGAGCGTCACTTTGCTGATCAAGGGTGAGAACGCCTACGGTTTCTGCAAGGCTGAACGCGGCGTGCATCGGCTCGTGCGGATTTCACCGTTCGACTCGAACAAGCGCCGGCACACGAGTTTTGCCAGCGTGGACACGATTGCCGAAATCGAGGAAGCCTCCTCGGAAATCGTGATTCCACCCACGGAGTTTCATGTGGATACGTTCCGGTCCGGCGGCAAGGGCGGACAAAACGTGAACAAGGTCGAAACGGCCGTCCGCATCACGCACATCCCGACCGGACTGGTCGTGGCCTCACAGGCGCAACGCTCGCAACACCAGAATCGCGCCACGGCGATGAACCTGTTGCTCTCGCGCATCTACGCCCAGCGCGTGGACGCGCAGAAGGCGGAGATGGAACGATTTTACGGTGAGAAGGGCAGCGTCTCGTGGGGCAACCAGATTCGCAGCTACGTGTTCCAGCCGTATCGCATGGTGAAAGATTTGCGCACGGGCGTGGAGACGAGCAACGTGCAGGGCGTGATGGACGGCGACCTGGACGCGTTCGTCAACGGCTGGCTGCGGGCGGGGTGTCCGCTGAAACGCATGCAGGGCGTGAAGGATGAAGAAGAATGAAAGCAGTATTCAGTTTTCAGCGATACGGAGCAAATGGGCCGGGCAGAATCAACTGAGTACTGAATACTGAATACTGATCCAGTGAACATTCTCGACACCATCGTTGAACAGAAGCAGCGCGAAGTCGCGTTGTTGCCAGAGCGGCGCATCGCGGCGGGCGATTTGCGCGACGCGTTGCTGGAACGCGATGAAAGGCGTGATTTCCTCGCCGCGCTGCGGAAGCCCAGGGCAGGGGACGTGGCGCTGATTGCCGAGGTGAAGAAAGCTTCGCCGTCAGCGGGTGTGATCTGCCCGGACTTCGACCCGGTTCGCATCGCCAAGGAATACGAGGCGGCGGGGGCGAGCTGTCTGTCCGTGCTGACGGACGAAAAGTTTTTCCAAGGTTCGCTGGATTACCTGCGGCAGATTCGCGCGGCGGTGAACCTGCCGCTCCTGCGCAAGGATTTCATCATTGATGAACGGCAAATCCTCGAAGCGGTCGAGTGGGGGGCAGACGCCATTCTCCTGATTGTAGCCATTCTGGATGACGTGCGGCTGAAACACTTTCACGCGCTGGCCACCGAAGCCGGCTTGGCGGCGTTGGTGGAGGTTCACGATGAAGCGGAACTCGAACAGGCAATGGCCCTGGGTGCAAATCTGATTGGGGTGAACAACCGCAATCTGAAGGATTTCAAAGTGGACCTCGCCATCACCGAACGACTGGCGGCCAAACTCTTCGCGTCAACCGCCACCCGCCATGCGACTTTGCTGGTCGCCGAAAGTGGCATTCACACCCGGGCAGACGTGCAACGACTCAAGTGCTGTGGCGCAGGCGTAATTCTGGTGGGGGAGAGTTTGATGCGCTCAGGTGACGTTGTTGGGCAGACCCGCGCTCTGCTAGGCATGGCTTGAAATTAAAAGAGCCGCCCTATGGGGCGGCCTTTGTGAAACAAAGCCCGAATTATTTCCGACCACGGGCAAGCAGTATTCCCAATCCGCCCAAGGCGACGATGACGTAAGTTGCCGGCTCCGGGACGACGGATATCACCAAGTTGTCAATCAGACCGAACGCCAAGTCCCGGCGATTCACATCGGTGGACAAGCCCGTATTGATGTCGGAGTGGACAAGCAGAATGTTGTCGCCAGCAAGGGTCAACGCGGAAATGTCGACCAGCGCAATATCTCGGCCACTGATATTCCAATTCAAGAAGCCATTTGTCCTGGTCAGGGTAACTTGGTGCCACTGCATTCCGGCGGCGCCGGTATTGATGGTTCCAGTTTGCTGAGAGAACAGACTGGTTTGAGCTGCTGGCGCGCCGACGCCTCCGAGGCCGGCGTAATAGGCGTTGAGGTCATTTCGCGAGTTTAGTGCTGTGCCGGCATAATAGGCTCCGCCGTCGGCTGCCAAAGTGGCTCCGTTGGCATAAGCACGGTAATCGCCGGGATTGTCACCATTGCCGCCGTCGCCTGTAGCGGCGAACCATACGGCACCTGCGGCTGTTCCGTGGTTAATGGCTTGAGTCCCCGTGGTCCCGATGCCTGCTCCGGTCATTTGTGTTGAGCCACTGCCGCCCGCTGGGAACGGTCCGTTGAAATTGATCCACATGTCGAAAGTCAGGGTGAAGTTCCCGACGAAGCTGCCCCCCACCGGGGAGATGCTGACGCCCCCGATGGAGCCGGTAGTCGGACCGAAATTCGCCTCCAATTTCACTCCCCGGGTGGAGCCACCAATGGAACGGGGTGCGGAGGGAATGCCGATCGTGCTGTAATCGAAGAATATGTTCGCCGCATTATTACCGCCACCCAAGTTGACATTCCAATTGGCTGTGTTGTCGGTGTCGAAGCTGTCCTGAAAAAGAATTTGAGCCGAAATTGAACTGGCGGCGGCGAGAAACGTGCCGCTCGCAATTGCAAAAGATCTGGCTAAGTACGGTTTCTTCATATGGCCTAAAGGGCTTTGTTTGCTTCTGACTCGTCACTTTTTCCCGCAACCCGCCAAAACAAGCAAGCAACTTTTTCACATTTTTCACCACGGCAAATCGGTTGCTCGTTAGCGGTGATGTTGGGCTTTCGCCGATTTCTTCCGCACAGTCCGTTTGACTAACATTCTCGCGCTCGCTAGTCTGCCCTGCACATAAACCAAGTGTCGCTGATAACTTTTCCCTGACCTATGCCGCCGAAAGCCAACTTAGAAAAATCCACCTCCGATTCCAAAGCCGCTGAGGCGGCAAAAGCTTCCGCCGCGCGCCAGCGCGAACTGGATGCCGCCATTTCCTCCATTACCAAAGCCTACGGTGAGGGCAGCATCATGCGCCTCGGCGAGGCCCGCGCCTTGACCAAGATCGCCGTTATCCCGACCGGCGCGCTGGCGATTGATCTCGCGCTCGGAGTGGGCGGCGTGCCGCGCGGGCGCGTCGTCGAGATTTTTGGCCCGGAATCCTCGGGCAAGACGACGTTGATGTTGCACGTCATCGCCAACGCGCAAAAGGCGGGTGGCCTGGCGGCGTTTATTGATGCGGAGCACGCGCTCGACCCGGGCTACGCCAAGAAGCTCGGTGTGAATCTGGACGACCTGCTCGTTTCGCAGCCCGACAGCGGCGAGGAGGCGTTGACGATTTGTGAAACGCTCGCGCGCTCGAACGCGCTGGACGTGATCGTGATTGATTCGGTCGCGGCCCTCGTGCCGAAGGCGGAACTGGAAGGCGAGATGGGCATGGCCACGATGGGCATGCAGGCGCGGCTCATGTCGCAGGCGCTGCGCAAGCTCACCGCTATCCTGGCCAAGTCCAAGACGACCTGTATTTTTACCAATCAGCTTCGCGAAAAAGTCGGTGTCATGTTCGGAAACCCAGAAACTACCCCGGGCGGCAAGGCGCTGAAGTTTTACGCCAGCGTGCGCATTGACATCCGGCGCAAGGACACGCTCAAGGACGCCGCCGGCAACGCCGTGGGCAATCATGCCAAGGTCAAGATCGTAAAGAACAAGGTCGCGCCGCCGTTCGCCGAAGCCGAGTTCGACATCATCTACAATCACGGCATTGACAAGGAAGGCAGTATTCTGGACGTGGGCATCACGTGCGGCGCGGTTGAGAAGAAAGGCGCTTGGCTGCAATTTGACGGTGAACTTGTGGGGCAGGGCAAGGAGGCCGCCCGCAAGGCGCTGGTGGAGAAGCCGGAACTGGCGAAAAAGATCGTGGACGCGATTCTCGCCAAGCGTGCCATTGTGGTCGTGGCATAAGCTTTCCGTCCGAAACCATCTGAGCCAGCCTGTTGCCGCGCCCGGCCTCCGGTTCACGGCCTATGAACTCACAGCCACTTTTTCCTTGCACCACAGCCGGTTAAATCGTATTCACCCACCGTCAACTACATAGACAACATTGATGCAGCACTGCAGTCCTAAGCCCCAACCAAAGAGGGTGAATTGAGCCGCCCTTTTCCTCCACGTAATACTCCTTCCCACGGGTTCGTCAGGATCAATGGGAAAATCCGTGCCCGCGAGGTCCGGGTTATCGGGCCGGACAACAAGCAGGTCGGGGTGATGGCGTTGAACGACGCCCTCGCGCTGGCCCGCACCAACGGCGTGGACCTCGTCGAGATTGCGCCCACGGCCACGCCGCCGGTATGTCGGGTGGTGGATTTCGGCAAGTACCGCTACGAGCAGGCCAAGAAGGAAAAGGAATCCAAGAAGCATCAACACGCCACCATCGTGAAGGAAGTGCAGCTCAGTCCGCGCATTGATCCGCATGATTTGGGCGTCAAGACCGACCATGCCGTGGATTTCCTCTGCGAGGACATGAAGGTGAAAGTGGTGCTGAAGTTTCGCGGCCGCGAAATGGCGCACACGGAATTTGGTTTTCAGGTCATCAAGAAATTCATTGAGGACATCGCGCCCTTCGGCCATCCCGATTTCCAGCCCAAGCTCGTGGGCCGCAGCATTACGCTCATGATCAGCCCGCTGCCGCGCAACAAACGCGCGAAAAATCCGCGGGTGTTGGAAGAGGGCGCGCCTTCGGCCGACGAGGCCGAATCGGGGTCGCCATCGAAGCCGCAGAAAAAAACTCCCCCTTCGGACGCGTCGCAAAAGTCAGCCGGTGGCATCGCCAACAATTCCTTGGATGAGACTGATGCGGATTCTGCTCCGGAGTCGGAAAGCTGATTTCGCAGGCGGTTTCGCTTGGATCAGAGGGTTGTCATTTCAGCAGAGACTGCAATTCCTTAAGTGAAACCGCCGGCTTTTGTTCGTTTGAGGGCCGGGTGAATTTCTCCCCAAAGCGTGTGAAGCCCGCCACGAAACCACCGTGGCTCAGGAAGAACTCGCCGCTTTCCACGCCCATGAAGCGGTCCAGACGATCCGCCTTCCCGGTGGCGTCGTGGCTGAAGCTGGCCGTGGTCAACTCAGTCCATTCGCCTCCGCTGGGCAGCATCCATTGATTGGCGTAGCGGACCTTCCGAAGTACGAGCCCGTTCTCGCCGCCGAAGTTTTCGCTGAAGCTGTGCAGTCGTTTCAGCCAGCCGCCGTCCTTGGGCGCTTTCCAACTGGAGATGAGCATCCACTTCTGCAGGTCCGGGCGGAAGTAGTAGCCGGAAAAAATCGTGTGCGTTTCGTCGGTGGGTTTAGCGGTCACAATGAAGCGCTGCTTCTCGCCGGTCTTCCAGAGGAACTTCAAATGACTGTGGCCGCCAGTGCCTTCGTTGCCGAAGTCGCCGGAATACACGCCTTCACCTTTGGCGACGAGCGACACGCGATTGTCCGCTTCAACTTTGCCGCGATCCACGGCTTCGTCGCCGCTGTCCCACACGCTGAAAATGATGCGGCGCTCCGTGGGACTGTTCACCTGCATGCCGAAGTAGCCGCGATGCCAGCCGCACGCCATGTAGAACGTCCACAACGGATCTTCAACCGCGGTGACTTCGCAGTAAAACGCCTCGACCTTGGTTTCCGCCGGGGTTGGATACGCCAGATGCACAGATGCGGCGTTGCGGCGCGGCTTCAGATTGAAGTGCGCGTCTTTCGTGGCTGGACCGTTGAGCACGAGCGCTTCAATTTCGCCGCCGACTTCGCCCGCTTCATTCAGCGACTCAAGTTTGAAACATTGATAGCCGGGCGCCGCGATCTCGAACGTGCCGAATGAAAGGCTGGTGCGATTGGTATCCGAATCGGCAAAGGCAACCTCGCGCGATTTCGCGGCGAGGGTCAGGCGTAGTTTCGTCTTGGGCGGCGCCGGCGAACGAAAAGCCAAGGAGCATTCGAGTGATCCCGGCGTTTTGATTTCGCCAAACCACATCACTTTCTGTTTCGGCTCTTTCCAGCCGCTGATACCCGAACGCTGTGAAATGCGTGCCCCGCCCTCCAGCGGATCCAGATAGGCGGTGAAGGCGGGAATGCGCAGCGGCTCTTCCGCCAGGGTTGTCAGGCAGGTGAGGAGAACGACCGGGAGGAGAGATGGTAACTTCATGTAAATTCAAGGAGTGGCGAGGCGGTAAAACCGGGACGAGTGGTGGTGTTGCCGCCCTCGTACAGATTGTGTACCGGCGCGGCGGTCGCCCGGGGCCAGGCATCCGCCCAACGTTTGTCCACCAAATCGAGGCAAGGCCGGTTCACCCTCTTAATCCTCCAACCAAAGCCGCGCAGCGGCAACGCAAAAGCGCGGCAGGTTCGGGCACGTTGCTTGGAACTGTTGTATTTGAAGCGCGCTGGCACGCTTACGGCAACGTTTGGTCCATGCTCCTAATACATTGCCAATATGATTTCCGCGATGTGTGGAAACATTTTCGCCGTCAGCGGTGGTCACCTCCCAAGCCGCGCGTCATCCGTTTGTGGCAACAGTTGTCAATCTAATGGCGTTGTCGCCGCAACAACGTCAGGCAGCGGCTTCGGTACGGTACTGGCGGTTCACACCGGTGCAAGATTTCGCCAGCCTTAACCTCGCCGCGGTGAACGATGACGGATGTCTACAGCTGGGTGACGTTCACAGCGGGCGGGGGGACAAATTACTGTTTTGCCGTGGATGAGGTGGTGTCACTGACGGGATGATCGTGCCGACCATAGACAACGCCAGACCTTGAGCGAAGTATTGGCGACCACTTAGGAAACTCGAATCCTCGGTTTGATTCCGACTCGCGCCTCTAATTCGAAAGGCTTCTTCGCGCCAAACTCCTCATCCTCACGGAATGATTTCGAAATCGGCCATCATCCCGAGATCTTCGTGTTCGAGGTTGTGGCAATGAAACAAATATTTTCCGGTGTAACCCTTGAAGCGCGCGACGACAGTCATGTGTCCGTTGGGCGGCGCGACTAAAACATCTTTCCAGCCGTGCTGCGACGGATCCTGCGGCACGCCATTGATGTCCACCACTTGAAATTGGATCAGATGAATGTGAACCGGATGTTGATGGCCGGTTTGATTCACAAACTTCCACTTTTCGACGTCACCGTGTTTTACTCGGGCCAGCGGTGCATTGTTCATCTCATACGTCTGGCCGTTGATCATCCACATAGTCCCGGTTGGCGTGGTCTTGCGCGTTAGGATGAATTGCCGGGTCACGGTTTGCGCGGTGGTCGGCAGGTTTTGCCAATCGGACAAACCATTGGGGATTTTGGAATCATCCGCCGCAGATCCGCCCACGTCGAAGCGCATGACAAAGGTCGTGGGGCCGGAACAGTTGGGACACCAGAGACATTCGCTGCAATTTCTCAAAATCAATTGAGTGCCCTCGGCATAGGGGCTGAAATCAATGACTACATCGGCTCGTTGAAACGGCGCCAGCTCAACCAGCGTTTTGGAAACGGGCTTCGGCAGCAATGCTCCCCCGGTGCCAATCTGAACGAACGGGGCGCCGTTGCTGAGTTGCAGGTAATACACGCGCGCATTGGAGGCGTTGACGATGCGAAAGCGGTACTTGCGGCGGGCTACCTTGAAATGCGGTTGCACAACGCCGTTCACCAAAATCCGGTCGCCGAGCATGCCGTTCTCGCGCGTGTTGTTGTCCAGTGCGTAGGCGAACGAACCGTCTTTGTTAAAGAGCCGGTCCTGGATCAGCAGCGGAATATCATAATCGTCCTTGGGAAGACCGAGCTGGTCTTCTTCCGGGTCATCAATCAAGTAAAGTCCCGCCAGGCCGTGATACACATGAAGTCCCGTCTGGCCGTGGGTATGATCGTGATAGAGCAGGGTAGCGGCGCGCTGATTGTTGGGATAGTTATAATCGCGAAAGTTTAAGTTCGTTACGGACTCGCCCGGATGGCCGTCATCCTGCGGCGCCACATGCGCGCCGTGTAAGTGTACCGCTGGATACATCAGAGCGTTGGGATCCGGATTTCCGTGCGTGCCCTGCAATTGACTTTCAAAACGCACGACCACGGGTTGGCCCCGCGTCGCTTTGATGGTCGGACCCGGATACAAGCCGTCGAAGCCCCAAATTGGGGTGGGCGGCAAATCGCGGTGCAGTTTTGCAAGGCCCGGTCGCAGCGTGATGTAGTAATGTTGCGCCTTGCCGCGGAGCGCTGGCTTGAGCACTGGAGGAATGCGCAGGGGATCTACGAACATCGTCAACCAGGGGCTGCTCCCACTCGGCTCCATGTTTGCCATGTTCATTTGACTCAGCACGCGATCGGGACGGAGGGCCAGCGCGGCCAGACTGAGCGCGCTGTTGCGGAGCATGCGACGACGGTTCAACATGGGAATCTAGGGCATCTGCGGAAACAGGCGCACCGTCGGAATGACTTCCAGCGGAACGTTGGGACTCATCCATCTCAAAATCGCCAGCGCGCCCGCCGGACCGGCGGCGTATTCGATGCGCACGGGCATCAGTTGTCCCGCCGCAAGTGGAACGGCGGTGCGCCGCGCGAGGATGAAGGGCGACGCGGTCCAATCGTCAATCAACAACTCATTATTCACCCAGACCCGTGCCCGGCCGCGAAACTCAAATTCGAATTGGTATACCTCGGAGAATTTCGGCAGCACCGCGCCTTCCCAGCGCACCGCGAAACTATCCGCCGTGATCCGGCGATGCGGCCGCGTTGCCCCCCAATCGAAGTCGATCGTTGCATTCGTCATCACCACCAGCGCGTTCGTGAAATCCACAGTGTTGTTGTAACTGCCGCGCAAACCGATACCGGGCACTTTGAAGGAAGCCAAGGTGGTGAAATGGGTGGGGGCGGAGTATTCGCCCCAGGCGCCGCGACCATCCCGGTAACGCACCCGCCAATCGTAAGCCGTTTCTTCGATCAATCCCGCCGGAACATAATTCGTCAGGTTCGTCCCCGTGACGGGACCGCTGTCCACTGCAACCACATGGTTGCTGGCATAACGTATGATCCATTGGCTGGCACGATGAAAATCGGCCTCCGGGTCCGAGAACGCTGAGGCGCGCAATTGAACGGCCAAGGGTTGGTTAGTGGCGTCACTTACCGGAAGCACATTTGAGGGCGCTTGCGGCGGAGTGTTGGCTGTCGGTTCGGCAACGCTAATCATACCGGACATAGCGCCCGCCCCGTGAAAGACGCAATAGTAATGGAACTCGCCCTTGTCATTGAACGTGAAGCTGAACACCTCGCCCGAAGCCAGTGTGCCGGAATTAAAATGTTGTTCCGGGGAAGTCACCGTGTGCTCCGTGCTATCGTCCTGAGTCCACGTAACCGTGTCACCGGGGAGAATTGCGAGCTTATCAGGAATGAACGTCGAATCCTTGATGCTGACGTAATTCGTCTCCGCTAGGCTCCGGAGGCAAAGGCAGATCAAGCTGATCGCAATTGCTGGCCTGAAGGGGCGAACCAAATATTTCATACGGGCGCATGTATCCTGGGAGCCGGCACTTCTTTTTTACGGCTGCGGACAGGCTAGCTTGTTTCGTGCCGGCCACAGATTGCGGGACGTTGGTTTGGTTTCCAAACCCGCCAACTGCGCTTCGGTTCGCGTGACATCAAGGCGATGAATCAGCGGCTGGCACAATAGTTTCTGTCGGATGGCTTGTGAGTTTGACCCAGTTCAGAAAGCAACCGTTGGACAGCAGGCAACTGTTGTCATTTGTCACCGTTGCTCGGACGCGCAGTTTTACCCTCGCAGGAAAGGAACTGAATTTATCCCAATCGGCCGTCAGCCATGCGGTGAAGGCCTTGGAAAGTGAGCTGAGTCATCGGCTCCTGGATCGCGAGGGAAAGAAAATACAGATCACTCCCGCCGGTGAACATCTGCTGCATTACGCGGAAAAAATCCTGACGGACATGTCCGCGGCTTGGGTTTCACTCGACCAACGGGCGCACTGGGGAATGAGTCGGTTGCGCCTAGGTTCAAATTGGAGTTTCGCCCCGGTCTTGTTGCCTGGAATCTTGCAGGCTTTTCGCAGCGAGTTCCCCGATTGGCCGGTGAGCGTGAAGATCGCCGACACGCGCGAATGTGTAGAATGGTTGGACCAAAACGCCATTGATATTGCGATTGCCATCGCGCCCAACCAGGCCGAAGCGGTTGAGGTAACGCCACTCTTCACCGATGAAGTAATGTGGATTGTTCCACCCGACCATCCTTGGGTTGAATCCGCCAGTGCAGCCGCGGAACAGGTCGCTTCGCAGAAATTTATCTGTAACAACGCGTCCAGCTATGCGGCGCGGCTGCTCGAAAAGCACTTTGAACGCGACGGCATCCGCCTGAATTGCAGCATGGAGTTGGGCACATTGGAAGCCGTGAAGGAAATGGTGAAAGCCGGTGCGGGTATCACCGCATTATCACCTTGGGCGGCCCGCAAGGAGCTCGATGAAAAATCATTGGTGGCCGTGCCATTGGGAAAGCGAAAGTTGAAGCGCAACTGGTGCCTCCTGCGCGCTCCGGGTCGCAAGTCCGGCATGGCCGAAGAGACGTTTGCTAGGCTCAGTCTTGCAGCGACGAAAACCGTCATGTCCTTGACCCGCGTGGCTGCCGTGTTCGTCAATACCTTCTGGCTGGCAACTTATGCGGAGCGGGATTTTCTGACTGTTGTAGTTTGAGCAGTCTGACCAAATCTGCTTCGAACTGAGTTCGCCCGAGCGCTCTTGCTTGCCCTAAAAATTTCGTTGATGCCGGATAATTTTTCATGGCTTGCATGAATGAATTCGTTGGATGGCTTTGGCAGGTGGACTGGCAACTGGAGATTGTTTCAATTCGCCTCAAACTCCTGCTTTGCCGCTTGGTGAAGGCCGCGACGTTGGCGCCGTGATTTTCCGAAAGGGCAGCGCGCTTCCGATGCGGATATTAAGACAAGGCACTGGCATTGACGGTGCTTCGCGAGAAAACGTTGGCGGACTGGACCGTTCCGCTGGCGCGGAATGTTTTTATATCTTACCACTTATCTTGTCCATCGCCTTGCGTTCATGGCGCTGGCCAGCGCTGTTGTATCCTTGGTTTCGAATCAGGTTTACGGGCAGGGAACTTCGTGGGGAGGAGTCAGTGAAGGCAGCGTGATCACGTTGCCGTCCGGCATCACGACCACCAACCTCGCTATCACGGCGACGCCGACCATCTCTTCGAGTCCCACGAACCTGATCTTCACCTTGGAACGCCAGGGGAGCATCGTTATCGTCCGCACGTCCCCGCCGCCCTATGTTGTGACGTTCACGAATCTGTCGCCGGGCAAGTATTTTCTTTCCGCGGCGTTGCTGGCTCCGGGAACGCCGGCGTTGGGCGATCTCAGCTTTGACATCAGCGCAGCAAACCCCCGGCCAGCTAATGACGATTGGAATCAGGCGACGCTCCTTTCCGACCTCAACACCAGCGTCAGCGGCTCCAACACGCATGCGACCGCTCAGGCCGATGAAACGTCACTCGGTGGCGCTCATGCGGGCAAATCCATTTGGTGGGCGTGGACTGCCGGATCCAATAGCGTGTTCACGGCGACGACCGCGGGGAGCAGTTTCGATACGGTGCTCGGGGTTTACACGGGAACGAACGTGTCCGCGCTCGTGGTCGTGGGAGATAACGACGACGCCGGGCTGTATCCGTTCAGTCAGGTCACGTTCTTCGCCACGAACGGGATCACTTATTATTTCATGGTGGATAGTGCCACGGCGTCAACCGGAGGGCAGGCGCAGTTGCGTTTGCTGGCGGGTTCGCCGCCACCTATCGCCATCACGTCGCCGCCCGACGGTTACTTGATGTTGGTGGCGTCCGCCGCAGTGGCCACGAACGCGTTTGCAACCGTCTCCATTCAAGATCCGGCGGGAATCGCTCGCGTGGATTACTGGTTCACCGGTGAAACGAACGTGGATCGCAGCGGCACGTTGGCGCCGCCGTATCAATTAGGCCTTAGCAATCTTTTCGCGGGCCATTACGTGCTTACGCTGGCTGCTTCCAATAACCTGGGACTCATCAGCATGACGAACGCCGGGCTTTCGGTAATTTCTCTGGAACCGGTCTTGGTGATGGAGGGATTTGCTTCACCGGGAAGATTCCAAATGGGCATCACGGGGTTCAAGGGGCCGAGATACGCGTTGCAGGCTTCGACCAATCTTGAAGCGTGGTGTGGCGTGAACACCTGGACGAATTTCGCCGGGGCGGTAAAGGTGGCGGATACAAATGCCGCGCAGTTCCGGCAGCGCTTTTATCGCGCCTCCTCTGTTCAATGATGCTATCCAATGTATCCGAGACGTACGACATTTGAGCGCCCCCTCACGCCGCCTTCGACCCCCCGCTTCTGGTTGGAACGACGCGGTAAATCCCAACTTGTCTGTCGTCGGCGTCGTGCAGCGCCTCAGCGACCCGCAGCGCTTGCGCGTGGATCTGTGCTGTGGCTCACACTGGCGCTCATGGTGCAAATGTTTTGCCCGACCAGTCAGGCGGCGACTCATTTTGTCAGCATCCTCGATTCTGTGTATTCGCCGAGCGAACTCGCTATCAATGTCGGGGACGCCGTGATTTGGACTCAGGATGACGTTACGACGGAACATTCGGTGACATCGCTCGATGACCTTTTTGATTCAGACACCTTGCCTCCCGGAGCTGTTTACAGCCTGGTGTTCAATATGGCGGGCTTTTTCCCGTACTACTGTACCCATCATGGCCTGAGCATGTCGGGGCTCATCGTGGTTTCGGACTCGACCGAAAATGATCCGCCCGTCACGCCCGTGAATCTATTGCCCGCGAACAACGCGAGCAATCAACCGGTCGCCGTTCTACTCAGGGCCGGCAGCTTCTCCGATCCTGATAGCATTGATTTTCACGGAGCGAGCCAGTGGGTCGTGCGCTATGCCAGCAATAGCGCGGTGGTGGTGGATAGCGGCGTGGTCACCGGCGCGAATTTGACCAACTACAGTCCCGCCGGATTGTTCGAGGCAACAGCGTACGACTGGCAGGTGCGTTACCGGGATGGGCGCGGCATGTGGAGCGGATACTCCACGGCCACGCGCTTCACGACGCTCATTGCGGTCAGCGTCCAAGGCAGCGGTTTGCGTGCGAGTTACAACAACGCCGTTGATTTCCTAGCGCCTTTGGTGGTCACGACGAATGCGACAATTGATTTCATGTGGGGCCAGGCCCGACCCCATCGCCGGATCACGGCGGATGATTTCGCGGTGCG
>Ga0315910_10002445_pt1 | contig 16360 bp, 13 predicted proteins | sample EdamamesoilMG_FD_204470 | JGI IMG/M metagenome (GOLD analysis project Ga0315910, IMG submission 204470) | Garden soil microbial communities collected in Santa Monica, California, United States - Edamame soil | ecosystem: Environmental > Terrestrial > Soil > Garden | place: USA: California... | reverse complement strand
CTTTGTTTGGCCCTACCGTGGACCGGGCCTGAACCGCTCGGTCTCTCGGGCTGGGGCTGCTAACAGCGTGCTGGCCACCTACCTGCTCGGTGTAGAAGCTGCTCTACACAGGTAGGGATCATGCGACTTTCGCGCGAATCTTTCCATCCTCTTGTAGTTACTTCGCCATAGTCCGCTAGGACTATCGCTACATCAGGCCTTGGCGGCCGCCTGCTCCTGGCGCGTCTTGTGGAGCACGGTCATTGCGGTGGCCACCATTCCCGCCACGTCGCCGGCATTAGCCGGAAGAATCAACGTGTTGGAGGCCTTCGCGAGGTGCGCGAAGGCGTCGACATACTGTTGCGCCACCTTCAGGTTCGCTGCATCCATGCCGCCCTTGTCGCCGATCGCCTCGGCCACCGCCCGCACCGCCGCGGCGTTCGCCTCGGCAATCACCCGGATCGCCGTCGCATCGCCCTGCGCCTTGTTGATCGCGGCCTGCTTCTCGCCTTCGGACCTGAGGACCGCGGCCTGCTTCTCGCCGTCGGCAAGGTTGATCTCTTCCTGGCGCTGGCCCTCCGACTTCGCGATCAGCGCGCGCTTCTCGCGTTCGGCGGTGATCTGCGCCTGCATCGCGCGCAAGATCGTTTCGGGCGGCGTGAGGCTCTTGATCTCGTAGCGCAGCACTTTGATGCCCCAGTTGCGCCCGGCCTCGTCGAGCGAGTGCACGATCTGGCGGTTGATGTCGTCGCGCGACTCGAAGGTCTTGTCGAGCTCCATCTTGCCGATCTCGCTGCGCAGCGTGGTCTGGGCAAGCTGGCTGATCGCCGCGACGTAGTTCGACGACCCGTACGAGGCGAGCCGCGGGTCGGTGACCTGGTAGTAGAGGATGCCGTCGACCGTAAGCTGGGTGTTGTCCTTGGTAATGCAGATCTGCTCGGGAACGTCGAGCGGCACCTCCTTGAGCGAGTGCACATACGCGACGCGATCGAGAAACGGGATGATCAGGTTCAGACCCGGCTCGAGCGTGCCATGGAAGCGGCCGAGCCGCTCGACCACCCACGCGCTTTGCTGCGGCACGATGCGCACGCCCTCGATCACGAAGGCGATCACCAGGCCAAGCAGCAAGATCCAGAACCAGTAATTGGCCAGGACCGGAACGAACGACGCGGCCACGGCCGCGCCCACCGCAATCGCGAGCTTCCAGAACATTTTCCTCCCTATCCCTTCTAGACCGGCCGATTCTTGGCTACGCGCAGCGTATTGCCGTCAGTGTCCAGCACATAGAGCATAGCGCCGGGCTCGATTGCTTCCAGACCTTCGACGCGAGCCTCCCAGCTCGCGCCCCGGTATCGCACCCTGGCGAGGCGCCCCCCGGCATCGAGCCAACTCTCGAAGCTCGCCGGCATCCCGGCATCGATCGGCGCCATCTGCTGCGCGCGATTCCGCGCCTTGTAGACGTGCACCCCGTAGCAGCCGATCGCGCTGATGGCGACCGCGACGATGGCCTGTCCGGAGAATTCGAGCCCGAGCCATGCCGCGAGCGCGGCGCCGAACGCCGCGACGCCGAGCATCAGCAGGTAGAACGTGCCGGTCAGGAGCTCGACGATCACCAGCGCGAGGCCGGTCACCGCCCAGACGACCGCGGGGTCCAGGGGACCCGTCACGCAAGGTCGGCGAGCAAGGCCGCGCGCTGCTCCGGCGAGGGCTCGACCGAGACCCGGTATTCCGGGTGATCGACGCCGATCGTGAGCCGCGCCCCGCGCCGCAACGCTTCGCGCGCCGCCGGCGGCACCTCGAAGCGCACGAAGTGCACCGCCGCGGTCTTCTCCTCGGTTTCACGCTCGAGGTCCTCGTCGGCGATGGCGTAGACGCGCTCGCCGCCCTCGACCTGCACCCAGGTGCGGCGCTCGATGCCCTTCAGGCGCTCGAGCATGCGCCGGCGCTCCTCGACGTCGGGATATTCGATGAACATCGTCGCCTTCCAGTTGCCGCCGTCGGGCAGCAGCGGGTTGTAGGCGTCGAGCTCGCCCTGGATTCCGGCGTCCTCGAAGATGCGCTCGATGCGCAGCATCTCCTGGATCTGGTAGCGGATCAGCAGCTCGTCCTCGAACTGCAGCGTGACGTGGCCGCCGATGTGCAGGGTGCGCACCTTCTTGTGCTCCATCACCCGCGCGCGGAACGCCTTGCGCTCCCGGGCATAGGCTTCGAGCGACAGCAGCGAGTCCCTGGCGATCACGGGCGGCTAATGGCCGGCTTCCGCCGCGGCGCCGCTGCGCCGGTCGGCGGCGAGATAGCGGTGCAGCTCGCTCAGTGCCTCGCGATAGACCTCGCGCTTGAAATCGATCACCAGGTCGAGCGGCACCCAGTAATCGTGCCAGCGCCAGGCATCGAACTCCGGATGCCCGCTCGCCCGCAGCTTGACGTCGCAGTCGCGACCGACCATGCGCAGCAGGAACCAGATCTGCTTCTGGCCGCGGTAGGCCGCTCCCTTGGCTTCGCGCTGGCGGCGCGCCCACTTTTCCGGCACTTCGTAGCGCAGCCACTCGCGCGTGCGCCCCAGAATGCGCACATGCGCGCTTTGCAGGCCGATCTCTTCCTCGAGCTCGCGGTACATGGCCTGCAGCGGGGTCTCGCCGCCCTTGATGCCGCCCTGGGGAAACTGCCAGGCGTGCTGGTGCACGCGCTTGCCCCAGAAGACTTCGTTCTTCTGGTTGGCCAGGATGATGCCGACGTTCGGCCGGTAGCCTTCCTTGTCGAGCACCGCAGCACGCCTCAGGTTAGAATCCTCGACGATTTTTCCACAGCCCACTGACAATGACAATGCCGGTGCGGCGCCAATGAAAACCTCGAAGTTCTTCATCTCGACGCAGAAGGAAGTGCCGGCCGAGGCCGAGGTGGTCAGCCATCGGCTGATGCTGCGCGCCGGGATCATCCGCCGGGTATCGGCGGGCATCTACACCTGGCTGCCGCTCGGCTTGCGCGTGCTGCGCAAAGTGGAGCAAATCGTGCGCCGCGAGATGAACCGTGCCGGCGCGGTGGAACTCGCCATGCCGGTGGTGCAGCCGGCCGAGCTGTGGCAGGAATCGGGCCGCTGGCAGGCGTACGGCCCTGAGCTGCTGCGCTTGAAGGATCGCCACGAGCGCGACTTCGTCATCCAGCCGACCTCGGAGGAGGTGATCACCGACCTCGCGCGCGCCGAGCTGAAGAGCTACCGGCGGCTGCCGGTGCACTTCTTCCAGATCCAGACCAAGTTCCGCGACGAGCGCCGGCCGCGCTTCGGCATCATGCGCGGGCGCGAGTTCGTGATGAAGGACGGCTACTCGTTCCACGCCGACTACGCCGACCTGCAGCGCGAGTACCGCAACATGCACGACACCTACACGCGCATCTTCACCCGGCTCGGCCTCCAGTTCCGCGACGTCGCCGCGGACACTGGTGCCATCGGCGGCACCGGATCGCACGAATTCCACGTCCTCGCGGAGTCCGGCGAGGATGCGATCGCTTTCTGTCCGCAGTCGGACTATGCGGCCAACGTCGAGCTGGCCGAAGGCATCAGCCGGGAAAAACGCGCCGCGCCCACGCAGGAAATGCGCAAGGTGCCAACCCCAGGCAAGGCAACCTGCGAGGACGTGGCGCAGCTGCTCGAGCTGCCGCTCCAGAAAACCGTGAAGTCGATCGCCGTGATGCAGGACGCGACCTTCCACCTGCTGCTGGTGCGCGGCGACCATGCGCTGAACGAGATCAAGACGCAGAAGGCGATCGGCGCTTTCCGCTTCGCTTCCGAAAAGGAAATCGTGGCGGCGCTGCACTGCAAGCCGGGCTATATCGGCCCGGTGGGCTTGCAGGAGGTGAACGTCCTCGCCGATCGCACGGTCGGGGCGATGAGCGATTTCGTCTGCGGCGCCAACGAGGAAGGCTTTCACCTCGCCGGCGTGAACTGGGGCCGCGACCTGCCCGAGCCGCAGGTGGCCGACCTGCGCAACGTCGTGGCCGGCGACCCGAGCCCCGACGGCAAGGGCATCCTCGAGATCGCGCGCGGCATCGAGGTCGGGCACATTTTTCAGTTGCGCACGAAGTATTCCGAAGCGATGGGCGCCAGCTTCCTCAGCGACACTGGTGAAAAGAAGTTTTTCGAAATGGGCTGCTACGGCATCGGGGTCACGCGCATCGTCGCGGCCGCGATCGAGCAGAACCATGATGCGCGCGGCATCGTGTTTCCCGCGCCGATCGCGCCATTCGAAGCGAGCCTGGTGCCGATCGGCTACCACAAGAGCAACCCGGTGCGCGAGGCCGCGGACCGCCTGCACGCCCAATTGCTGGAAGCAGGCGTCGATGTGCTGATGGACGATCGGGACGAGCGGCCCGGCGTGCTGTTCGCCGACATGGAGCTGATCGGCATTCCGCACCGCCTCGTGCTGTCCGAGCGCGGGCTCGCCGCCGGCACCGCGGAGTACAAGGGACGCCGCGACGAGAAGCCGCAGGATTTGCCGCTCGCCGGCGTGGTGGCGTTCCTGAAGGAGCGGCTCGCCGCTGGATGAGGGCCCCGCTCCTCTCCCTCTTTCTCCTCCTCGCCTGGCCGCCCGCGGCTCTCGGAGGAGCGCAGATCTACGAGCCCCTCGCCGACAGCGTGCGCGGGCGCCTGTCGCGCATGGTCGCCGACCGCGCGCCCGCGACCATGCACTTCCGCTCGGCGGCCGACGGCCAGCGCTGGCTCGCGGAGATGGACCAGCGCCTGGAACGGCGCATCCCCGACCGCCAGCAGCGCCTCGAGCTGCTGCGCGCGGTGCAGTACGAGGCGACGCGCGCGCGCCTCGACCCGCAGCTGGTGCTCGGCATAATCGAAGTCGAGAGCGCCTTCCGCAAGTACGCGGTGTCGCGCGCCGGAGCGCGCGGCTATATGCAGGTGATGCCTTTCTGGGTGAACCTGATCGGGCAGCCGGGCCATAATCTGTTCCACTTGCGGACCAACCTCGCCTACGGCTGCGCCATCCTGCGGCACTACCTCGACATCGAGAACGGCGATTATTTCCGCGCGCTGGGCCGCTACAACGGCAGCCTGGGCAAGGCGGAGTATCCGAATCTCGTGCTGTCCGCCTGGCGCGGGCGCTGGAAATACGACGGACCGACCGCGTGATTGGCGGCCTGCTCGAGCGCCATCCGCGCTTCGCCAACTGGCTGTACGGCTTCACCCCGCCCGAGCGGGGCACCGTGGTGCTGGTCCACCGGCGGGTGTATATCGTGCCCGCGCGCCTGGGCTGGATCTTCGCCGGCGTGCTCGCCGTGCTGCTGGTCGGCTCGATCAACTACGCGCTCTCGCTCGGCTTCGCGCTCACCTTCCTGCTCGCCGGGCTCGGCGTCGCCGGCATGGTGCATACCGCGCGCAACCTCGCGCGCATCGCCATCAGCGCCGGGCGCGCCGAGCCGGTGTTCGCCGGCGAGTCGGCGCAGTTTCGGCTCTACCTCGACGGGCGCGGTGGGTTCGACCGGCCCGCGATCCTCACCCGCCACGTCGCCTCGGGCTCGCAGCTCGTGGTGGACATCCCGGGCGGCGGCATTGCCGAGGCCGTGCTCGCCGCGCCGGCGACGCGGCGCGGCTGGCTGGCGCTGGGCCGCGTGATGCTCGAGACCCGTTTTCCGCTCGGGCTGTTCCGCGCTTGGAGCTACATCGAGCCCGAGGCGCGCTGCCTGGTGTACCCGCGCCCCGAGCGCTCGCCGTTGCCGCCGTTCACCGGCGAAGCAATGGCGGGCGCGATCCACGCCCCCACGCCCGGCAGCGACGACTTCGCCGGCCTGCGCGACTACCAGAGCTCGGACTCGCCGCGGCACATCGCCTGGAAAGCGGCGGCACGCCGAGACAAGCTGCTCACCAAGCAATTCGCCGGCGACGCCGCGGCCGAGCTGTGGCTTGACGCCCGGCTGCTTCCCCATGGTCTGAGTCTGGAACAAATCCTGTCCCGGTTGGCCGGCTGGGTCCTCGCCGCCGACCGCGCCGGCGCGCACTACGGCCTGCGCCTGCCCGGCGTGGAGATCGCGCCCGGGCGCGGCGACGCGCACCGCGCCGGCTGCCTGCAGGCGCTTGCGCTCTACGGGGTGAAATGACGCCGCATCCGCTGGCGCCGGAATTGCGCCAGGTCACGGCGCGCGACCTGACGTGGCTTATCGCCTCGCTGGTGCTGGTCATCACGCCGCATGCGATGCGTGCGCCGTGGTGGCTGACGCTGCTCACGCTATGCCTGTACGGCTGGCGCCTTTACTTCGTGCTCAACCGCGCGCCGCTGCCCTCGCGCTGGCTGGTGCTCGGCGTTGCGGCCGTGGCGATGCTCGGCGTGTGGCTCGAGTACCGCACGCTGTTCGGCCGCCAGTCCGGCATCCTCCTGCTGATGCTGTTCTCGGGCCTGAAGCTGCTCGAGACGCGCAGCCACCGCGATGCCGCGGTCGCCGGGTTTCTCGGCTATTTCCTGATCATCACCAACTTCCTTTACACGCAAACGATTCCGATCGCCGCGCTCGCGGGTGTGGCGCTGGTCGTGATCACGACCACGCTGATCGGCTTCAGCGCGCCGCAGCGCGCGCTACGCGACAACGTGCGCACCGCCGGCCTGCTCCTCGCCCATGCCGCGCCCGCCGCGCTGGTCCTGTTCCTGCTGTTCCCGCGCGTGCAGGGCCCATTGTGGGGCCTGCCGCAGGATGCGTATGCCGGCATGACCGGGCTTTCCGACACCATGAGCCCCGGCAACCTCGCGAGCCTCGCGCAATCCGACGCCATCGCGTTTCGCGCCGAGTTCCAGGGCAGCTCGCCGCCCCCGGCGCTGCGCTACTGGCGCGGCCCGGTGCTGTGGAATTTCGACGGCCGCACCTGGACCCTGGGGCCGAACTACCTGGTGGACTTCACGCCGCCGCGCGGCGGGCGCGCCACCTACCGCTACGAGGTGGTGATCGAGCCGCACAACCGCCACTGGCTGTTCGCGCTGGAAACCGCCGCCACGCTGCCGCAGCGTGCACGCATCAGCCACGACGGCCAGGTGATCTCCAATTCGCCGGTGCGCGAGCGCCTGCGCTATGACCTGGACTCGGTCATCGAACCCGAGCCGCAGGCGGGCGACAACGAGGGCAACCTGCGCCGCGCGCTGCGCGTGCCGCCCGGATTCAACCCCCGCGCCACCGCGCTCGCCGCGCAGTGGCGCGCCGAATCCGCCGGCGACGAGGCGGTACTCGCGCGCGCCATCGAATTCCTGCGGCAGGGCCGCTACGCCTACACGCTCGAGCCGGCCCTGCTCGGCAGCCATTCGGTCGACGACTTCCTGTTCGTCACGCGCGAGGGCTTCTGCGAGCACTTCTCGTCGGCGTTCGTGTTCCTGATGCGCGCCGCCGGCATCCCTTCGCGCGTAGTCACCGGCTACCAGGGGGGCGAGCTCAATCCGGTGGACAACATCATCACCGTGCGCCAGTCCGACGCGCACGCCTGGGCGGAAGTGTTCCTCGGCCAGCGCGGCTGGGTGCGCATCGACCCGACCGCGGCCGCGGTGCCGGGGCGGGTGGAGAACGGCCTGGCCCGCGCCGTGCCGCAAAGCGCGGCGCTGCCGCTGATGATGCGCCCGCAGCTCGAATGGCTGCGCGGCGCGCGCGATCGCTGGGAGGCGGTGGCGCACAAGTGGAACGTGTGGGTGCTCGGCTACAACCCGGAGCGCCAGCGCGAGCTGATGAGCCTTGCCGGGATCCGCGAAGCCGACTGGCGCACACTCACGGCGGCGCTGTTCAGCTTCCTCGGCGTGATGACGCTCATCCTGCTCGCCTGGTCGCTGCGGCGGCTGGCGCGCCCGGACCCGGTCCAGCGCGCGTGGCGCGCGTTCTGCCAGAAGCTCGCCAAGCGCGGCGTCGAGCGCGCGGCGCACGAGGGTCCGCGCGACTACGCCGTGCGCGCGGCGCGCGCCATCCCGGCCGCGCGCACCAGCATCCTGCGCATCGGCGCCCTGTACATCGGCTTGCGCTACGGCGCGCAGCCGAGCGCGGGCGGCGCCACGCGCCTGCGCAAGCTGGTGCGCGAGCTTTGATGCGCCTTTTCTTCGTGCTGCTGCTGTTGCCCGCCACGGCGTGGGGCTCGTATGCCGAGCGCGCCGAAGTCCAGGCCTTCATGCGCGAGCTGGTGAAGCGCCACGGCTTCGTCGAGGCCGAGCTCAAGCGCGTGTTCAGGAAAGCGCAGCGCGCGCAACCGGTGCTCGAGGCGATCAGCCGCCCGGCCGAGCGCGTACGCACGTGGGAGGAATACCGCAGCGCCCTGCTCACCGAGCGGCGCGTGAACGAGGGCTTGGAGTTCTGGAAGAAATACCGCAATACGCTCAAGCGGGCCGAAAAGAAATACGGCGTACCGCCGGAGTACGTCGTGGCGATCATCGGCGTCGAGACCTTTTACGGCCGCAACACCGGCAACTGGCGCGTGCTCGACGCGCTCACCACGCTCGCTTTCGATTATCCGCCGCGCGCGGGTTTTTTCCGCAACGAGCTCGAGCAGTACCTGCTGTTCACGCGCGCCGCCGGCGTGGATGTGTTCTCGGTCAAGGGCTCGTACGCCGGCGCCATCGGCCTGCCGCAGTTCATGCCGAGCAGCACGCGCGCCTACGCCGTCGATTTTGACGGCAACGGGCGCATCGACCTGCAGAAAGGGCGTGTCGACTCGATCGGCAGCGTGGCGAATTTCCTCAAGGTCCACGGCTGGCAACGCGACGCGGACGTGCTGCTCGACGCGCGCGTCGCCGGCGAGGCCTGGCGGCCGTTCGCCGAAGGCCTGGAGCCGAAGCATTCGCTGCTGGCATTGCGCGAAGCCGGGATCGAATTCGATTCGCCGCAGCCCGCCGGGGCGCAGGTGGTGCTGATCGAGCTCGCGAGCGCCGAGCGGCCGAGCGAGTTTCGCGTCGCGCTGCGCAATTTCTACGTCATCACGCGCTACAACCGCAGTGCGTTCTACGCCGCCGCGGTCGCCGACCTGGCGCGCGAGCTGCGGAAAAATTACGACTTGGGAAGGTAGAGCAGCGGGTCGACCGCGGCCGCGCCCTTGCGGATTTGGAAATGGAGCTTGGGGCGCTCGGCGTCGCTCGCACCGAGCTCGGCGATCTTCTGGCCGCGCGTCACGCTCTGCTGCTCTTTCACCAGGATGTCTTTGTTGTGCGCGTAGACGGTGAGGTAGCCCTGGTCATGGCGGATCACGACCAGCTTGCCCAGTCCCGGGATGCCGCTGCCCACGTAGGTGACCCGCCCGGCCGCCGCGGCGATTACCGGATCGCCGAGCTTGCCGTCGATATCGATGCCCTTGCGGCGCGGCTCGGCGAAGCCGGCGAGCACTTTGCCTTTCGCCGGCCAGGCGAATTGCAGCGGCTGCGCCTCCAGCAGGCGGGGCTCTTCTCGCGCGACGGTTGCCGGTTTTTGGGGCTGTTGCGGGGTCGTGGAACCGAGCGGGCGCGATTCGATCTTTCCCGACTCGGCCGGCCCGCTGCCCACCTGCACCGCCTGCTGCGCCGGCGCCGTTACGCGCAGCACCTGGCCGACGCCCAGCTTTGACGGATCGTCGAGCGAGTTCCACTGCGCGACTTCGCGGTAGTCCGCGCCGTGCTCGAGCGCGATGCTGTAGAGCGTGTCGCCGCGCTTAACCGTGTAGAAACCATCAGCCGTTGCCACCGGCGCTCCGCCGCTGGCAGGCGCTTTCGCTGCCGGCGGCTTTGCGGCTGGCGTCGCCACGCGCGTCGCACGCCGATCTTCCACCGGCGCCGGGCCGCGCGCCGGCGAGCAGCCCGCGGCGAGCGCGGCTAAGGTAGTGATGAGCACGAATGCCCTCATGCCTTACCCGCCGTCATGGGTACGAAGCGCACCGCATCGAGCACCGACTCGAGGAAGCCGCGGCCGTTGCGCTCGATCAGCACCAGCCGCTGCGTGCCCCTGGATTCGAGCGGCAATACCATGCGCCCGCCGGCCGCGAGCTGGCGACGCAGGGCATCCGGCACTTCGCGCGGCGATGCTGCGAGGATGATCGAATCGAACGGGGCGGCCTTTTCCAGCCCGGCGTAGCCGTCGCCGTGCGCGAGGCGCAGGTTCTTCAGGCGCAGCCCGAGCAGGTTGGCGCGCGCGCGCTCGTGCAAGCCCTTGATGCGCTCGATCGAGTACACCTCGGGGAAGAGCTGCGCCAGCACCGCCGCCTGGTAGCCGCATCCGGTGCCGATTTCGAGCAGCTTCTTGGGTTGTGCTTTCTCCAACAACACCTCTGCCATCCGGGCCACCACATAGGGCTGGGAGATGGTCTGGCCGAAGCCGATCGGCAGCGCGGTGTCCTCGTACGCGCGGCTGGCAAGGGCCTCCTCGACGAACAGGTGCCGGGCCACCGACCCCATGGCCGTGAGCACGCGCGGGTCGCGGATGCCTTGCTCGCGCAGGCGCTCGACCATGCGCGCGCGCGTGCGCTGCGAGGTCATTCCGATGCCCGCGGTATGTTTCAACGTTGCAGCCATTCCCGGGCGCTGGCGAGCTGGTTCTGGTGCGTAAGATCCATGCGCAGCGGCGTGACCGAGACGCGATGCGCCTCGACCGCGTGAAAGTCGGTGCCCGGGCCGGCATCCTGCGCGCCGCCGGCCGGACCGATCCAGAACGCGGTTTCGCCGCGCGGGGTCTGCAGCTTGACCACGGGCTCGGCCTTGTGCCGCTTGCCCAGGCGCGTGACCTCGAAGCCGCGCACCCGCGCGGCTTCGACGTCGGGAATGTTGACGTTGAGCAGCACCGGCTCGCCGAAGGGCGCACGCCCCAGCCGGCCGACGATCTCGAGCGCGACGCCGATCGCGGTCTCGAAATGCTCGCCGGCCTTGCTGGTGAGCGAAAGGGCGACCGACGGGATGCCGAGCAGGTAGCCCTCGGCGGCGGCGGCGACGGTTCCGGAATAAATCGTGTCGTCGCCCATGTTGGCGCCCAGGTTGACGCCGGAGACGATGAGGTCGGGCGTGAAGTCGAGCAGGCCGGTGACGGCGATATGCACGCAGTCGGTCGGCGTGCCGTTCACCGAGAAGTAGCCGTTCGGCGCCCGGCGGACGGTCAGCGGCCGGTCGAGGGTCAGCGAGTTCGAGGCGCCGGAGCGGTCGCGCTCCGGCGCCACCACGGTGACATCCCCCAACTGGCGCAGGGCCTCGGCAAGGAGTGTAATGCCCGGCGCGAAGTAGCCGTCGTCGTTGGAAACTAAGATTCTCACCCTCTTGGATTTGAACAGACCCGATGCCCGCTGTCTAACGGGCGTGCGCGTGGCAGTGGCGTTGCTGGCATTGCTTCTGGCGCAAGCCGTGGACGCGCAGGGCTTGCGCTACCGCCTCGAGGTGGAGGCGCCGCGCGAGCTCGCCGGCATCCTGCGCAAGGGCTTGAATCTCGCGCGCTGGCAGAACGACCCGCAAATGAACCCGGAGCAGCTGCGCCGACTGGTCAAGGACGCCGAACGCGAGGCGCGTGAAGCCGCCGCGACCGAGGGCTACTTCTCGGCAAAGGTGGAAACGCGCGTCGACGAGACGCCGCCCGAATGGAAAGTCACGCTGAAAGTCGAGCCTGGCCCGCGCACGCGCGTCGCGCATGTGGAGATCCGCTTCAGCGGCCCGGCGACCCAGGACCGCGAGGCGCAGTACCGGTTCAAGGAGGTGCGGGAGAGCTGGCGCCTGCGCCGCGGCGAGCCGTTTCGCCAGGCGGACTGGGACGCGGCGAAGCGCGAGGCCGCGCGCAAGCTGGCGAGCTGGCGCTACGCCGCGGCGCGCGTCGCCGACAGCCGCGCCGTGATCGATCCGGTGACGCGGGAGGCGCGTCTCGAGATCGAGCTGGCGAGCGGCCCGGCGTTCCGCTTCGGCCCGGTGCGCGTCACCGGTTTGAAACGCTACCCGGACGCGGTGGCCGAGAACCTGAGCCCGATCAAGCCGGGCGCGACCTACGATCGCGACCTGGTGATCGCCTACCAGCGGCGCCTGCTGGAAAGCGGCTATTTCGCCAGCGTGCAGGCCGACATCGACACCCATCCGCTGCTCGCCGACGCCGCACCGCTGCGCGTGGCGGTGATCGAGGCCTCGTCGCAGGACATCGAGACCGGCGTGAGCTACACCACCGACGCCGGGCCGCGCGTCGAGCTGCGCTACAGCAACCAGGACATCTTCGACTCCGCGTGGCGCTTCAAGACCGGGCTGCGCGTGGACGAGAACACGCAGCAGGTGCAGTTCGACTTCGACTCGCCGCCCCGGCCGGAGGCACGCTGGAACAGCATCTTCTCGCGCGCCCGCCAGCAGGACATCCAGAACGAGACCACGCGCGAGCTGGCGGTCGGCATGGCGTTCAACCGCTACGTGCGCCTCGCGCCCACCGCCATCCTGGTCTCCGCCCACCTGGAGGAGCAGCGCGTCGCCGGCGACGTCACCGACAACCGCCAGGCGGTCTACCTCGGCTATCGCCACGCGTTTCGCGAAACCGATGACCTGGTCCTGCCGCGCGAAGGTTTCCTCGGCTCGGTCGAGATCGGCGGCGGCCTGCCGGGTGTATCTTCGCAGCGCTTCCTGCGCGTGTTCGCCAGCGGGTCGGTGTTGCTCGCGATTGGCCGCAGCGGCGATTTGCTGATGCGCGGCCAGGCCGGCGTGGTGGCGTCCGAAACGCGCGCGGGCATCCCCACCACGTTCCTGTTCCGCACCGGCGGCGACCAGACGGTGCGCGGCTATGCCTTCGAAAGCCTCGGCGTGCGCCAGGGCGACGCGATCGTCGGCGGCCGGCGCCTCGCCGTCGGCTCGATCGAGTACACGCACTGGATCGGCGAAAGCTGGGGGCTCGCAACCTTCCTCGACGCCGGCAACGCCTGGGACGAGGGCACGAGCTTCAATCCCGCGCTAGGCTACGGCCTCGGGGCGCGCTTCCGCACGCCGATCGGTCCGATCCGTGCCGACCTCGCCTACGGCGACGAGACCAGCGAATTCCGCATCCACTTCTCCGTCGGCTATACCTTCTGAGATGAAGTGGCTCTTTGCCGCCCTTGCCGTCCTCGGGACAGTGCTGGTCGTCGCATTGGCCGCGCTCGGCTGGCTTGTGGGGACCGAATCGGGACTGCACTGGGCCGCGGCGCAGGCAGGCAAGCAGCTCGCGTTCGATAACCTGCGCGGGCGGCTGGCGGGCGAGATGAGCGCGGACCGGGTGGTCTACACCGCCGACGACATGCGCATCCAAGTGGACCAGGTAAACCTGCGCGCGCACCTCGCCGCGCTGCTCGGCGGGCGGCTGACGATCGAGCCGCTGCGCATCGGCTCGCTGCAGCTCGATCTCGCGTCGAGCGAGCGCCCGGCGGCGGCGAAGGCTCCCGAGCTGCCGCTGCGCCTTCATCTGGGCGATGCACGGGTCGATGAAGTCGTCGTGCGCCAGGGCGAGGCGCGCTACGTGCTGCGCGAGGTGGTGATCGCGCAGGCCATCCTCGGCGAAAAGGTGGCGCTTTCCGCGTCGCTTTACTACCCCGACGAGCGCTTTCCAACACGCGGCACGCTCGAGCTCGCCGGCACCCTCGAGCGCATCGAGGCCAGGGCGAGCGCCACGGTGGCGGACGTGCCGGCTCAGGCGCACGCGGTCCTCACTCCGTTCTTGCCGCAGAAGCTGGAGTCGCTCGAAGGCCAGGCCGGCCCGGTGGACCTCGCGCGCGTTGACGCGAGCTTGCCGCACACCGCGCTCAGCGCAACGCTCAAGGCCACGCCCACTGCCGGTGGCGCGCTGGCCGGCACGCTGTCGGCGACGAATGCGGTCGCGGGCGCGCTCGACGCGGAGCGCCTGCCGGTGGTGCGGCTGGAGACGCGATTCCTCACCGACTTCAGCTCGATGCGCCTGTCGCAGGCGCGCGCCGCCCTGCACGGCGGCGGCACGATGAGCGGCGACGCCGAGCTGCAGGCCTCCAGCGTCAATGCCAAGCTGGTGGCCTCGGCCATCGATCTGCGCGCGCTGCACACGCGGCTGCGCAAGACCTCGCTGAGCGGTCCACTGCAATTACGCATCGATGGCAAGCGGCAATGGGCGCGCGGCAGCCTGACGCAGGAAGGCATCGGCCTCACCGCGGAGGTGGTGCGCATCGGCGACGAGCTCCAGGTCCAGGAGCTGCGCGCGCTCGCCGAAGGCGGCGAGGTGAGCGGCACGGGCAAGGTGCGCCTCGACGGCACCATGGCGTTCGATGCGCGGCTCCAGGTGCAGCGCTTCGACCCGGCGAAGATCGGTGACTATCCCCCGGGCTCCCTTTCGGGCGCAGTGAGCGCGGCCGGCCGGCTCAATCCCCGTCAGATCGACTTGAAGTGGGATCTGCAGGACAGCACGCTTTATGCGCACACCTTCCGCAGCGCGGGTAACGCGCGCATCACCGGCGAGCGGGTGACGCAGGCCGACGCCGATCTGCGCCTGGGCGCCAACCGGCTGACCGCGCGCGGTGCCTACGGGCGGCCCGGAGACTCGCTCGCATTCACGCTCGACGCCCCTCGGCTGGAAGAGTTCACGCCGATCAGCGGAAGCGTGCGCGCCCAGGGAACGCTCACCGGCACGCTCGACAATCCACGCGCGGCCTTCTCGGCGCAGGCGGAGGCGTTGCAGCTACCCGGCGGGCTGGAGCTTCCGCAGGTCACCGCCAAGGCGGCAGGCACGCTCGCCGCCCACGAGGCCGACATCACCGCGCGCGCGCCCGAATTACTGCTCGACGTCGAAGCGCGGCTACGCGGCGGCTGGCAGGGCTCGCGCGGCTGGATCGGCGAGATCCTGGCGTTGAGAAACTCGGGCGAGTATCCGCTCCAGCTCACCGGCTCGCCGGCACCGCTGCGCATCGCCCCGGCTCGCGTCGAGCTCGGCCGGCTGGAGGCGAAGCTGGGTGAAGGCCGCTTGCTGATCCGCGATGCCGCCTGGTCGCCCGAGCGCCTCGCCTCGAGCGGCGAGGTCGCCGGATTGCCGGCGCAATGGCTCATCGTCGCTGCGGGCCTGGACGAGCGGCTGAGCTCGACCCTGTTGATCGACGGCGATTGGGACCTTGGTAAAACCGACCAGATCGATGGCGTGGTGCGACTGCGTCGCGCCGCGGGTGATCTGCGCCTTGCCGGACCGGACGGCGCGATCGATTTCGGGCTGCAGAGCGCGACCCTCGAAGCCCGCTTTGCCGGCGGGCGCACCATCGCGAGCGCGGACATCGTCGCCCGCGTCGCCCGCATCGTCCTGCAGGGTGAAGTCACGCCGGCCCTCGCCGTGCAGGGCAAAGTCGAATTCGCCGAGCTGCGCACGCTCGCGCGCCCGCTTCTGGATGACGGCGCACGCGTAGACGGCCGCCTCAGCGCCACGCTGCGGGCCACTGGCACGCTGAAGGAGCCGGTGATCCACGGCGCGCTGTCCGGAGAAGCCCTCAGCTTCGAGCTGCCCGCCTATGGCGTCGCGCTCAAGGACGGGACCCTGGCTGCGGTGCTCGAGGGCGATCGGCTGCGGCTCGAGTCACTGGTGGTGCGCGCCGGCGAAGGCCGCTTCAGCGCGAGCGGCACGCTGCCCCTCGCCCGCTCGGGCACCGCGCAGATCAGCTGGCGCGCGGAAAAGCTCGGCATCCTCGAGCGCCCGGACATGCGCCTGGTGACTTCAGGCGAGGGCGACGTGACCTATGACGGTGAGCGCGTCTCGCTCAAGGGCGAGCTGCGCGCCGACCGCGGGCACTTCGAGTTCGAGCGCGATCGCCTGCCCACGCTGGGCGACGACGTAGTGGTGCTCGGCCAGGACCGTCCGCCGCCCAAGGGCAAGATGAAGCTTCCGCTCGCGCTCGACTTGCGCCTCGACCTCGGCAGCGACCTGGTGGTGCGCGCCTACGGCCTGGACGGCAAGGTCGCGGGGCTGGTCGACCTTTCCACTACGAAGGACGGCGAGCTGCGCGCGCACGGACGCCTGTACACGGTCAACGCCACTTTTCTCGCCTACGGCCAAACGCTGCAGGTCGATCCCGGCGTGGTGATCTTCGACGGCCCGATCGACAATCCGTCGCTGCAGATCACGGCCTGGCGCCGCAACCAGGCGGTGGAAGCCGGGGTACAAGTGAGCGGCACGGTGCGCACGCCGAACGTTCAGCTGGTGTCGCAGCCACCGGTGCCCGAAGGCGAGCGGCTGTCCTGGCTGGTGCTTGGCCGGGCGCCGAGCGGCGCCACGCAGGCCGACCTCGGGCTGCTGCAGGCGGCGGCCGGCGCGCTGCTTGCCGGCGGCGAGTCGGTGCCGCTCGATCGGCGCATTGCACGCCGCTTCGGCCTGGACGAGATCGCGCTACGCGGCAGCGGCGAGCTTACGGATCGGGTCGTGGCGGTCGGCAAGCGCCTCTCGGACCGCGTCTACATCAGCTACGAGCAGGGGATCG
>Ga0315910_10002444_pt1 | contig 16360 bp, 13 predicted proteins | sample EdamamesoilMG_FD_204470 | JGI IMG/M metagenome (GOLD analysis project Ga0315910, IMG submission 204470) | Garden soil microbial communities collected in Santa Monica, California, United States - Edamame soil | ecosystem: Environmental > Terrestrial > Soil > Garden | place: USA: California... | reverse complement strand
GTCTTGGTCATAGCTGGCTATATAAACAGGTATCGCTATGTCATGTCCAGGCTGTGACCGCCCCGACAATTTGCCCATAGGGCATGGTCTATACTCGACTCGATTTAACTTATCCAACCTAATTCAACCTGACCCAAGCCAACTAGCCCGTGATCCATCTGTTTCGCGATAAACGGTATGCCTGGATTCCAGCGGCGACGGCGGCGGCGTTGGTTTTCGCTATTGGTACGTGGGTAGCGCCCGGCGCGGTCCATAGCCTCGATCTTACGATCTACGATCGCGCGCTGCGCGCCAGCAGCGCCGTGCCACCGCGCGACATCGTGGTTGTTGCGGTGGACGAAGTCAGTATTGCGAAGCTCGGTGCCTGGCCATGGCCGCGCGGTATGCACACCCGCTTACTCGAGCGTTTGACCGAAAGCGGCGCAAGGTTGGTAGCGTTCGAAATGCCGATGGGTCAGTCGCAATCACGTAGCGGCTTGGATCAATTGCGAGCCGCTATCCGTTTATTGGAAAGCGATTCCGCAAACAGCGAACAGAGCGACCGCTTGAAAGCACTGCTCGATCAATCGGTCAACGATTTGGACGAAGACGCCGGACTCGCACATGCGATGGAAAAGCACGGCAATGTCTTGCTGCCAATCGAAGCTCGCCTCGATCCCAGCGACACCGACGGCATGATCTCTGCACTAGACATGCGCGCGGCTGCCGAACAACTTACTGGCCGCGCGCGCGGACTCGGCCATGTGGTTCTAGAAGCCGACGCAGACGGCGTGATCCGCTCCGATATCACTATGCTCGGTGCTGGAGAAACTGCGTTGCCCTCTTTGGCTCTCGCTATTGCGGGGCGTTTGCATGGCTTGGAAATTGGACAAATTCGTTACGACGCCGGCCAAGGCATCACACTTGGTGATCGGATCGTGGACGTGGATTCGCAACTTCGCTGGCCGTCGGCATTTTATCCCGTGCACGGCGAGCGGGCCGTCCCGCAGTATTCGTACTGGGATGTGCTAAGCGGCACCGTCAAAGGGGATAAGTTGCACGGTAAGGCGGTGATCGTCGGCTTGACCGACGCGCGCACAGCACAGCTCGTGCATACACCGGTCGGCGATATTCCCTCCGTGCTGGTAACTGCCAGTTTTGCCGGCAGCCTGGCTAGCGCAGATGGTTATAGTCATCCCGGTTGGGCTACCGCTGCGGAATGGCTGATTGCGCTCGGCCTCATAGGATTATGCGCTTGGCTCTTACCGTCATTGGGTTTAACCATCGGCAGCCTCACAACTCTTTTGTTGGTCGCGGCGCTTGTGTTGGCGGAAATAGGTTTACTGAACGTCACCGGCATCTGGTTGCACTTGGCATTGCCTGCCCTACTCGCCGTCGGCGCATTGTTAGGGCTCTGCAGCGTCGCAGCGTTTAAGCGTTGGTATGCACCCCGCGCTCAGGGCGGCGATGCCATCGATAGCCTGCGGCAACTAGGACTGACCTTTCAAGGGCAGGGCCAACTCGATTTGGCGCTGGAGACTTTTCGTCGCTGTCCCAACGACACTCAAACGCTGGATCTGCTCTACGGTTTGGGCCAAGACTACGAACGTCGCCGGCAGTTCACCAAGGCCGGCGAGGTGTACGCGCAGATCACGGCCGCCGACGGAGCATACAAAGATGCCGTTCAGCGGCGCGACCGCATAAAGCGCGCCGAACAAGCACAAGCAGCTCAACCGCCGCGCACGCCGCAACGCGCATCGGAACGTGCCGGGGATCGCCCCGGTCCGCGACCGGTGGCGTCGCCCGCGATTCAGCCGCGCGCGGCCGTCGAGGACTTCGAACCCGTTATCGTTAAACCTGTCCCCAAACAAACGCTGGGGCGATACGAAATCGAACGTGAATTGGGCAAAGGCGCGATGGGCGTCGTGTACCTAGGTCGAGACCCTAAAATCAACCGCGTGGTCGCCATCAAAGCGATCGCGCTGGCCGAAGAGTTCGCCGAAGAAGACGTCGCCGACGCGCGGGCACGCTTCTTTCGCGAGGCCGAAATGGCCGGCCGCTTAAATCATCCCAACATCGTGACGGTATACGACGCCGGCGAAGACCGCGGCTTAGCATATATAGCGATGGAGTTTTTGCGCGGCGAGCACTTGAGCAACTATGCGGAACCTATTCGCTTGCTACCCATCGCGAGGGTATTGTCGCTTGCGGCACGCGTCGCCGACGCGCTGGACTACGCACACAAACAAAACGTGGTTCACCGCGACATCAAACCGGCTAATATAATGTTCAACGCCGACACGGACGAACTCAAACTAACGGACTTCGGCATTGCACGACTGACAGATACGAGCAGAACAAAGACCGGCATCGTGCTAGGAACCCCCTCCTTCATGTCGCCCGAACAACTCGAAGGTCGTCCACTCGACGGCCGGTCGGATCTATTTGCATTGGGTATCACGTTGTATCAACTGCTCACCGGCCAATTACCTTTCCGCGCCGAATCAATGACTCGGTTAATGCACAAGATAGCCATGGATCCGCATGTGCCCGTGAGGTCGTTGCGGCCTGAACTACCGGAGATGGCAGAGCAAATCATGTCGCGGTCGCTTGCCAAAGCCACCGCTGACCGCTTCCAAACCGGCGCTGAATTTGCTGTAGCGCTACGTACCTGCATTCGTCTAGTCGCTCGCAAGGAAGCCATCGCACGATGACTACATTACGAGGCAAGATTCGCGCGGTAGGACTGACCGATGTAGGCCGTGTTCGCGAACACAACGAAGACACCATCGGCGTCGATCCGGATATCGGACTAATGGTGCTCGCCGATGGCATGGGCGGATACAACGCAGGCGAAGTGGCCAGCGGTATCGCCGTGAAGACCATTATGAGCCTGGTAAAAGAAGCCTTTGATAGTCAGGACCTGGACAGCGTCGATGCCGAGACCGGACTGGCTCGAACCAGCATCGTGCTGCGTGACGCCATCATTCGCGCCAATAAGATCATCTTTCAAACCGCCAAAACCCAACCGCAATGCGAAGGGATGGGTACGACGATCGTGGCTTGTCTGTTCGCAGACAACAAAGTAGCCATAGCGCATGTGGGCGACTCGCGCGCTTATCGTCTCCGATCCAATCACTTTGAGCAGCTGACGCTGGATCACTCGTTATTGCAGGAACTGGTAGATAGGGGCTTCTACTCGCAGGCCGAAGCGGCTCGGGCCACAAATAAGAACTACGTCACAAGAGCGCTAGGTGTCGAATCGACAGTGGACGTCGAAATCCATGAATACCCTGCTCAAAAGGGCGACGTCTACGTTCTCTGCTCGGATGGATTGTCCGATATGGTGGAAGATGACGATATTCACTTAACTATAAGCACCTTTAGTGCTAATCTCGAAACAGTTGCTAAGCAATTGATCCAATTGTCTAACGACAATGGCGGCCGAGATAACGTATCGCTGATTTTGGCCCAAGTCGTGGAATCCTTCGCCGCTCGTAAGGGAGTGGTGGACAAGATACTGGGCTGGTTCGGCTGACGCCGACATGGGTAGCTTAGGTGCTTTAAGGTAGTTGGCAGCGAGGAATGAACGAATGGCGCGGTTGATCCTGAGCCTCGATGGCCAAGTGCTGGCCGAATACAACATGAACAAGGAGCGGTACACCATCGGCCGTTTGCCGGATAACGATATTCGTATCGACAATCCTGCCGTCAGCGGTCATCACTCGCTCATTATCAATATCCTCAACGACTCATTTCTTGAGGACTTGAACAGTACTAACGGCACCTACGTTAATGGCAAACTCATCAAAAAGCATGCGCTGCAAAACGGCGATGTAATAACCGTTGGACATCATCAGCTCCGTTTCGCCGACACTCACAGCGCAGAAGCCGAGCCGGATGAATTCGAAAAAACGATGATCATTACGCCGGGATCGGCGATGGCGACCAAGGCAGCGCAAAAAGCCTCGGACGCTCTCCCCACAGCTCGCGCAATGGCGACGGGTGTACAGCCAAAAACCGATATACCTCCAACAGCCCTGCCCAAAGCAAAGCTGCAGGTATTGAGCGGTGCGTTCGCAGGCCGTGAGCTGGAACTGAGCAAGGCGTTGACAACTCTTGGTCGCCCCGGCGTCCAAGTAGCAGCCATTTCGCGACGCGCGGACGGCTTCTCAATCGTTCATGTCGATGGCGGCACCGAAGGCAGCTATCCGCAAGTCAACGGTAAAGCGATCGGCGAGCAAGCCTGCAAGCTGCGTGACAATGATGTCATTCAGCTAGCGGGCGTGAAGATGGGCTTTTACTCGCTGTAACGGCGGCAGCGCGCTAGGGTCGGTGTTCCACCGCCACGCGCTGACTGATACCACACACCAATTCGTAAGGAATGGTGCCGGCGCAACGAGCAATTCGTTCAACCGGCAATCCGTCACCCCACAACGTCACCGAATCGCCAACGGACGCGTGCGGCATGTTACTAACGTCGATGGCGATCATGTCCATCGATACCCTGCCCGCTAATTTGGCCTCGGATTCGCCCACTCGTACCGGCGAACCGCTGAGTACCTGACGTGGATAGCCATCGCCGTATCCGACGGCGGCAATACCGATCCGACCGTCGCGCGCGGCGCGCCAAGTGCCGGCGTACCCCACTCCCTCGCCCTGTTTAACGTCACGGATAGCAATGAGCCGAGTTGCGAGGGTCATTGCGGGACGCAAGTCGTGCCGACTACCGTCGTCCGCGAACGGCGAAATGCCATAGAGCATCAATCCCGGTCTCACCCATTCCACTTGTGCCTGAGGCCACGCGAGCAACCCCGCAGAGTTTGCGATGCTGCGCTCGATCTTTAGGTCCTTCGTGACTGCCGCAAACTTTTCCAGCTGCGACTGCGTGAACGCGCCGTCTTGCTCGTCGGCGGAAGCCAGATGCGTCATCACTCGTACGGAGTTAGCGACCGATGTGCATTCGCGCAGCGAGCGCCACGCGTCCGCGAACGCTTCGACGCGAAACCCCAGCCGATTCATACCGGTATCCACCTTCAGCCAGACATGCGCTTGTCGCGAACCACGCCACGCATGCAGCAGAGCGAGTTGCTCCTGCGTATGTACAACCAGCTCGAGATTCTGCGCTACAGCGACATCCAGTTCATCGCGAGTAAACACCCCTTCAAGCAAGACAACGGCTTGGCCGAATCCTTGCTCGCGTAGTGCTAGCGCCTCGGACAAGCGCGCCACACCGAAAGCATCTGCACCGATTAGCGCTCGCGCCGCGGGAACTACACCGTGACCGTACGCATTGGCTTTGATAACCGCCATCACTTTGGATCGCGGCGCGCGGCGGCGAACAACAGCAAGGTTATGGCGCAGGGCGGCGCCGGATATTATCGCGCGAGGACCAAAACTCGAATCGAATGTCATCGATTATGAAGAGCTGCTTAAGTGCCAACGATAGGTTATTGAACTTCGCGACGCCTGGTCTTGCGATCCGCGCCATTCGAAAACGTCACCGGCCTACGGGCTTGAGCAACGCTTCCGTAAGTATCAGCGAAACACGCCTTCGCCGTAAGACTCGGAGACAAGATTTTCGAACTTGGTGAACTCACCGAGGAAGGTCAGGCTAATTTCGCCGACGGGACCATTACGCTGCTTGGTGATAATGACATCTGCAATCCCTTTGCGAGTCGTGTTTTTGTCGTATACCTCCTCGCGATAAATCATCATGATCACGTCGGCATCTTGTTCGATAGCGCCCGATTCGCGCAGGTCCGACATGACGGGCTTTTTGTCCTGGCGTTGCTCGACGCTACGGTTGAGCTGCGACAACGCGATCACCGGTACCGCCAGCTCCTTGGCAAGCGCCTTTAGGCCGCGCGAGATCTCGGAAATTTCCGTCGCGCGATTTTCCTTCGTCCCCGGCACTTGCATGAGTTGCAAATAGTCGATCACGACCAGGCCCAGACCATGCTCGCGCTTTAAGCGTCTTGCCCGAGCGCGCACTTCGGTCGGAGTGAGTGCACCGGTATCGTCGATATAGATCGGCGCGCCCTTCATCATGTTGATAGCGCCATTGATGCGCGACCACTCTTCGTCGCCGAACATGCCGGTGCGTAAATGACCTTGATTCACGCGGCCCAACGAAGAAATCATACGGAACGCCAATTGCTCGCGCGACATTTCCATACTGAACACCGCGACCGGCACGGGCTTCTTACCCAACGCCGCGTTTTCGGCGATGTTCAACGCAAACGTGGTCTTACCCATCGACGGACGACCCGCTACCACGATCAAATCGCCGGGCTGTAAACCGGCGGTCATCCTATCGAGCTCGTTAAATCCGCTGCTCACGCCCGTGAGCTCGCCCTTCGACTGATGCAGCATATCGAGGCGATCGATAGTCACGCCGAGGACATCGCGCAACGCCACAAATCCGGAACCGGTTTTGCGGCCGCCCTCGGCGATTTCAAACACACGCCGCTCGGCTTCGTCCACTAATTCGGTGGCAGTACGGCCTTCGCTTTCATAGACACTGCCGGCGATTTCGCCGCCGACCTGAATTAACTTGCGCAGCTGCGAACGCTCACGAACGATATCGGCGTAGGAGCGGATGTTGGCCGCACTAGGGGTGTCGCGCGCCAGCGTGGCGAGATACACCAGGCCGCCAGTGTCATGAGTTTGGCTTTTGCCGTCCAAATACCCAGCCAACGTGACTGCGTCGCAAGGCTCGCTACGGCCGGCTAACTCGGCAATCGCGGCAAAGATAAGTTGGTGATCGCGGCGATAAAAATCTTCGGCGACCAAACGGTCGGCGACCGTATCCCAAGTGCTGTTATCAAGCATCAATCCACCGAGCACGGCTTGCTCGGCTTCTAGGGAATGCGGCGGAACCCGCACGGCGTCAGTGGCGCTGTCGCGATTGCGACGCGCGCCGGCCGAAGCCACTCTGAATTCGCCTTCGGGCACGGACGGCCCCTTGGGTAAGCTTATTCTTCCGGAACGACAGTGACAGTCAGGTCGACAATCACGTCAGTATGCAAATTCAGCCGCACTAAATGATCGCCAACCGAGCGGATGAGTCCGCCCTGCAAATCGACTTCGGCGCGTTCCACTTTGAAGCCGGCGCGTGAGCATGCTTCGGCAATATCGGATGTGCCGATCGAACCGAACAACTTGCCTTCGGTGCCTGCCTTTGCGGCAACCGTAACTTTAAAGCCTTGCAGCTTGCTGGCGCGTGCTTGTGCAGCGGCTAACTCTTCACGCGCCTTTTGTTCAAGTTCCGAACGACGGGCTTCGAACTTCTTGATGTTGTCCGCGGTAGCTATCGTGGCTTTGCCCTTTGGCAATAGGAAATTGCGCCCGTAACCGGACTTCACTTTCACCAGGTCGCCGATGTTGCCGAGATTGGCAACTTTTTGCAGCAGGATGACTTGCATGGTAATTCCCCGACTCTAAACGTAAAGAAGCTTTCAAACCTTTCGTCGCGACAGTCCGATACCGTCCCGCCCTCAACTTACATTCGCACGCGTGCGCTGCCAATTATCGGCCAATCCCCAGCCTGCTAGCGCGATCACCGCCACAGGAGTTACAACGAACAATGACACGTACACCGTCACTAACCAACCGCGCCCGACGCGTCCCAAAGCCTTGAGCTGATGTATGGCCGAGAGCCCTTGAAGTACCAAACCGAGAATCGCCGGCCACGCCAACGCACTCAGAAACGGAACTTCGGCCCGCCAGTGAGCCGGCAACAACATGACGATCATCGCCAGCAGCGCCAACCCACCCAACAGTTTGCCCATTCGCAACTGTCGAAATTCGACACCGAACTCTCCAGGTGCCTCAATCAACGATTGCCACCAGCGTCCCAAAAACAACGAACTTAACAGCGTCAGCAACCAGAGCGACACGTAAGTGCCCCAGCTGGTCATTAAAAGCGACTGGTATACCGCCGCCTCGTCTACAACCAATCCGGCTTCGGACATTGCATGCGCCGCACTGCGCAACAGCTCCTGCCAGTACCCAACCGGATCTTCGAATGCGACATACAGTACGCATAAGACCAACCCGGCAACCAGCACCGCCACCTGAAAGCAGAGATTCAAAGAACCCGTGCGCTTCAAAATTACCGACAACGCCCACGGTGCAGCCATCACCGATGCCGCACTCAATGCAGCCAAACCCAGCGACTGCCCCACTGCAATCAACGCTGCAGCGATCGCCACCGCCCCTGCCAAGGCTACTTGCAGCCCGACGCGAGCGTCGTGGCGCATCGTCATAAGCACCGGCAGCGCGCCCGCCATCACGGCAATCGGCGACAACCCTTGCGGCGACATCACGCCGAAAATCACGCTGAACAACCCGGCACGCCAGATCTTTTCTGACAGCCACCCGGCAAAACTACGATGCATGCTGCGACGGCTGCGTGCTTTTAAGCGCAGCCGCCTCCGCGACTAATGTTGATCGGTTAATGCTGGTCCGTATACGGCAACAAAGCCAAGAAACGCGCACGCTTTACGGCGGTGGCTAACTGGCGTTGATAGTTCGACTTGGTTCCCGTGATGCGGCTTGGAACGATCTTGCCGGTCTCGGTGATGTAAGCCTTCAAAATGCCCAAATCTTTGTAATCGATCTGCTCGATGCCTTCGGCAGTAAAGCGGCAGAACTTACGACGGCGGAAAAAACGCGACATGGCGAGTCTCTCAAAATAGTGGTGCGGGGAATGCTCTAAATCTATCGATCGGCATTCATGGACACATCATCGTCGCCGTCATCGGCAAAGGCCGACTCGCGCGTACTGTCTTCGCCCTTGATCATTGGCGAAGGCTCGGTGACGGCCTTGTCTTCCTTGATAACCAAGTGACGCAACACGGCGTCGCTGAAACGGAACGCGCCCGTCAGTTCGCCGAGCGTTTTGGCATCGCATTCGATGTTGAGCAACACATAGTGTGCTTTGTGGACTTTGGCGATGGGGAATGCCAGTTGACGGCGACCCCAGTCTTCCAAACGGTGCACCGCACCGCCGCCTGCCGCGATCATGCCTTTATAGCGCTCGATCATGGCCGGCACTTGTTCGCTCTGGTCCGGATGAACCAGGAACACAATCTCGTAATGACGCATTTTAAAATGCTCCCTATGGTTAAAGCTGCCCAAGCGACGAGTTCGCGGGTGCAGCAAGGAGAAACACTTTACGCCGGCAACCGAGGCTGCCAATGCAAAGGGGCGCGAAGGATACCGGAGACCCCTACCCCTCGCAAGCCGATTCAGCAGACGGGTGGTTGACCTTCCTCAACGCAGATGTGTGAAGCCTCTCCAACGGTCATGCCCGGCATGGGTACAATCGCCTTAAGTTGAATCCCTGATGGTCTGGAGCCCCCAAAGTGAAACAGATTCCCCGCAACTTGGCCGTTTTGTGGCTTTTTGCCTGCTTGTCTTTGACCGGCCTGACGGCTCAGGCACAGCTTCGCCCGCCTTTGGCCGCCGCCAAGTATTTCCCGGTCGATCCGCCGCAACCACCGCTTTCGACCAGTGGCAAGATCGAGGTGATCGAGTTTTTTAGCTACGGCTGCGGTCATTGTGCCGTGTTTCAACCGGAGGTCGACGCATGGTTGCAACGCGTCGACACAAGCAAAGTGGAGTTAACGTACATACCGGTGACGTTTCGTCCCGATTTCGCGTTGTTGGCGCGGGGCTACTACGCCGCAGAAGCCCTCGGTGTCGCCAAATCGACGCATCACGGCATTTTCGCTGCCATCTTCAGCAACACTGCCCAGCCGGTCCGCACCTTTAACGATGTTGCGGCGCTCTACGAAAAGGTCGGCGTGAAAGCGGCAGACCTCACGGCGGCCGCACAAAAATTCGACGTCGAGAATAAACTTCGCCGATCGAACGAACTGCTGCAAACATTTCGCGTAGACGGCACGCCGACCATTGTCGTCGCCGGAAAATATCGAGTAACCGGCGAATCCGCGGGCGGCAACGACAAAGTGTTCGGCGTGGTGGACGAATTGATTGCCAAAGAGCTGGCCGCTAAAAAATCAGCGGCCAAGTAGGTCTCGCGCTGGCGGCTTCAGGCCTCGAAGCTCGCGATAAAACGCTTATGACGCCAGTTGTGGAATAGGCGCCGACGCGCAGCGAACGTCGGCGGCCATCAAATCTACAAGGTCACGAGCGACCTTCGGCAGGAGCTCAAAGCTCCGAGCGCAAATGCGCAAATCGCATGCCGCCCAGTCGTTGTTCAGCCGAATAACTTTTAGGGACAAGTTACGCGCATGCCGCTGTGCGGCGGATTCGGGCATGACTCCGATGCCGATACCGGACGCAATCATGTTGCATATCGTCTCGTAACTGCCGGCTTGAACGCGTATGCGAATGCGCCGACTGCAACCGGGATCCTGGCGCAAAAAGGCGTCTATCTGCCGAGTGCCGGGTAGCGCCACGAAATCGTAATTTAGCGCATCCTCGAACGCGATTACTTGCCGTGCGGCGAGCGGGTGATGCAGCGGCGTGACGACGACAACATGATCCGGCCAATACGGCAGCACTTCGAGATCGCCGGTATGCAATCCGCCAGACACTATTCCGATATCGGTCACACCGTTGGTCACCGCATCGACGATGTCCTGACTGACGCGTTCCTGGAGATCGATGCTCACGCGCGGATTCTTTTGCAAAAAACGCTGCAGAACGTCCGGCAAAAACGCGGCACTCGCATTGGGATTCGCGAATACTCGAACGTGTCCCTTCATGCCTAAAGAATATTCCTGCATATCGCCGTTTAGCGTTTCGCATTGCTGGAGTATCTGGCGCGCGTGATGCAGAAAGGTTTCGCCCTGAGGCGTCAACGTCACGCCCAGATTGTGGCGATAGATCAGCTTTGAGCCGACGTTGTCTTCGAGGTTTTTCATTCTGGCGCTGGCCGCGGACAGTGACAGGTTGGAGCGCTCGGCAGCGCGTGTCAGATTTTTGGTGTTGGCCAGAATGACGAACAGCCTCAAATCGATGAAATCGAAGTGCATTTGCGCCCCCTAGTGTCTCGCCAGCATCCGTGGCGCCGTACTTTTTGTCGTAACTAACGCATCTTATCCGTCTTCGGCATAAACGAAGAAGGGGTTCAACAAAGGTGCAGTCGCGATCAAGTCCAATGGCGCATATTGCCGCTATCGGAAGATCGGCGACCGACAGGATGACAACGAACCGGTGCAGCCGGCTCTCACGGGGCCGAATCGGGTGAATGCCTATTGCGAGTGAAATAACCCTCAGTAGGCTTACCGCACCGGGTCGAGAAACCGAATGTGCAGAGACCTGCGAGCTCAGCACCAAATAACGACTTAAAGCAAACAAATTGCCAGCGAGCTGGCATAGATAAAGGGGATGAGTATGAAGGTTAAGTCATTGAGATTCGATTGCCGGCAAGTGCTGGTCAACGCTCGTGTTCGGCACGCCGCGATGCTCGCGAGCGCGGGACTGGTCTTTGCCGCGGCACCGGGCGTCAACACCGCTCAGGCACAGGAGGCGCCGGCCACCGAACGCGCCGACACGGCGCTAACTGAAGTCCTCGTCACCGCGCGTCGCCGCGAAGAAAGCGCGCAGGAAGTGCCGATCGCGATTACCGCTCTTGGTGGCGATGAGCTTGAGAACCGTCACATCACTAGCTTAGAAAACGTCCAAGTAGCGGTGCCGGAGTTTTCAATCAGCCAATCCTCCGGTCGACCCAATTCGCCCGTGTACGGATTGCGAGGCATCCGACCGACCGAGTCAGTTTATGGTCAAGACCCAACAGTGGCCGTCTACTTTGCGGATGTGGTTGTTTCGCCCGCAGAAGGTACTAATCTGGGTTTGTACGACTTAGCGTCGTTGCAAGTACTGAAAGGCCCCCAGGGCACGCTGTTCGGTCGCAACACCACTGGCGGCGCTCTTTTGATGACCCCAAAGCGCCCAGGCAAGGACTTTGGTGCCGATTTCATGCTCGGCTACGGCAACTTTGGTCGGAATGAGACACAGCTGGGGCTCGACATGCCTGTAGCCGATAACTTTGCTGTGCGTTTATCAGGCCGCACGATCAATAGTGACGGCTACCAAAAAAACGTCGCAGACGGAGTGATGTATCGCAGTAAGTTGGGCGGTGAGAGCACGCGTTCCGTGCGTCTGTCTCTCGTGTGGAACATCATCGATAGCATCGAGAACTACACCATTTTTAACTATGACAACAAGGACACCAATGGACGTGGAACGGTGTTGCAGGCAATCAACCGCAATGGCCCACCGGCAGGTGCGAGTGTGCGCTGCTACGACGGCCCCCTTCATCCGAACAATAACGGCGTTCCTTGCTCAGCCGGCGACAATCTGCCCGATTACTACGCAGCACTGGCGCGTGCTCAGTCGCGTGATATCCGCGATGTCGAAAGCGAAATGCAACAATTCGACAGGATAAAGACCTGGGGCGTGGTCAACACGACCACTGCAACGCTCGCTGACGCGCTCACGCTCAAAGGAATTGGTGGCTACCGGTACTACGAATCGACTTCCGCCTACGACATTGATGCATCGCAGATTCCCGGCATCCTCACCGCAGAAGGGGGGCAGGACCTGGACAGCGCGAGCTACGAGGTGCAACTACTGGGTTCGGCGTTTGACGATAAATTCAATTGGGTTACCGGCGTGTATTGGTACTACGAGGATGGAACTCAAACGTCGGCCGGCAGAGTTTTGCAGGGACTCTCCTCAAACAACCCGTATATTCAAGAAGGCGCGGTGCATAACAATAGCTACGCTGCATTCGTTCAAGGCACTTACACCTTTGCGCAGAAATGGTCGCTGACTGCCGGTGCACGCTACACCGTAGACGAGAAAGAGATGACCATCACCACTCGTTACCCTACGGCCTGCCAAATGGTGGATCCAATTACCGGTGTGGCGTTGCCGTTGGCCAATTGTGCGGTCACGCTGTCCGATACATTCTCTGAACCGACAGGGACGCTGTCTCTGGATTACAAGTTGACCGACTCCATACTGCTATATGCGGCGAGCCGGTATGGCTATCGTTCCGGCGGCTTCAATCTACGCGCCACCTCTGGAGCGGAGTACGCGCCCTTTAACCCTGAAACCGTGACCGATCTGGAACTCGGTACGAAGGCTGACTGGTCGATTGCCAATTGGCAGATGCGCAGCAATGTCGCTGTCTTCCACCAGTGGTACAACGACATTCAACGGACAGTAGGCATCTCCAAGGCCAACGGCACGCCAGGCTCTGCTGTGACGAACGCGGCAAAGGCAAAAGTATTCGGCGTTGAGCTGCAACAAACGATTGCGCCTACCAGCAACCTTTCGCTACAACTTAACTACGCCTATACGAATCCGAAATACGATGAGTGGACAGAAAAAAACCTCGATCTATCGACTCCGACCACAACCGTACTTACCGATCTTACGCAAACTCCATTTCACTTTACGCCAAAGCACGTAGCGACAGGTTCGGCAACCTACACCGTACCGCTCGCTAAGGCCGGAGAGGAACTACAGTTTTCAGTCATCGCTTCATACCGGAGCGGCGTCTGGATCAATCCATTGCAAACCAGCGCCGCCATCAAAAGAACCCCTCAATCCGTTATTCCCTTCCTGCGGCAGGAGGAATATACAACTGTTGATCTGAACGCGGCCTGGAACGGTATCAATGGCAGCGCTCTCGATCTCGCGGTGTATGTGAAGAATGCCACGGATAAGGATTACGCAGTGGGTGGAATCCAGCTGTATGAGTCCTCGTACAACAGCGTTTCGCGCTTTGGCATGGTGACCCGAGCATACGCAGAGCCGCGCACGTTCGGAGCGCAACTGCGTTACAAGTTCTAGAGGGCACGCGTTGATGAGAGACCGGGATTCACCTCTCATCCATTCGAAACAAAAAAGCCTGCGGCAAACACCGCAGGCTTTTTTATTTTCGCTTCGACTTGCACGCGATGCGGCAGCGAGCCGTTAGCGCCTAACAAACCTACTTGAACGCTTCATCAAACAAATAGCGCATGGCAGCCCATGAGCGATCTTCAGAAAGTCTGTTGTAAGCGAAACCGGGCGCATTGCGCGCATCAGCCGTGGGATCGGTGAAGCTGTGCGACGTGTTGCCATAGTGAGTAATTTGCCAGTCGACTTTGTCGCGTTTGAACTCGCCGACAACCGCATCCATCGCTTCTTTTTTTACGATCGTATCGTCTGCGCCATGACAGATAAGTACTTTGGCCCGAATGCGGCCGGCGTCATCGGGAAGACCAGGCAGCATGCCCGCATGAAATGTAACGATAGCAGCCAGCGATGCGCCTGCACGCGCGAGCTCTAAACAGGTGGTGCCGCCAAAACAGAAGCCGATTGCAGCGGTCTTCGTAACGTCTACTTGTGGTTGCGCAATCAATGTCTCCAGCGCGGCACGTGCGCGCGAACGCCACTCCATGCGATCGGCATACAAAGACTGGATACTCGGCGCAAGGCTCGACATGTCATTAAACACCCTGCCCTCGCCGTGCGTATCGGCCGCCAAAGCAACGTAGCCCAGCCGAGCCAAACGCTCAGCGCGTTCGCGAGCATGATCATTGAGGCCAAATGCTTCCGGAAAAACCACGACACCCGGACGTCGGCCGCTTTGGGCGTCATCCCAAAAAAGTTGCCCGATGAACTTGGTTTTGCCGCCGGTGTACTCGATCGCCTGCTTCTTCATGACGATTAGCCGCCGGCTAAGCGCTTCGCCGCCAACTCGCGGAGCGGAGCGGTCTTCACTTTATTGGAAGCAGTGAGTTGCAAATCGGTTTCTTGCACGAACAACACGCGCCGCGGCACTTTGTAACTGGATAGACGTTCCGAAACGAACGCGCGTATTTTGCTTTCGTCTAGTGTCGCGCCCGCTTCAAGCACGATGCAGGCGACCACAATTTCGCCAAGCGTGTCGTGCGGCACGCCGACAGTTGCCGCAACTTTCACACCCGCGCATTCGCGCAGGACAGCGTCGATTTCCAATGGCGATACATTAGCGCCGCCGGTCTTGATGATGTCGTTCAACCGGCCCTGCCAATGCAACCGGCCTTGGTCGTCGACGAAGCCGCCGTCGCCCGTGTGGAAAAAACCCTCGTTATCGAACGTGTCTTCGGCGGGCACGCTCAGATAGCCCAGCATCAAGGTCGGACCTTTGACGATGATCTCGCCGGGTTCGTTGCGAGCCTTTAGTTTGCCCGTGACAGGATCGACGATGCGAATCGTATTGCCGCCCAATGGGAATCCATGATTGCCATCGGCGATCGCCGGTGGCGTACCACTGGGATGCGCAGTATTAAGCGTAAAGGTCTCGGTATTGCCGTACGCGGACATCGGCTCCTGCCAATTCGTCTTCACCGTAGGATGAGTCCGCAACGCCGCGGTCTCGCCGATGTATTTCAGCGAGCTCAAATCGGTGTCTTTATATGTCGGGTCTTCCGCTAGCCGCGCCCATTGATGCGGCCAGGCAAGCGGCATCGTGACCCGCTCGACCTGCATCAATCGCAATGCTTCGGCAGTGTCGAAGTAGCGTTGCAAAACAAGACACCCGCCGGCGGCAAACGTGCAGCCCATCGCCATCGCAAAGTTACCGGAGAAGAAAAAGCCGTTCGCACTCCACGTCCGCACATCCGGATCGATTGCAAAAATTCCCGGCCAGCGCCAACACATGATCGTAGCGGCGCGGTGCGCATGCGAAATGGCTTTTGGCTTAGCAGTCGAACCGGAGGAAAACAGCACCAGACCGCGGTCGGTCGGCGCGATCTCGGCATCGATAGCATCGATGTGTGCCGGCGAAGCTTTTTGCTTGCTGGCGACAAAATCCTTCCAAGATTCGAATGCGCCCTTCGGCGCCGGGTTGTCGTCAATACAGACCGCTCGACGGAGAAACGGCAGGCGCGTCGAGAAAGCTTCCGTATCCGCGGTACCGAGTTCGGGGCAAAACTGCAGCAGGTCGGTCGCAAAGTCGCGGTTGAGCACCGAGCGCTCGAAGAACAGAATCGACATGGCGCCGATGCGCAATTGATATTCGAGCTCCGCACTTTTTGCGAACGTGCTCAGCGCAACGCAAGTACCGCCGGCCAACGCAATGCCGAACATGGCCGTGACCCACTCCGGTCGATTGGTCGCCAACAATCCGACTCGCGTCTCCTTGGTCACGCCGCGCGCCGCAAGCGACTGGGCAATCGCGAACGCCTCGTCCCACATCTGCTTATAGGTATAACGAACTACGCCCGAGGGTCCATGAAATACCATGGCTTCTTTAGGGCCGTTGCGGCGACACACTTCGCGAAAAAAACCGCCGAGTGTCAGCGGGCCAAGCTTTTCGTCCGTCAACGCGGGACCGTGAACGCTCGAGTCGATCATGATGCAGACT
>Ga0315910_10002443_pt1 | contig 16363 bp, 11 predicted proteins | sample EdamamesoilMG_FD_204470 | JGI IMG/M metagenome (GOLD analysis project Ga0315910, IMG submission 204470) | Garden soil microbial communities collected in Santa Monica, California, United States - Edamame soil | ecosystem: Environmental > Terrestrial > Soil > Garden | place: USA: California... | reverse complement strand
CGAACGGAACGTACTGAAAAACAAGCTGCGTGAACTCGAGCAAGAGCAGCGAAAGCTGGAGTCGGAGCTGAAAAAGTTCCGACAGGCCGAATTGCAAACCAAGCGCCAGATCGAAGCGTTGAGTACCCTCATCGACGACGGCGGCCCGGAGCCGAAGCCCGGAGCCAAAGCCACACTAGACACCGAATAGGCGTCGCTCGCCTCCGGCGCCTTGGTTCGGCTACGACGATTCATGTTGGTGGTCGGTTTCGCACTCGGAGCCTACGCTGCACTCGTCGGCACTGTGTACTTGGCCCAGCGTCGACTCATCTACCCGGTCCCGAGCATGGTGATCCGGCCGGAAGCCGCGGACGCTACGCTCGAGCAGGTCCAGGTGCCCAGCGCGCTAGCGACGGTCGGCCTCCATTTCGAGGCAGCGGCCGAGGCCCCGACGGTGCTGCATTTTCATGGCAACGGTGAGCAAATCGCCGACCTGATCGCGCTCGGTCGCGCCGTGCGGGCGCGCGGCCTCGGGTTCTTCGCCATGGAGTACCCGGGCTACGGCGTTGCCGAGGGTGCACCTTCCGAAGCAGCGAACTATGCGGCCGCCGAAGCCAGCATCGAGCACCTGAAGCAGCGTCATGGCGTGACCAACGACAAACTCGTTCTGGAAGGCCAGTCGCTGGGTACCGGTATTGCGCTCGAGATGGCGCGGCGGGGCCACGGTGTTCGGCTGATCTTGCTGAGTCCGTACACGAGCATGGTCGACATGGGCAAGCTGGCGCTGCCGATCTTCCCGGGCGACCTCATCCGCGATCGCTACCAGAACCTCGAGAAGGCGCCCAGCATCGAGCAACCGACGCTCGTGCTACATGGGACCGACGACGAAGTCATTCCCGTACGCATGGGCCAGCGCGTCGCCGAAGCCCTGCCCCGCGCCGAGCTCCGCCTCATCGAAGGCGGCCACCACAACGATCTCTTCGTGGTGAGCGGCCGCCAAATACTCGACGCCATCCAACGCTTCTGCACCGACCCCTCACCTCGGCCCACCCGCCCTCTGTGAATATTTTCACCGCAGAGTGCGGTAATAATTAGGGGCGAGGCGCGTCCGAGGGCCCGGAGGAGTCGTCGTCGCGATCGAGGAGTTCGAGCACGACGGGGCAGTGGTCGCTGAGCGAGCGGTACGCGGCGGGTGGGGTTCGGGAGGGGAAAGCGCGACAGCCGAGATCGGCGCAATAACCGGCGACCTGGCTCTCGGGCTCTGCCGCGCGGAACAGCCCCGCTGACACCACGAAGTGATCGAGCAGAACACCCGCGCCTCGGTGATACTCGCTGCAGCCCGGCTGCGTGCCCACGAGCGCCCAGGAGCGCGGCGCCTGTGCCAACTTGGTTCTGAACAGCTCGATTTCCTGAGCCGCGCTGATCGCGGGCGAACAGTGGGCGCAGCCCATGGTATTCAGATCACCTCCGACGACGATATCGTCATCGAATCGAGCGTTCGTGGCCTGGGCGACGGCACCGCCGAGGCCCGCGAGCGAACGCAAGCGAAGCTCGTGATCGCGGCGATGTTCACCGCTCTTGAAGTGAACGCTGATCACATGCAAATCGAGACCTCCCGGGAACTCGAGGTAGCCCCCGAACCCCGGCCGAAGCTGATCGCGGCACGGATCGCCATGCGGATTCAGCCCTGGATACACCTGAAAATGGCTCCCGCGCAGCCGGCTCGCGTCGTACATCAACCCGACGTGTTGTGACGTCTCGATCGGGCAGGGATCGAGACGAGCTTCGAAGCTCCCGCCAGTGTGGCGATTCAGCGCCGCCATGAGCGCCGCAAGCTCGCGCCGAGCCCGATCTGTCGTCTTGATTTCCTGAAGCAACACGACGTCGACCCGGGAGGCCGCGATCGCGCATGCGAGCCACTCGATATCGGTCGCGTGCTCGCCCGCCCGTTTGCCCGGGATGCCGTCGGGAAACCACCTGAGGTTATAGCTCATGAAGCGCACCACGTCTGGGTCGCGCTCGCGCGGCCGCAGCTCGAGTTCGCTGAGGCAGGCAGCGCGCCCGTCCCACACCGAAGGCGGCGGAGCGGCCCGTGACTCTGCCCCCGCGGTGTTCAGGTAACGACGGGTGAGCCAGCCCTGCACGCCGTCGCGCGTCGCCACCTGGAGCCAGCGCCCCTCGTGGCTCTTCGCAACGACGTCGACCACGGCGCCATCCGGCAGGCGACCCGAGACCTCCGTAGCACCGGGTGCGGGGTGGAGTGGCACGCCGAGCTTGTGGCGCGCCGCCAGGCGCACACGCTCGATCGGCGCGGGGCCAGAGCTCGGCACGGTGGTCGATGACGCCGGCGGCCGCGGCGCGCGGCTGTCGGGGAGTTCCCGCGCGGGCTGCCTACAGGCAGCGATCGATAGAACACACCCAAGGCAAAGCCAACGCACCAGGGTTCGACAGGCCCTCACGAAGCACCCGAGAGGCTCCCCCAGTGACCCGAGCGTCATCAAGGATTCAGAAAGCGCACGGTGAGCTCCACCTGCCGCCCAGAGTTGTAGGTGAAATTGGCTTTGCCGGGCCGCACGCGCGTGGGTTCCACGAGACGCCCGATCTGGCGCAAGTCTTCGGGCTCGGCGATGCCGTCGTCGAGCGCAGCTACCTGGCGAATCTCTGCCGAGAGTTCGAAGCGCTGACTGGTAGGAGCCCCAGCCTCCGGCGCGAGTGCAAAGGTCTGATTCCGCAACAAGAGTACCGTTCGACCGATGATGCGTGCGAGATGCGCCGTCGGCGGCGGTTCGTCGAGCACCTTACCCTGTCCGATGACCTTACCCTGCGCATCCAACTCGATCTCGAACACCGCGCTGCCCGCGCTCCCGAGCGGTAGACCATGCCACACCCGATCGGCCGAAGCGATGCGCGGTACCGCGCGCGTGAAGGCTTTGGCGAAGCTCGCCGTGGCAGCGGCGAGCACGTCCTGACCGTACCCGCTCGCCGTCCCGCTCGAGGCCACGGGGGCTCCGGCGTGGGCGGCTTCGCGCTCGGAGGCAGCGGTCGAAGCGGGCGCGCCCGCGGCCGGCGCGGCGGGTGCTTTCGGCTGAGGTTCAGGCGCGACGGGAGTCGAGCTCGCCGCCGCCAGCGGATCGGCGGAGGACCGCGCCGAGGGTGCAGAGGGTGCGCCGACTTCTCCGGTTGCCACACTCGGCTCGAGGGCGCGCTCCGGCACTGCTTGCGGCACACTCGGCGCTGCTGGCTGCGGGGCGCTCGGCGCTGCTGGCTGCGGGGCGCTCGGTGCCTCTTTCGGGGGGCTCGGCCCCTCGGGATCCGGCGGGCTCGGCTCGCTGGTGTGGCCAGCGCTCAGTCCCGCCACGTCTACCGTGTCGATCTCGAAGGTATTGCCCACGAAACGCGCCGGCTCGCGCTCGTCCCAAGCCTGTTCAGCGCCGCTCGCCGATCGGACCAGGCCGAAGAACAGCAAGCCATGCAGCACACCCGAGGCAAGCAGGGAGATCGTTGCAGGGAGCTCAGAATTCATCCGGCGTGCAGGTTGTGACATCCCTGGACACTCCGGAGTTCCCGCGCCGCCCCTTCATCTCACTGCGTCAGCGAGACCGCGAGAAATGCAGCGCATCTGCTTCCCCCGGGCCGCTCGCGTTCACCGCGGGACCCAAAAGGCCGAGCAGTTCCACCTTCTCGAGCGTTTCCCGCTCGAGCAATGCCTCCACCAGGCGATCGAGGCGATCGCGGTGTGCCGCGAGCACCTGCACCGCTTGTTCCACGGCGTTCGTGAGGATGGAGCGCGTCTCTTCCTCGATGGCGAAGACGGTAGCGTCACTCGTGCCGCCTTCGGTCGCGACCTTTTGACCCAGGAACGGGTGCTCCGTGCGGTGTTCGTGGAACACCGGTCCCAGGCGCTCGCTCATGCCAAAGTGCGCCACCATCTTGAAAGCAATGTCCGTTGCCTTCTGCAAGTCGTTCTCGGCCCCCGACGAAGTGTCGCCGAGCACGAGCTTTTCGGCAGCGTACCCGCCCATCAGATAGCGTAGGCGCGACTCGAGTTCGGGCCGGGTCATGATGTGCCGATCGGCACCCGGGGTCGACTGCGTCACGCCCAAGGCCATACCTCGCGGAAGGATGCTGACGCGATGCAACGGGTCGGCGTGAGGCGAGAAATGGGCCGCCACTGCGTGCCCGGCCTCATGTATCGCGACGCGTCGCTTCTCTTGGGCATCGAGCTTGGTTTCGCGCGGGTCACCCAGCACGATCTTGTCGAATGCGGCGTGGAAGTCACCGGCGTCGATCTGGCTGGCGCCGCGCCGGGTGGCGTTCAGCGCCGCCTCGTTCGCGAGATTCTCGAGCTCAGCGCCGGAAAAGCCCACCGAGTTCTTCGCGACGGCTTCGAGGTCGACGTCATCGGCCAACGGCTTGTCGCGCGTGTGCACCTTGAGGATTGCCTCGCGCGCGACCACCTCGGGACGATCGATGAGCACGCGCCGATCGAAACGCCCGGGCCGGAGCAACGCCGGATCGAGCACGTCGGGCCGGTTCGTGGCGGCCAGCACGATCACCATGTCGTTTCGGGCAAAGCCGTCCATCTCGCTGAGCAACTGGTTCAACGTCTGCTCGCGCTCGTCGTGCCCGCCCCCCAGACCCGCTCCGCGCGAGCGCCCGACAGCGTCAATCTCGTCGATGAAGATGATGGCCGGGGAGACCTTCTTCGCCTCTTCGAACAGCTCGCGCACGCGAGAGGCGCCCACACCCACGAACAGCTCGATGAACTCCGAGCCGTTGATGGAGAAAAACGGCACACCGGACTCGCCCGCGACGGCGCGCGCCAGCAGGGTTTTTCCAGTGCCGGGCGGCCCGACCAGCAGAATGCCGCGCGGAACCTTGCCGCCGAGGCGCGAGAACTGATCGGGGTGGCTGAGAAATTCGACGACCTCTTGCAGGTCGCGCTTGGCCGGTCCCAAACCAGCCACGTGATCGAACTTCACGGGAACCTGGGTCTCGCGATCGAAGCGCTTGCTCTTGCCCTTGACCAGCCCCGCGAGCGGGCCCGCCCCTCCGACGCTGGAACGACGTGCAGCCCAAAACAAGAACCCGCCGATCAACAAGAGCGGCAACAAGTTCACGAAGATCTGCAGTGCGAGCGGCGGCTCTTCGTCGACGATGTCGATCTTGACCTGCTTCTCGCGCAGCATCGGGAACAGATCTTTGTCGTCTTGCGCCGGCAAGGTCGTGGTGAACTTGCTGACGACCCGACCATCGATGCTGGTGCCTTGGCTCATTTCGCCCATGAGCTGACGGCCGCGAATCTGAACCCGCTCGACCTGACCGCCCGAGACGGCCGCGTAAAACGCGCTATACGGAACGCTGGGGTGCGACCAGTCGCTGGTGGAACTGAACTCCCACAAGAAATATGCGGAGAAGAGCAGGAGCGGTAGCAACCACGGACGGCGCGGCGCCGCGGGCGGTTTGGAACCGGCTGGTCTTTTCGGGGGGATTCTGCTCCAACTACTTCCGTCTGCCATTCCAGGGTAAGTTAATGTCAGGAGGGACCGATGTCGATGCCTGAGCCGTCGCGCGAAGCGCCATAACTCCAGTGCGCAGCGCCTGACACGGCAATTTCGTCGGATTCGAGCACTAGAACACGCGGACCCTGAGACTCGCGAAGCGCCGCGCGCGAGTCATCCGCTCCGCTGTAGCCATGCGAGCGCCTCCAAATGGTGCGTTTGCGGGAACATGTCGAAGCCTTCCAGATGGCGCAGGGCAAAGCCGGCTGCTAGAAAGCCACGCAGATCGCGGGCAAACGTCACCGGGTCGCAGCCCACCACGCAGAGCTGAGAGCCGGCGATGCGGGCCATCCCGTCGAGCCCTGCTTTCACCCCAGCGCGCGGCGGGTCGACCAGCACCAGGTCGAAGCGCTTCGCTTCACGCTCCCTCGCAGTCGCGTAGCGGATCGCGTCGTCCACCACGAAGCGTCCCGAGAAGCCCTGCTCGCGAGCTGCCCGCGTGGCGGCCGCGACGGAGGCTCGGTTGGATTCCACCCCAACCCCCGGCACCCCCGCCGCCATGAGCGGCAAACTGAAGTTCCCGGAGCCGCAATACAGATCGAGAAACTCGACCACCCCGGAGCTCTTCGCGAGTTCGACGACGCGGGCAACGAGTTCGCGATTCACCGCCCAGTTCACCTGCGAAAAGGCGCCGGCTGCTGCGTACAGGTACACCGTCTCGGTCAACTGAAAGCGTTCGAAGAGCGCGTCGCTGTCGACGCTCGTCGCGACGCTGTAGTCCCGACGGAGCTTTTTGAGCAGCGCCTGCGCTTCGACCGGAACCCACGCCACGCCTTCGCGCAGCGAGAAGTAGAACGACGTTCCGGAATCGGAGCGCCGGATCTCGACGAACGCAAACTGCGCGAGGGCGCCTTTCGTGCCGCGCGCCAGCTTACGCAAGCTGGCGAGCGCCCCTTCGATTTCCGGCGCGGCGACGTGGCAACGGCGCGGCTCGACCAGCTCGTGCGAGTGCTTGCGAAAGAACCCCACGTGGCCGTCGGGCGTGATCTGGAGGCGCAAGCGGTTCCGATACCCGAGGTCGGGACCGGCGCGGGTGAGCGACCGAGGCAACTGCGCGGGCTCGAGATGCGCGACGCGCTCGAGCGCATCCCGGAACAAACCGAGCTTCGCGCGCGCCTGCGCCTCGCCCGCGAGCGCCATCAAATCGCAGCCCCCGCATGTGGCGTACACCTCGCACACGGGTTCGACGCGATCGGGGCTGGGTGCGACGAGGTCCCAACCGAGAGCACGGGAGACACCGCCTTTGCGCTGTTCGCTCTGGAGCCGAATCAGGTCGCCGGGCAGAGCCCCCGGGACCAGCAGGGCCTCGCCGTCCGGGCGGCGCAGGAAACCGTCGCCGCCGGGGACCAGCTTTTCTACACGGAGCGGGTCCTGAGAAGCCACGGGCTGGTCGTAGCCGAACTGGGTCCACTCGCAACCCGGCTCGTTCACCGGGCGGTCCCGCCCAGGTCCGGGCGAGCCTCGGTGGCGCTCAGCGGGGCCCGAACAAGCCAGAATCGAGGATCGCCTGGGCCTGGCGCCGGTACTCGTCCGCCAGCGCGTCGTCCCTGCCCTCGCGCAGCACCACCGGTCGCCGCTTGATGGCGACGAGCGTCCTCGCCTCGACTCCCCAGTCGTTCTCCACGTCGCGCCACCCCGTGTCGGTATCGCTGGCAAGCTCGGGCAAGGTGTCCTGGCGTTCTCGGACGTCGAGACCGATCAAGGTGGGCGTGTCACTTCGGGACCAGGCCCTACACCGACTCGGTGGTTCTTCGGCGACCGAGCCTGCTCGCACCACCACTTGCTGCTGCGGGCGGCGTACCCGAACCCGGACGCACGAGGCCGGAGTCAACTCCGGAGCAGACTCCGATCGCTGGGCTGTCTCCGAGCAAGAAGCAAGGTGCGGCCGAGTCATACGACGATTCATCGAGGATTTTTGGCGGATGGCCAAACAAACCGAGACCAGGCCGCTGTATCCTACGCCTCCCTACCTGCCGGGACCGAGCGGCCGGCGACAAGCGACAGCAGGTTGTCGATCGCCAAGGCATACGTCGCTCGTAGCCGGACCTAGGCGGCTCGCTTGTGCACCTGGCGGAGCCGGTGCCCAACCCATGGCGCTTCCCTCCTGCTCGCGGCGGAGTGAAGTCCCTCATCACCCATCACAGCGCTCCTTGCACGCGTTCGCCAAACGCAAATTTCTTGCACAACATTTTTGCTGGAGCCCGGTTGGAGTTACTCTCATTGACCCGCGCGAGCGAAGCCTGGCAGCTTCGGGAGTGTGGGGATTCACAGAGTCGCCTGATATCAGAGTCGCCGGGCCTTACGAGACCCGGCTCCAGCCCAAGAGACGATAGAGCAGTAGTGCACGCGGAGTTAATCACCCCAGTAGAGTTCATGAATCGGCGCGAACGTTGTCGCCCGGTTTTGAGGCTGTTCGCAGAACGAGTGCTGCTCGAGACCGAGCGGGGCGATCGGGAGGTCAATTGGCCGGTTTTGTCGCTCAGCTTCGACTACGGTGGGCGTCGCGTGCGCGCGCTCTCGGGCAACACCGATGCCGAGTGGGATCCGCCGAACCCGGCGGAGCGCGGCTTTCGCGACGAGAAAGCCGAGGCCAAGGCACAGCAGTTGCTCGAACGCTTCGGTGCGGTCGAAATCGACTGCGTCGACGGCTGTGTCCCACCCTACGGGTCGGAAGCGAACTATCTCGTCTGCCTCGAGCCCAACGCGCACGCCGCCTGCTCCTTCAGTGCGCAAGCGTTGCCAGAGCTCGAGAAGCACGGTTTCACGATCGTCATCGATCCCGACTACCCCTATCAGGTGCTCGACCCTAGCCCCAACTGGTACGGCAAGCTCGAGCAGAACGAAGAGCAGCTGCCTCTGTTCGGCGAAACGCGTACAGACTGGTTCAGTCTCGAACTCGGGATCTTGGTGCAGGGCGAACCTTTCAACCTGGTGCCTGCCCTCGTCGAACTGCTCGAGCAGACGCCCGATGGCGCGTCCCTCAATTCCCTCGCTCTCTACCCCGCGCGCTACCGAGCGATCCACGTGGGCGACAACCGCTACCTGGCGATCCCGTGGGAGCGTCTGGAGCGCATCCTGTTGGTGCTGCGCGACCTGTACGATCCCGACGAAGACAACACGAAGCGTTTCGATTTCGTGGGCATGCTGGTAGGAGCCATGGGACGCCTCCAAGAAGCGGTCGAAGAATCCGGCGGAAGCTTCACGCTCTCTGGCTCGGACGAAGCGCTCTCGCGGGCCGAAGCCCTGGCCAAGCCGCCGGCGTGGTCCGCCCCACCCAGCTCGTTGAACGCAACGCTACGCTCCTATCAGCTCGAAGGTCTGTGCTGGATGGAGCACCTGCGCTCACAGAACCTGTGCGGCATCCTGGCGGACGACATGGGGCTCGGCAAAACGCTGCAGACCATCGCGCACCTGACCGCGGAAAAAGAGGCGCGCCGCACCACGCGCCCCTCGCTCGTCGTCGTGCCGACGAGCCTCGTCGGCAACTGGAAGCGTGAGTTTTCCAAGTTTGCCAAACACCTGCGCGTCGTCGTGGTGCACGGCAAGGGGCGCCATGCCCAATACGAGGGCCTCGACAATGCCGAGGTCGTGATCACCACCTACCCGGTGTTGCTGCGAGACCAGAAACGCTTCGTGGGACGCGAGTATCACTACGCGATCTTGGACGAGGCACAGACCATCAAGAACCCGCGCTCGCTCGCGAGCCAGGTCGTCCGGCAGCTCGATGCCCGCCACCGCATGTGTTTGAGCGGGACACCGGTCGAAAACAACCTCGGCGAACTGTGGGCGCTCTTCGACTTCTTGATGCCTGGCTTCTTGGGTAGCCAAGAACAGTTCAAGAACCGCTTTCGTACCCCGATCGAAGAACAGGGCGATGAAGATCAGCTGAGCGTGCTGAGAGAACGAGTGGCCCCGTTCGTCCTGCGCCGCCTGAAAGAATCCGTGGCCTCCGAGCTGCCGCCCAAGACGGAGTTGGTGCGCTCCGTCGAGCTGAGCGCCGATCAGCGCGACCTGTACGAGAGCATTCGCGCCGCTGCCCATAGCGAGGTGCGCAGCGCCATCAAGAAGCGAGGCTTCGGGGCCTCCTCGGTCGCCATCCTCGACGCGCTGATGAAGCTGCGCCAAGTGTGTTGTGATCCGCGCCTGGTATCCGTCGAGGCCGCCGGTAAGGTCGAGCAGTCAGCCAAGCTAGACCTGTTCATGGACCTGCTCACGCGGCAGCTGGCCCAGGGCCGGCGGGTCTTGGTCTTCTCGCAGTTCGCCAAGATGCTGGCGCTGCTCGGCCACACGTTGGAGTCTCGCGGCATCAAGCACCTGACGCTCACCGGTGCGACCAACGACCGACAGGCGATGTGCGATGCCTTCGAGCGCGGTGACGCCGACGTGTTCTTCATCAGCCTCAAGGCGGGCGGGACCGGCTTGAACCTGGTCAGCGCCGATACGGTGATCCACTACGACCCCTGGTGGAACGCGGCCGCTCAGATGCAGGCGACCGACCGTGCGTACCGCATCGGTCAGAAGCGTCCGGTGTTCGTCTACAACCTGATCGTGTCCGGCAGCGTGGAAGAGCGCATGCTCCACCTGCAACGCAGGAAGCGCGCCCTCGCTGACACGCTGCTCAGCCGCGACAGCTCCGGCATCGTCGGACTTCAACCCGACGATATCGACAACCTGTTCGCCCCCCTCGAGTAGGCTGCCGCGCATTTCTCATTTTTCTGGGCGACCCTAGCAGACCTCACAGGCAACGAGTTATAGGGGAGCCAGGCAAGCCGCACTCCCTTCGAGGCGGCAGACTACTGCGGGAGGACCTTGAACTCGATGCGGCGGTTTTTCTCCATGCCGCCGGGCTGCTTCTCGTCGGCGACAGACTCGCTCGACCCAGCCCCGCGCGTCTGAACACGCTTCTCGTCGATGCCCTTCCCGACCATGTACGCCTTCACGGCGTCTGCGCGATCGAGCGACAGCTTCTTGTTGTGCTCGGCATCGCCTTCACTGCTCGTGTGACCGGAGATCTCGAGCTTGATCTCGGGGTACTTCGTCAACACTGCCACGGCTTCATCCAGCTTAGCGAACGACCGCGGCAGGATCTTGGCTTCGTTCTGTTGGAACAGGATGCCCTCGATGGCGCCAGAGAACTTCTGCACTTCGGCGGGCACCTCGTCGGGACAGCCGTCGCCATCCTCGAACCCGTTCTTGGTCTCGGGCTTGTCGGTGCACTTGTCCACGTCATCCATGAAACCGTCGCCGTCCTGGTCACGGATGGGACAACCGTCCGGCGCTACGCCTTTCTCGTCCGCACACTTGTCGCACGGCACCGGTACGCCATCGCCGTCCTTGTCGGGATCCGGGCAGCCGTTTTCTTTGTCGCCGGCCTCACGCGGGCAGTAGTCGTCGGCATCCACCACCCCATCGTCGTCCGAGTCGAGGGGACAGCCATCGGGGCTCAAGGCGGCCGCGCGCGGGCACTTGTCTTCGGTATCAGCGAGCCCGTCGCGATCCGAATCGGGCGCCGGCGTCGACACCAGCGTCGACTCGCTCCTGCCCAACACCGCGGTCACCCCCAGCAAAACGGCCGGGCTGTGCGTTTGATCGCCGTCCGCCGCGGCATACTTCTGGGTCAGCGTGTCGCGCACGTCGACGCGCAGCGCGACGCTGTTCGAGAGCGGCGCCTTCAAGCCGATACCGGCGACGATCGCCGGATCCATGTCGTTACCCATCGGCTCACTGATGCCACCCAGCAAACCGCCGCCCACGTAGAGGAACGGCGTCAAGCTCATGCTCGGCAGCTGCCCCACCAGCACCACGTCGCCGCCGTAGAGCATGGCACTGCGTCCGCCCTCTACCTCGGTCGGGGACGCAAAGGCGCTACCTTCGAGGCCGAGGAAGGCCAGCGGGAAGTACCCAACTCGCATCCCGAGCTCCAGCGCGGTCCCCGCGTAGGGCTCCTGCGTGATCCCCTCGCGCGGCGCGAAGATGTTGTGCTCGTCCGATGGGAACAACAAACCCGTGAACACGCCGATCTCCCAAGTGTTGGCCATCGGCTTGTAGCGCTCGTTGTACGCCGCGAAGCCACCGCCTTGGCTGTCGGCCTGCACCGCGACGGAAGCTGACTCTGCGACGGATTCCGATTCCGAAGCCTCGCTAGCCTCGCTCTGGGCATGCGCTTGGCTCACCAAGAGCGCCAGTGCAGAGCTACAGATCACGGTTTTCTTCAGCATCACGTATTTCCCTTGATTGATCTCGCGCCCTCGACGAGTGATGAGGCGCGCCGAGTCCAAAGATGTGTCGGCGTGTGCTTGATACCATCGTTTCGGGCGTACGTGGGACCAAACGAAAACCGCGCCGGCCCGCGTCGACCAGCACCGGCCACGCGACCCATTTTGCGGCTCCCCAGCCACTCTCAGCGCGATTGCGCGCCGCGCATCGCTGAAGCCAGCGCGGGCATTCGGCGCAAAGTCGCGCCCGGGAATGAGCCGAGCCTGCCGTGTGACGATGAGGCAGAGCAGAGCTTTACGCCATGAGTTCACTTGCATCGGACCACCGCCGCAGCGTGGGGCGATGTTATGCTCCCGCGCATGTGCGTTGCGCGAATTGGGGTGAGAACCAAAACAACGAGCGAGACGAATGGCTGCAGCCGCCGCTTGGCTCGGACTCGGCTGACAGCGGCTGGCATCACGCTCTTGCTGGCGCTCTCGGCCTGTGAATCCGAATCGGCGAGTTCCGCGACAGCGAGCGCGGCAGCGAGCGCCTCGGCGAGCAAGCCCTCCGGGATGGTGATCCCGGTCGAAGAAAAGCCGGTCGTGGAAGAGAAAGCGCCCGAGCCGAAGAAACCCAAGAAGAAGCTGGAAGACTGTCCCACCGGCAACACCCTCGCCTTCGACGACCCCGCGCTCGAACAAGGGATTCGCTTCAAGCTCCAGAAGCTGACCGGCCCTCTGACGAAAGCCGACCTCGGCCGCCTCGCCTCGTTGAACCTTTCACAGGCGAAGGTGAACGAGCTCGACATCTGTGCCTTCCCGCACATGACCCGTCTGAAAGAGCTATTTCTGGGACCGGGGGACCTCGACGACCTGTCTCCCATCGCCGGCCTCAAGAACTTGGAGACACTCGGCGCATCCATCAATCAGGTGAGCGACCTCAGCCCGATCAGCGGCCTGTCGAAGCTAGATCGCCTCGACTTGGGTCGCACCAAGGTGAAGGATCTGACACCGCTGAAAGATCTGACCCGCCTGACCGAGCTCATGCTCGACAGCACCCCCGTCGAAGACCTGAGCCCACTCAGCGGCATGAAAGATCTGGAGAAGCTCAGCATCAACAAGACCTTGGTCAAAGACGTGAGCCCGCTCGCTCAACTGAAGAAGCTGAAGTTCTTGTACGTCGCCGATACGCCCGCGGACGAAGACCCCATGAGCTTTGCTCCGATCCGCGCGAATGGCACCAAAGTCACCAACATGTGAGCGCCAAGTCAGGAGCATGAGCGGTCGATGAAGACGAGCCTGCCAGCTTGGTTGCCGAGCGCCGTGTCTGCTCTCGTGCTCGGGGCACAGCTAGGGTGTGACACCGCAAAACCCTCGAGCGAGAGCGTTGCTTCGGCAAAGCCTCGGGTGGAGTCGCACGCGTCCGGGCAGGCCAGCGCCCAAGCGGCGTCACCGGCAGCCTCGCAGATGCATGCGGCGACGGACAGACAACGCGATTGCTGCATGGGCAAGAACGACTGCAAGGGCAAAGGCGGTTGCGCCGTCCCCGAGTCGCACGCATGTCGCGGACAGAACGCATGCAAGGGCAAGGGTGGGTGCAACGGCCATTGCCCGCGTGAATGAGCGCACCATCCCAGGTCGAGAATGGTTCCCAAGGTAGGAGAGCCACGGCGATGTCGGTGAGGCCGACGTCATCAAGGGCGATGTCAGTAAACCCGCTCCAACGAAACCAGCCCAAAACACGGCCTACCATCGGACAATCGGCGCACGTCGTGGCGCGGCAGCAGCCGATCGAATCGCGAAACACCCACGCGCCACTTCTCATCACGGAACCATCGTGGTCGTAGAGGCCGGAGCGTTTTGTCAGAATCGGTTCGCTCGCCGCAAAGAATCTCGACGTATTCGTGGCAAAAATGTACTCTGACCCTGGATGCGCGCGGAAGAAACGCTGGTTCAGTCTCCGATCGCCGAGTCGCTGATCGGTAAGACCCTGCGCGGCACGTACTTGATCCAAGAGACATTGGACCAGGGCGGCATGGGGATGGTGTTCGTCGCGGAGCACGTGCGCTTGCGCCGCAAGGTGGCGGTCAAGGTGCTCGCCAAGCACCTCGTCAACGACCAGCAAGCGCTGGCTCGGTTCCATCGCGAAGCCGAGATCATCAGCCAGCTGAATCATCCCAGCATCGTACAAGTGGTGGATTTCGACGCCACCGACGATGGCGAGCCCTACCTGGTGATGGAGCTTTTGAGCGGTGAAAGCTTGGAGGCTCGGTTGGATCGGGAACGGCAGTTGCCCCTGGCGGATGCCGTCGGCATCACGGTGCAGACGGCATCGGGGCTCGCGGCCGCGCACAACGCCAGCATCGTGCACCGCGACCTGAAACCCGGGAACGTGTTTCTGATGCGGGTCCCCGGCGAAGGCGTTTTCGTGAAATTGCTCGACTTCGGCATCAGCAAGCGCGCCGGCGCACCGCGAGGTCTCACCGGTGAGTTCGATATCTTGGGAACGCCCGACTACATGGCTCCGGAGCAAGCCTCGGGGCGCACCGCCCAGGTGGATCAGCGGGGCGACCAGTTCGCGCTGGCAGTGATCACTTACCAAATGTTGACCGGCGCGCTGCCATTCGCTGGCAACAACGTGATGGAGGTACTGCAGCGCGTCCTGCACGACACCCCTTGCGCTCCGAGTTCGATCGACGACAAGCTGCCCAGGCACATCGACGACGTGCTGCTCAAGGCCCTGAGCAAAGATCCCGCTGCGCGCTACGTGACCATCAGCGCTTTCGCGCAAGACTTGGCACAAGCGAGCGAACTCGGACTGGTTACGCCGATCAGTCACGGCCCCGAGCGAGGCCTCACCGTGGCCTCGGCGCCACCCAGTATGCGTTCGCCGCTGAGCGGTCGAGAGCCCACCGTGCAGGTGCGTCGCCGCAGCGCGCCGAATCTGGCGCCAGCCGTCACCGGCACCCACAGCAAAGATCGAGCGTTGTTCGTGTCGAGTGTCACGGCCGAAGCGGTGGGCGAACTGCTCGACCTTGCGAGGGACGCTTTGACCGCCGGCAACCTCGACGCGGCCGTGTGCCGCGCCGAGGAAGCATTGAACCTGGCCCGTGAAAGCGACGACTTCTTGGCGCAACGAAGCATCGAGGGATCAGAGACCTTGATCGCCAGGATTTTCGAACAGCGCCTCGGCGGTTTGGAGCAAGTCGTCGAGGTGACTGGCGCGGGCGGGGGCGTTGCCCTTTCGCCCGAGCAAGCCTTCCTGCTCTCGCGCTTGGACGGCGGTATCACCTTCGATGAAGCGCTCGACCTCACGCCGATGCCCCGCCAACAGGCGCTGCGCCAGCTCGTCACTCTGCTGCGCGCCGGCCTGATCGAAGCTCGTTAGCCGCCGCCCGCGTAGCCCGGCTAGAGCAGGTTGTACTCGAGGCCCCCGAACAGCATCATGCCGAGCGGCGGTGTCGCCAGCTCGTCGAGTACCTCGTCACGGGTATCGTACAGAACCTGGAAACGTGGACGCACCAGGTTGAAGCTCAACTGCGCGGCAAGCCTCACGCCCCATTCCTTCCCGTGTCCAAAGACCAATTCCACTCCCGGCGCGAGCGCAACCCACGGTAGCACCTGACTCGACTGGCGCTCGAGGCTGCTCGGGCGAGCCATCAACGCGCCGCCCCAAACATCGAGGCAGCCCTGCGCGCGATAGACATCCTTGTCGCGACCCCAGCACAGGCCGAGCTGACCTGCCGGGAGCTGCATCGCCAGCGTCCCCTCTGCAATCGGCAACGTCTCCATGACCGAGTAGACACCCCCCGCATGCGCCGAGATGCCGTGGGCGAAACCGAGCTCGCCGCGCACGCCGGCACCCAGGCTGGCTGCGGGCGCCAGCCCAACGCCGCCCACCATCTGCGCGCCCAGCGACGCGAACTGAAGCGCGCCAGCCCGGCGACGGGGAGCTGGCGCCGGTGGTTCGTCTGCTGCAAGGTCCGCGCGCGCAGTCAACTTGGCCACCGGCAGCACGGCTTTCGGCGGCGGCTTTGGTTCGGGAAACTCCGCAAGGTCGACAGCCTCGATCGCCAACGCCATGGCTGCGCTCAGGGCGGCGTTGAGTTCGCTGCAGCTGCCTGCGAAGGCCTCGAACCGACGCAGCGACACACGCTGCCCGTCGATCAGGAGCCAGAAACGCGCCGCGAGTTCCGGACGCTCTTCACCGGTGACCGAGATCGTGACCCGCTTGTGGATCCGATCGACGGCGAGCCAGCGGCTGACGCTCGTCGCGAGCGCGTCGTGTTGAAGGCACTCACCTTCGAAGCCGAGGCTCATCGCCGCCTTCAGCGGTCTGGTCGCTGGTCCGGGCAAAATGACTTCCCGGGTGGGCTGGCCGTCGCGAGGTCCGCTCACCGACGGTGCGGGCTCTGCGGAGCCGCGCGCCGCGACCAACGCGATCCCCAGCCCCAACGACCCCGTTACGACGCGATGCAGCGACACTTCCCTGGTTCCCGCGAGCTCCCGAACCACCTGTTAATAAGGGTATGGCCGAGGAGCGAACGCCCTTCGCCGCAAACCGTGAACCCCCAGCAAGTGATCGCACAGCGCTCGGCCCAGAAACCGAATTCCCGTATCCAGAAA
>Ga0315910_10002442_pt1 | contig 16366 bp, 14 predicted proteins | sample EdamamesoilMG_FD_204470 | JGI IMG/M metagenome (GOLD analysis project Ga0315910, IMG submission 204470) | Garden soil microbial communities collected in Santa Monica, California, United States - Edamame soil | ecosystem: Environmental > Terrestrial > Soil > Garden | place: USA: California... | reverse complement strand
CGTCCCCCCGCCGCGGCCCGCTGCGCGGGCGCGCGCTGGCCCTGCTGCCGCGCCTGCGCGGAGCACGCGCCCCGCGCAGCCGCTGCAGCAGGGCCAACGCTGAGCACGCGCTCAGCTGGGGAAGAAGCGCCGCGCGATCGGCGAGGCGTGGTGCAGCAGCAACTTCCAGTTGTTGTCGCGGCGCACGAACAGGTTGGTGGCGACCGCTTCGGACAAGGGCTCGGCCGCGTCGCCGGGGCGGATGCGCTCGATCGCGCTGGCCCAGGCGAAGTCGCCGACGATCTCGATGGTCAGGTCCTGCAGCTCGAAGCGGATCTTCTCGGTGCCCATGAAGATCGCCTTCCACGAGCCCAGCACGCGCTCGCGACCGACCAGGCGCTCGCCCGCGGGGTGCACGCACTGGATCGTGTCCTCGTCGAGCCAGACCGCGCGCATCGCCTCGAGGTCCAGCCGCTCGAAAGCGCGGTAGAACTCGCGGTTGGCGCGCGCGGCCTCCTTGGACGAGTTGTAGGCCGCGTCTCCCATGGGCTCATCTCACCCCGGCCCGGCCTCGCGCGCGAGATGGCGGGTGCGGAATCCGAGGCGATTGCTAGGCTTGCGGGATGCTGCTGATGACGCGTGTCGCGCTCGGCCTGGCCGCGGCGCTGTTCGTCGCGGTTCAAGGCGTGCCGCCGCTGCCGCTCGACTCGCTGCCGGCGCGCTTGCCCGTCGCGCTTCCGCTGGGGCTGGAGGGCGAGCTGCCCGCGGCCAGCGAGGCCGAGGTCGCCCTCGGCCGCAAGCTGTTCTTCGATCCGCTGCTCTCGCTGGACCGGCGCGTGTCTTGCGCTTCTTGCCACGAGCCCGAGCGCGGCTTCGCGGGCGCGCAGCCGACTTCGCTGGGCGTCGGGGGCCAGCGCACGCTGCGCAACGCGCCCAGCCTGTTCAATCGCGGCCTGGGCACGCGGCACATGTGGGACGGCCGCGCTCCCACGCTGCGGGAGCAGGTGCTGCTGCCGATCGTCGACGCGCGCGAAATGGGCCTGGAGCTGCCCGCCGCGCTGGCGCGCCTGTCCGAGTCGCAGGACTACCGCGCGCGCTTCCAGGCCGCCTATTCCGCCGCTCCCGACGAGCAGAATCTCGCGCGCGCGCTCACGGCCTTCGTCGCGCGCCTGACCCTGGGCGACAGCCCGATCGACCGATTCCGCATCGACAGCGACTTCGCCGCGCTGACCCGCGAGGAACGCTCCGGGCTGTGGTTCTACGAGAGCCGCGGGCAGTGCTGGCGCTGCCACTCGGGACCGAATTTCAGCGACGAGGAGTTCCACAACACGGGCGTGGGCGCCAAGGACGGCGTGGCCGAGCCCGGCCGCGCGGCGATCACGCTCGACGAGGCCGATCGCGGCCGTTTCAAGACGCCGACGCTGCGCGGCGTGGCGCTGACCGCGCCCTACATGCACGACGGCAGCGAGGCGAGCCTGGAGGACGTGGTGGCCTTCTACCGCCGCGGCGGCAATCCCAACGCGCATCTCGCGCCCGAAATCGCGCCGATCGAGATGAGCGACGAGGACGCGAAGAACCTGGTGGCCTTCCTGCGCGCGCTCTCGCGCACCGCGCCGCCGCGCTGATCAGGGCACGCGGCGCTCGAAGGCCAGCACCGAGGCGACCACGAAGACCGCGCTGGCGCCCAGCAGCGGAAGCACGATCGAGACGTCCAGGCTGCGCGAGTCGCAGATCTCGATGAAGGTCGGGATGTCGGCCAGGCGGAACAGCGAGTAGTGCGTGGCCTTCTCGATCAAGTAGATCGCGAACTGGAAGATCGAGAACAGCAGCATCGCGAAGCCGATGCCCAGCGGGTTGGAGCCCAAGGTCGAGAAGAAGAAGGTCGCGCTGTAGAACGCGAGCAGCAGCGTCGACTCGTGCGCCGCGCACAGCAGCATCGCTTCCAGCGCGACCCGTTCCTCGACGAAGCCGGCGAGCCAGGGGATCGTCGCGGAGCTCAGGAACACGGGCAGTGCCACGGCCAGCGCGCCGCTCAGCCAGCGCTCGAGCAGCAGGCGCCTGCGCGTCAGCGGCCGCGCGAGCCAGATCTCCAGCGTGCCGCGGTGCGCCTCGCCGGCGACCGCGCCCGCGGCGAAGAGCACGGCGGCCGCGATGCCCAGCGTGTTGCAGGCCTTGAAGAACTGCTGGCCGCAGATGTAGCCCGCCGCGCCGGCGCTGCCGAACTGCTCGAGCATCTCGCGCGCGGCCTGGAAGGGCATCAGGCCGCGCAGCGCATCGAGGTTGTCGCGGAAGTTGGGCCAGAAGAGCACCGCGGGAACCAGCAGCAGCTCGAGCACCAGCGTGAAGGCCAGGGCGCGCAGCAGCAGCGAGCGCGTGCCGCCGCCCATCAGACCGCCTCCACGCCGTAGACGTCGTGGTACAGCTCGCTCAGCGAGAGCTGACCGTACTCGATGCCCTGCGGCGCGGGCAGGGAAGCCTCGGCGGCGAGCGCGCCCAGGAAAGGCCGCGGGTCGGCCTGCTCCAGCTGCACGATCGCGCGCTGGCCGCGCGTGAGCGCGGACTTCGCGCCCAGGCGCAGCAACGTGCTGCACACGCGGCTCGCGTTCGCCGGCAGCTCCAGCTGGGAGCCGAAGTCCAGGCGCAGCGTGCGCGCGGCCTGCGCGCGCACGCCCGCCGAGTCCTCGCTGCGCACCAGGCGGCCCTGGTGCAGGAACAGCATGCGCGAGCTGACGCGGTCGACCTCGCCGAGGTGGTGGGAGGAGAGCAGGATGGTGGTGCCGCTGCGCGCGTCGCTCTCGACGATGTCCAGGATCGCCCCGCGCTTGGAGGGGTCGAGGCCCTCGCTGGGCTCGTCGAGGATCCGGACCGCGACGCGCGGCGCCATCACGGCGGCGAACAACAGCTGGCGTTTCATGCCATGGCTGTAGGCGCGCACGCGAGCGGAGAGCGGCAGGCCCATGGCGTCGGCGAGTTGCACGGCGCGCGCGCGCGATTCGCGTTCGCGCCCGCGCAGCAGCCACTCCAGGTGCTCGCGCCCGCGCATTTCCTTGTAGAGGCTGATCTCGCCCGGCGCGAAACAGCAGCGCTTGCGCACCGCGGTGCCGTCGCCCGAGAGCGCCACGCCGTCGATCGAGGCGGATCCTGAGTCGGGCCGCACCAGGCCGACCATGCAGCGCAGCAGCGTGCTCTTGCCGCTGCCGTTGGGGCCCAGCAAGGCCGTGACGCCGCCGGGGCCGACGTCGAACTCGATGGGGGACAGGGCGGTGACGCTGCCAAAGCGCCGCGTCAGCCCGCGGACGCGGATCATGCCCTGCTTCGGCGTGCTCGCGGCGGCGTCCATCGAGCGCGAGAGCATCCGGTCCGTAGAACTCGGGATCAAGTCGGCGCGAGGATCCTCGCGCCGGAACCGGCGCCCGCGACCACCCTTGCCGGCGCCCGCGGATGCTAGGCTGCGCATCGACCGCCCCGCTCTCGCACCCGCAGAGGACACGCCATGGCCAAGGAATTCGTCAGCGACATCAAGAAAATCCGCGAACGGGCCCGCAAGCACATCGAGGACGGCGCCGTGACCGCGGGCTACCGCGCCGACGTCAAGACGGTGGTCAAGCTGCTCAACGAGGCGTTGGCGACCGAAATCGTCTGCGTGCTGCGCTACCGCCGCCACCACTTCATGGCCACGGGCCTGAACGCGCAAAGCGTCGCCGCGGAGTTCCTGCTGCACGCCAACGAGGAGCAGGCGCACGCCGACCTGATCGCGAGCCGCATCGTGCAGCTGGGCGGCGCGCCGAACTTCTCGCCCGAGGGCCTGTCCACGCGCAGCCACGCCGAATACGTCGAGGGCGAGAACTTGCTGGACATGATCCGCGAGGACCTGGTCGCCGAACGCATCGCGATCGACAGCTACGGCGAGACGATCCGCTACCTGGGCTCGGACGATCCGACCACGCGCCGGATGCTCGAGGGCATCCTGGCGATGGAGGAAGAGCACGCCGACGACCTGGTCTCGCTGCTGGAAGAGTACGAGAAGAAGAAGTGATCCGGCTGGCGTGCGCGCGCGCGTGAACATCGAGCTCGTCAGGGAACTCAAGCGCGACGTCTTCGGGCGCGTCGAACTCGTGCGCGTTCGCGAGGACGGCGCGGATGCCTGGGTGCTCGCGATTCGCCGCGTGGCTTGCGGCTGCGCCGTGCCGGGCTCGGGGTGTGTCGCGCGAGTGCTCTTGCGCCGCGAGCAGCGCGCGCTGGCCGCGCTTGCAGGCATGCAGGGCGTGCCGCAGCTGCTGCGAGCCTCGCGCGGCGAACTGCTGCGCAGCTTCGTCAGCGGCGTCGCGCTCTCGCAGACCGAGGAACTCGCGCTCGACTTCTTCGAGCAGCTCGCGGTGCTGGTCGCGCAGGTTCACGCGCGCGGCGTGTGCCACAACGACCTGCACAAGGAGCAGAACGTGATCGTCGACGCCGAGGGCCGACCCGGCCTGGTCGACTTCCAGCTGGCGAGCACGCACGCGAAGACGAGTCGACTCGCGCGCAGCCGGATGCGCGAGGACCTGCGCCACGTCGAAAAGCACCGCCGCCGCTACCTGCGCGACGGCCGCGGGCCCGAGGGCCTGCACTTCGACCTGGCCGAGCTGCCTCCGCTGCGCCGCTCGCGCACGGCGAAATTGTGGCGGCGCACGGTCAAGCCGCTCTACGTGTTCGTCACGCGCCGCTTGATGGGCACGCGCGACGGCGAGGCGCGCCGGCGATCCGACGGAGCCTGGCCGCGCTGGACGCAGGCCCGCGGGCCGCGCGCCTGAGTCCGCTCAGAGGATGTCCTCGCGGTAGACCCACTTGCGCTTCTTCGAGTTGTCGCGGCGCGCGGTGACCAGGCGCCACAGCTCGTTGGGGCCGACCACGGCGAGGAAGCTGCTGGTCTTGCCGTCCGCGGTCGTCAGCTCGAGCTTGCCAGACACCAAACCGACCAGGCGCTTGTGGCGCGAATCGAACTCGTCGATCACGAAGACTCCGGCGCCGACGTACTCGGGATGGCCCTCGAAGCGGCTGATCCACGGCAGCAGGAAGCCCTCGACGCGCGGGTCGCTGAGCACCTTGACGCTCTCCTCCCAGCGCTCGTTGCCGCTGCGACCGTAGATCTGCACGCTCGAACCCGGCGGCGGGCTCTCGAAGGAAATCGGCACGCTGGGCAGGCGGATCTCGGTCTCGGCGCTGAACAGGCCGCCGCCGAGCGGTTCGACCACGGCGACCTCGGTGCTCGCCCCGTCGCCGAACCAGGCGGTGATCTCGACTTCGCCCGAGCGCGCCGTGCGGCCGAGGAAGACCACGCCGCTGTTGGTGGCCACGCCCAGTTCGCGCCCCTGGTCGGTGCGCACTTCGAGCACCGGATCGGCGAGGAAACGCGTGCCCGCGCACGAGCTGGCGGCGAGCAGGACGAGCAGGCTGGCGAGGAACGAGAGACTATTTCTTGCCGACGTAACGCTCATGGCGGTTGCGATAGGACTCGTTCTCGGGCGCAAGTTCAACGGCCAGGCCGAGGAAAGCGGCGGCCTCGGGCGAGATCTCGCCCTTGGGGCCGCCTTCTTCCGCGACCAGGCTGCCCTCATCGTCACCCCCGAAGTTGATGGACAAGCTCCCGGCCAACAGGTTTCCCATTTCGAAACGGTAGCTGGCGTTCAACGGGTCGAGCTCGATCGCCTGGGCCAGATCGGCCTTCATCGCCTCGCGCGGGTCGGCCGACGCGGTCGAGCCGCCGCCCGCAAGCGGAGCGTAGAGATGCGACAGGTAGCGCGCGTAGTAGGCGCGCGGGTCCTTGATCCCGGCCGCGATCGCGGCGTCGAGATCCTCGCGCGCCTGCGCCAGGTTCTTGCGCGTCTGCTCGGCGCGCTCCTTGGCGTCCTTGGAGTCGCTGAACATCGCGCCCTGCGCGAGCATGCGGTAGGCGCGCTTGAAGCGTGCCGCCGGCCCCTCGATCGGCACCTTGGCGATGAACTCCTTCCATTCCGCTTCGAGTCCGGCCACGTCCTTGGTGCCCAGGCATTGCAGCAGCAGGCGGCGGATCTCCTCGGGCGCGACCTGCTTGCCGGTGCCGCCGCCGAAGTCGGCGTAGTTGACGATCTCGAACTTGATGCCCTTGGCCAGCGTGTAGAGGTCCTTGAAGAAGCGATCGAAGCCCTTCTTGTACTTCGGCGACTGGTTCAGGAAATAGACGAAGGACCAGGCGTGCGAGTACTCGAAGGCGTCGAACTCGTCCCTGGAGACCGTGAACAGCTGCTCCAGCTTGACGTCGTTGCCGTCGATGATCGCCTGCTGCACGGTCAGCACGCGGTCGGTCTGCAGCCGTCCCGGCGCGATCGAGATCTTGGCCTTCTTGGGATCGACCGTGATGTCCGCTGAACCGAAGAAGTCGGCGACACCCTCGTTGACCCAGATCTGCGGGACGTACTGCGGGTCGATCAGGAAGGTCAACAGGTGCGTGCACTCGTGCAGGCACACCCAGTTGGAAATCTCGGGCTCGGCGTAGTCGTGGTAGAAGTTCAGGCTCTTGTCGCTGGGACTGAAATAGCCCGCTACGCCGCCGCCGACGCCCTCGGAGTTCAAGGCGTGGAACTCCTTGCGGTTCTTGTAGATGTTGACCGCCATCTTCGTGCGCCGCAGCGAGGGGCTGGGGTTGATGCCGAAGCGGTTGTCCATCAACGCGTAGTAGGTCTCCAGCAGATTGGCGTAGTAGTCGAGCAGCGCCGCGGAGCTGTTGGTGCGGATCGCGAAGTGCGCCGTCTCCTTGGTCCAGGCGTTGTCGAAGTCGGCATGCGCCGCCATTTCCTCGGCGCGCTTTTTCGACGCGGCGTGCTCCTCGGCGAGCTTGTTCCCGTAAGCCTGCTTGGACATCCACGCGCCGCCGTACTTGACGAAACCCTTGGCCAGGTTGGCGCGCTCGGTCTCGTCCTTGGGCACGTAGTCGGACATGTCGCCCTCGACCTCGACCGCCTTCACGGCGGACTTGTCCTTGAGCAGGATTTCGCCGTTCTGGAAGCTCAGTCGGTAGCCCTCGCCCTCGGCGCGCGCCTTCTTCAGCTCGATCACGCGACCGTCGGTGGTGACCAGGCGGTCGGCGCGCGCGAGCGGCACGCAGGCGAAGAGCAGCGCGCCGAGCGCCAGCATGCGCAGTCGGAGGGTGGTGATGCTCACAGCGCCAGGGTGTAGTCGATCCAGGCCTTCTCGAGCTGGTCGAAGTCGATGCCGGCAAAGGCCTGATCGACCGCCTGATCGAGATCGTCGGTCAAGACGAGCACGCGCAGGTACGTGTCGAGGATCGGAGTCCAGGCCGGATTCCAGCCGCGCGCGTTCTTCGGTCCGGTGCGCAGGAACCAGACGAAGGACCAGCCCTGCGCGTAGTTCTCGCCGCCGTCGATGTCGTACTTGTTCTTCCCGTAGTACTCGGCCTGCGTGTAGCGCACGAGCTCCTTCAGCGGGATGTACGTCTGCTTGCCGTCGCCGGCCTCGCGCAGCGCGCCCTTGATCGTCTGCACGCGCCAGTCGAAGGGCTTCAACTCGAAACGACTGTTCTTGAGCTGATAGCCGGCGTAGAAATCGCCCGTGCCCTCGTTGTACCAGGAGTGCGGAGCGAGGTTCCCGAAGAAGTAATAGATGTACTGGTGGAAGGCCTCGTGGTTCATCGTGGCCCAGGTGTTCTTGCGGCCGCCGATGGCCTGGTCGTCGTAGATCACCAGTTCCTTGTGGTAGGAGCTCCAGTAGCCCGCCGAGCCGCGCGGCCCGCCGTAGCTTTGGTACTGGTCGGCGTTGTTGACCACGCGCACCACGCTGCAGCGCGATTCCTCCATCGGGTCCGCGGACTTGGCCGCCGTGCGGCCGGCTTCCTCCTCGGCCGGTTCCTGCTCAGCCTCTTCCTCGCCCTCGGCGGGTTTGCCGGCGGCCGCGTCCTCGGCCTTTTTCTTGGCGAGATTGGCATCGCGCTGCTTCTTGAGCTCGATCACCTTGTCCGGCGGGTAGGTCTCCTCGTAGGACTTCCGGATGGCCTCGATGCGCACCATCATCTCGTCCATGAACTCCTTGTCGGTGTTGTTGGAGAGGATGAAGTAGTTCGGCGTCTCGAACAGGTTCCAACCCGGTTGGCTTCTGACGATCGCGCTGAGTTCCGCGCGCTTGCGCGAGCGCAGCGGGCTGTCGCCGGGTTTGGCGTCGGCGACCGCCGCGCTCTCCAGCGCCAGGCGCTTGAAGCTCTTGCCCATCGTCTGGAACGGACCCTCGAACTTGGACCACTTCTTCTCGTCGCCGGGGCCGTTGGCCAGCAGCGCGACCTCGAGGTCGGGGCCAAGCTTGAAGTGCGCGACGTACAAGCGCAGCGGAGTCTCGTGCAGCGTCAGATCGTAGATGCTCGACGTCGCCTCGACGCCCGCGATCGACAGCGGGCCGCCCTCCTTGGCGTTCTTTTTCCAGCTGCCCGGCAACCCGATCTCGCCGCCCTTGAGGAATCCCTCGATGTCGCGCAGCGCCGGGATCTCGATGCGTTGCTCGTCCTTGTTCACCGCCCCGTCGCCCGGCGGCTTGCGGCGGTCGAACTTGACCAGCCAGACGTGGTAGCCCCAGTACTGGCCGTTCTTGAGCAGGATGCCCTTGCCGCTCTGCTCGGGGTCGTACTTGCCGATCAGGTTCTTGTCGCCGGGCTGCGGCGGGATGAACTGCCAGTCCTTGGGGATCTTGATCTTGAAGCCCAGGTCGTTGGCGTCCTCGTACCAATCGAAGACCTTCGGGGCCTGCGCAGTCGCCGCCGCGGGGCCGGGGAGCGTCCAGGCCAGCAGGCCGAGCGCGAGCGCGCCAGCGCGCAGCAGCCGCAGGGCGGCGTGGAGGAGGGGCGGGCGCACGACGCGCGCACGGGCCTGGCTGATTCCGATCATGGAGGTTCTACCTTGGGTCCAGTCGATGGGGCGTGGCTTCAGTCTGCCAACTGCTACGCAGGGGACGGGACACCCCACAGCGATCAGAGCATGGATTCTCGCTCGATGGCAAGCGCCGCGAGCCTCGCCTGCGTTCGAGCCATGTTCTTTCTACGAATTCCTTCAGAGTCTGCCAACGGGCCCTGAAGGGGTCGCGTATGCCGCCCTGTTCGTCGCCCCCGCGCCTTTCGAGCAGGCTGTCGCTGTTCGAGCGCGGGCTGGAGACGGCATCCTGCATCCGCCCGGTCCGCCTTGCCCTTCCATCCAGAAGGAATCCGATCCCATGCGACCGCTGATCGTCCTGATCTCGCTCCTCGCGCTGCTCGCGCTGGGGGGCATCGCCTTCTTCCTGTTCTTCAGCGTGACGCCGCAGGCGGTGGAGGGCGTGCCGCCTCCCGCGATCGAGGCCGCCGCGGCCCCGGCGCGCAACGACGAGGTCGTCGCGCCGAGGGCTCAGCCGGACGCCGCTGGCGAAGCGCTCGCAGGCGCGGAGCGCACGAGCATCGCACCCGCCGAGCTCGCGGCGAAACCCGCCGCGAAGCCCGGCGAGCAACCGCTGCTCGTCGGCCGCGTGGTCGACAGCGCGGGCCAGGGCATCGAGGGTGCCCTGGTCAGCGCCGGGCTCGGCGATCATGGCTTCCGCGCGCCCGGCGAGCGCTCCGACCCGCACGGCCGCTTGAGCGCGATCAGCGACGCCCAGGGCCGCTTCGAGCTCAGCGGCGCGAAACCCGGCAGCCTGAGGCTCAGCGTGCGCGCCGACGGCTTCGCGCCGCTCAACAAGGCGGGCATCGGCATTCCCGTGGCGACGCGCCACGACCTGGGCGAGTTCCGGCTGGAGACCAGCGTCGTGCTCGAAGGGCGCGTGATCGACAAGCAGGGCGCTCCGGTGGCCGGAGCCCGGCTCGAGCGCCCGAACCAGGATGGCGTGATCACCTTCAACACCGGCGAGGGTGCACAGTCCCGACCGCCGCCGCTGGCGACCACGGCGGCCGACGGGAGTTTCCGCATCAACCAACTGGCCACCGGACCGTGGCGGCTGCGCATCAGCAGCGAGACGCACCCCGACAAGCTCGAAAGCGGCGTGACGCAGCGCCCGGGCGAACGCGTCGTCGGACTCGCCTTCGTGCTGGAGGACGGCTTCGAGATCTCCGGGCGCGTCCGCGGCGTTCCTGCGGCCGCGCTGGCCACGGCCTCCGTCGTCGCCAGCGCGCTCGGCAGCAGCGGCGATCTGTTCCTCGCCCTGGGCGAGGACGGCGTGTTCGGCGAGGAGCGCCGCAAGTCGAGCCTGGGCAACGATGGCTCGTTCACGATCCGCGGCCTGCGTGAAGGCAGCTACAACCTGCAGGCGCGCACGCCAGGCACCAAGGAGACGATCTGGCCGCGCAGCGCTTCCGAGCGCGTCGAGGCCAAGACCGGCGACCAGAGCGTGCTGCTGGTCTGGCAGCCGGCCTCGACGCTGAGCTTCCAGCTGGTCGACGCGAAGACACGCCAGCCGATCGAGAAGCTCTACGCCTCGGCACGCGTCGGCACGCCGATGATCTTCATCGAGGAGGAGAAGAAGGACGAGGCGCTCTACCCCGAGGGCCGCGTGCAGCTCGACGACCTGCGCCCGCGCAGTTCCGCCGATCGCGCGACGCTCGATGTCGAGGCGACCGGGTACCAGAAGCTGCATCGCGCGGAGATCGCGCTTGTCGTAGGCGGCGCGACCGACCTGGGCGTGATCGAGCTGCAGCGCATGCCGACGCTGAGCGTGAAGGTCGTCGACGCCGGCACGCGCGCGCCGATCGCGGACGCACGCGTGGAGCTGCGCGTGGTCGAATCCGAGGCCGGCGAGGACGGCGGTTCCCCCGGCGGCGGGAGTTTCCGCGCGCGTCGCGCCGTGAGGGTCGAGGAGAACCACAATGGCGAGGTCATCACCTCCTACGGCTCCGCGGTGGCAACGGCGCGCACCGACGCGCAGGGCATGGCGACGCTCAACGCGGCTCCCGGCAAGCAGGGCAAGCTGCAGGTGCAGGCCGCGGGCTATGCACCCTGGAGCCAGCAGCCGATCGCGATGCCGGAGGACGGCGATCTGGAGCTGATCGCCTCGCTCGACCTGGGTGGCTCGGTCGAGATCACGCTCTTGAGCGCCGACGGACAACCCGTGTCCGGCGGTCGTGTCGAACACCGCGCGCCGGAGCCTGACGCTGATCCGTTCAGCGATCCCTTCGCCCGCGCGAAGGGCGCCGCGACCGACGCCGAGGGCAAGGTGTTGATCGCCAATCTCGCGCCCGGCCTGCACCGCTTCAAGCCGGCCAAGGCGCCCGGTGCGAGCGAATCCGGCATGGTCTTCGCCATCGAGGGCATGGACCGCGGCAGCGCGGAGTGGAGCGAGGTCGAGGTCGTGCGCGGCACGACGGCGAGCCTGGTGCTGCGCGAGCCCAAGACAGCCGAGCTCAGCGGCAGGATCAGCGAGTCGTCGATCGCGCTGGCGGGCGCCTCGCTGAGCCTGCGCGCACGCGGCGGAGATTCCTCCTTCGACGGCCTGGAGGACATGCCCTTCGCCCAGGGCCCGCGCGCCAAGACCGATGGCGAGGGCAAGTACAAGTTCGAGAAGGTCGAAGCCGGCTCGTACGACCTGATCGTGCGCCACGCGACGCGTTCGATGCCGGCGCGCTTCCCGGTCGAGATCGACGAGGACGGCGTGGAGCTCGACATCGACCTGCCGGTGAGCATCCTCGAGGGCCGCGTGCTCGACCTCGCGGGCAAGCCGGTCGTCGGCGCCAAGGTCAGCGCCGAGCGCAGCCGCGGCGACGGCGAGCGCGGGATGCGCATGGTCAGCATCGCGATCGGCGGTCCGCTCGACGGCGATGGCGAGGGCATGGTGTTCGATTCCTCCAACGCCATGGGGCAATCCAGCGCGCGCACCGACGAGCAAGGGCGCTTCACCCTGCGCGGCGTCGAGAGCGACGTGGACCTGGTCGTGCGCGTCGACGCCAAGGACTGCGAGCCCACGGCCTCCGATCCGCTGAGCGTGGCCCTGGGCCAAACACGCCGCGGCGTGGACATCAGCGTCGCGCCCGCCGGCCGGATCAAGGTCAAGATCGTGCCCGCGCCGGGCTCGAGCCCCGGACCTTGCCTGGTGACGGCGGAGTACCTCGACACGCAGCCGGAGGGCAAGAGCATCGAGCCCAAGACCGAGTTCGCGCAGGGCGGGACGGTGAACTTCAAGGGACTGCGCCCCGGTCGCTGGAAGCTGCAGGCGCAGAGCCTGGGCGGCTTCGGCGAGGAGCAGGGCGGCGCAGCGCCGGAAGCTCGCGAAGTGCTGGTCGTCGCGCACGAGGTGGCGACGGTGGAGTTGCCCGGACCCTGAACGCGGCGTCACGCGTGTTGCGCGCCGGTGCGCGAGCGATCGAAGCTCGCGCGCCGGCGCGGCCGTGCTTGCGCTAGACTGCCGGGCTCCCCAGCGCGGAACGATGCCCCGACCCTACGACGCGATCCTGCTCGACCTCGACGGCACCCTGGTCGCCGACGACGACACGATCCACCCGCGCACCCTGGCGGCCCTGCGCGCCGCCGCCGGCTCCGGCGTGCGGGTCATGGTCGCCACGGGGCGCAGCGAACTCGCCACCGAGCCCGTGCTGCGCACGCTCGACCTGGACATGCCCGCCGTGGTGTTCAACGGCGCGGCGCTGTGGTGCGGGCGCACGCAGAAGTTCCTGGAGGAGCGCGTGCTCTCGGAGCGCACGCTGGGGCGTGTGCTCGACTACGGACACGCGCAGGGCCTGCTGACCGTGGTGATGTGCGCGGGAGCCAAGTACGCGCTCGCACCGCGCAACGAGGTCGAACGCCTGGCGCTGCACGACATGACCGGCCTGCAGTTCGGCGAACCCGCCGCGCTGCGCCGTTACCGCGCGATCCGCGTGACCCTGTTCTCGGCTTCGCACGCGACCTCCGACGAATTCGCGGCGCACGTCGAACGCGCCGTCGACCAGCCGACGTACCTGACGCATTTTCCGCTCAACCTGCTGGCGCGCCACCGCGAGAGCGGGCTGCTGGTCGTCGACCTGCATCCGCCCTGCATCGGCAAGGGCGAGGCGCTGCGCGTGCTCGCGGAGCGCTACGGAGTGCCTGCGCAGCGCGTGGTCGCGGTCGGGGACGCCTCCAACGACGTGGACATGCTGCGCCGCAGCGGGCTCGCGGTGGTCATGGGCAACGCGATGCCCGAAGCCCGCGCGGTCGCGCAGCGCACGATCGGTGACAACAACACCGACACGATCGGGGCGCTGGTCGAGGAGCTGTTCCTAGCCTAGCCGGGCTTCTTGCGCGCGCTCTTCGAGCTCTTCTCGCTCGCTGCGGAGGGCGCGGCGGCCGCGGGCTTGGACACGGCCGCGGGCGCCGCCGGCGTCTTCGCCGCATCGGCGGCGGGCTTGGAGTCCGTCGACGCGGACTCCTTCTTGGCGCCTTCCGAGTAGGAGCTGGAACGGTAGTCGGTCTGGTAGAAGCCCGAGCCCTTGAACAGGATCGCCGCGCCCGCGCCGATCTGGCGCTGCAGCCGCTGCTTGCCGCACTTGGGGCACTTCTTCTTCGGCGACTCGGACATCGACTGGAAGATCTCGAGCCGGTGCCCGCAGGCCTGGCAAACGTAGTCGTAGGTCGGCATCAGTCGTCCTGCTCCGGGCTTTTCTCAGCGGGGCTCGCGCTCGCCGCGGCCACGATCACCTGCGCGGGGCGCAGCACCACGTCGCCCCACGAATAGCCGACGCGCAGCACCTCGATCACGCTGCCCGGCTCGGCATCGGGGGCGGGCAGCAGGGTGACCGCCTCGTGGCGCGCCGGGTCGAAGCGCGCGCCGCGCCTGGTCTCGCTCATCGGCGCCACGCCCGCCTGCGCCAGCGTGTGCAGCAGGTTGGCGCGCGTCATCTCGACGCCGCGCGCGAGCTGCTCGGCCGCCTCGCCGCCGCGCGGCGCGGCCAGGGCGAGCTCGAGCTGGTCGAGCGCGAGCAGCAGGCCCTCGAGCAGGCTTTGCTGCGAACGCCGCACCGCGTTGTCGATGTCGGACTGCGTGCGGCGGCGCAGGTTCTGGAAGTCCGCCTGGGCGCGCTGCCAGCGCGCGAGGTGCTCGTCGCGCTCGCGCGTGACGTCGGCCAGCGCCTGGGCCAGCTCCTCGGCGCTGCCCGCCTCGGGCGGCGTCGCGTCGGCCGCGCTCGCCGCGTCGCCGGGTTGAGACTCGTTTTTCTTCATGGGTCGATGGAAGAAGCTCATCCGTTGAAGTAGCTCACGATCCTGTCGAAGAACGAGCGCGATCCGGCATTTTTCTGCTCGATCTCGTGGAACTCGCGCATCAGCTCCTTCTGACGCTCGCTGAGCTTCTTGGGCACTTCGATGAATGCGCGCACCAGCTGATCGCCGCGGCCTCCGCCGTCCATCGTCGGCAGGCCCTGCCCGCGCAGGCGGAAGACCTTGCCCGACTGCGTGCTGGCGGGAATCGACATCTTGGCTCGGCCGCGCAGCGTCGGGACCTCGACCTCGTCGCCCAGCGCCATCTGCGCGAAGGACACCGGGATTTCGGTGATCACGTCGGCGGCGCTGCGCTGGAAGATCTTGTGCTCGAGCTCGCGCACGACGCAGTACAGATCGCCGCGCGGCGCGCCGGGATCGCCTGCGTCGCCTTCACCCGTGAGGCGCAGCTGCACGCCCTCCTCGATGCCCGCCGGCACCTGGATCTTGACCTCCTTGTGCACCGTCTCCTGGCCGGAGCCGCGGCACTTGGCGCACGGATCCGAGAGCGTGGTGCCCTTGCCCTGGCAGCGCGGGCAGGGCGCGGCCATGGTGAAGAATCCCTGGGTGCGGTGCACCTGCCCGCGGCCGCCGCAGCCGCTGCAGGTCGCGCGCGAGGTGCCCTTCTTCGCGCCGCTGCCGGCGCAAGTGGTGCAGTGCTCCTGGCGCTTGAGCGAAACGGTGCGTTCGACGCCGCTGTCGATCTCCTCCAGGCTGAGCTCGAGCACCAGCTTGAGCGAACGTCCCGCGCGCTCGCCGGGCCGCGAACGGCGCGCGCCGAACATGTCGCCGAACATGCCGCCGCCGGCGCCGCCGAAGATGTCGCCGAAGGCGCGGAAGATGTCCTCGACGTTGTCGAAGCGCTGTCCGTTGAAACCCTGGCCGCCGCCGCCGCGTTCGAAGGCCGCGTGCCCGAACTGGTCGTAGGTGCGGCGTTTCTCGGCGTCGCCGAGCACGTCGTAGGCTTCGGCGCAGGCCTTGAACTTCCGCTCGGAGTCCTTGTCGCCGCTGTTGCGGTCGGGGTGATGCTCCATGGCCTTCTTGCGGAAGGCCTTCTTGATCTCGTCCTCGTTCGCCTCGCGCGAGACCCCGAGGACTTCGTAGTAGTCGCGCTTTTCGCTCATCGCTCGGGTGCGGGGCCGGGAGTGGGTCGTGGCTGCGGGCTTAGCGATCGGGCGGCTCACGCAGGCCTGCGCGAGCCGCCCGTTTCTTGGCCGGATCGGGTCGCGGTCAGACGGTGCTGCCTTCGATCCGTTGCTTGCCTTCCTTGAGGTCGGTGATCATCGAGTCGGTGGTGAGCAGGAGCCCCGCGATCGAGGCCGCGTTCACCAGCGCCGTGCGCACGACCTTGGCCGGGTCGATGATGCCCGCCTTGAACATGTCGACGTATTCCAAGGTCAGCGCGTTGAAGCCGACGGTGCCGCCCTTCTCGCGCACCATCTCGACCACCACGCTGCCGTCCTCGCCGGCGTTCTCGGCGATCTGCGCCAGCGGCGCCTCGAGCGCCTTCTCGACGATCATGACGCCGAAGCGCTCGTCGCCCTTGACCTTCAGCGCCGAGAGCGACTCGGCCGCGCGCAGCAGCGCTACGCCGCCGCCGGGCACGATGCCCTCCTGGATCGCGGAACGCGTCGCGTTGAGCGCGTCCTCGACCAGTTGCTTCTTGTTCTTCATCTCGGCCTCGGTCGAGCCGCCGACCTTGATCACCGCCACGCCGCCGGTCAGCTTGCCCAGGCGCTCCTGGAGCTTCTCCTTGTCGTAGTCGGACTTGGTCGCCTCGATCTGCGCGCGAATCTGCGCGCAGCGGGCGTCGATGTCCTTCTTCTTGCCGGCGCCGCCGACCAGGATCGTGCGGTCCTTGGTGACCTGCACGCGCTTGGCCTGGCCGAAGTGCTCGGTCGTGACCTTGTCCAGCGGGATGCCGAGGTCCTCGGTGATCGCCACTCCGCCGGTCAGCACGGCGATGTCGCCGAGGTAGGCCTTGCGACGGTCGCCGAAGCCGGGCGCCTTGACCGCGCAAATGTTCAGCACGCCCTTGAGGCGGTTGATCACCAGCGTCGCGAGCGCCTCGCCCTCGATGTCCTCGGCGATCACCAAGAGCGGGCGGCCGAGTTGCGCGGCCTGCTCCAGCACCGGCAGGAACTCGCGGATCGTGTTGATCTTCTTCTCGTAGATCAGCACGTAGG
>Ga0315910_10002441_pt1 | contig 16367 bp, 12 predicted proteins | sample EdamamesoilMG_FD_204470 | JGI IMG/M metagenome (GOLD analysis project Ga0315910, IMG submission 204470) | Garden soil microbial communities collected in Santa Monica, California, United States - Edamame soil | ecosystem: Environmental > Terrestrial > Soil > Garden | place: USA: California... | reverse complement strand
ATCCAGGCGAAGAGCGCGACGAGCCCGAGCGCCGCGCCCGGCAGGTGCAGCGCCGCATGAGCCCCACGGCTCATGTCCGCGACGAAGAACGTCGCGCCGAGCAGGAATGGCACAACCCCGACCGCGTATTCAGCCGCACAGGACAGCGGCACGCCGCGCACGAGGTGCGCGGCCTCCTCGAGCAGGTCGAGCGCGGAGGGACCGTCGGTGCGCCGGGCTTTCTTCATTTCTCCCCCTGCCACCATTCGCCCCGCCACACGGTGCCCTCGTGAAATTCCGCCGGCACCTGGAGCAGCGCGCGGCCCGCGAGGTAGAAGACGAACCACGCCACCACGACCGCGGCGGCCAGCCGTGCCGCGTCCGCGACCCGCCCGGGCCAGCGAGCCGCCTCGCGCGCCTTCGCCTGCGGTTCCTTGCGCAGGCACGCGCCGCAGATCATGCGCCCGTCGTGCTCGGCCACGCACTCGCGGCAGTAGGTGCGCCCGCAGCCCACGCACCGCGCCGAGGCCTCGCGCCCGGCGTGGTTGAAGCAGCGGCTGACGACCAGGCGCGGCGTCGCGGTGCTCATGGCGCCGTGTCTCCGGTTGCTGGTGACACGACCGGCGGCTCGTCGCCCGCCTGCGCGGCGAGGATGCGCGGGCGCAGCATCGCGATGACGCGGTGCGCGCTGCGGATGCGTGAGAGCGGCGCGACGACATCGTCGTGGGCGGGCGTGCTGAAGCGCGTCTCGCACGACGGCCCGCGCACGAGGTTGGCTGTGAGCAGGGCGAGCCAGACGAGCGAGCCGGCCGCGAGCAGCGAGAAGACACGCACGTCCGGATCGCCCGAGGTGAGGGCGACGAGCGGCAGGAGATTCACCAGCGCGAGCACGATCAGCACGGTGGTGGTCGTCTCGCGACGCCGCGTCGCGCGGATCGTGATGGCGCGGATGTCGCGCAGGAAAAACCGGCGGTAGCTCTCACCCGTCATCGTCTCGTGCACGACGAGGATGTGGTCGGACCCGAGCCAGAGCGTGGCGCGCTGGGCGACGCCGAAGCGGCGCGCCGGGAGCCGCGTGTAGGGCGATGAACGCGCGTCACTCATACTCCGTGAAGACGACCTCCCCCGAGCCGCCGAACATCATCATCCACCACCACAGCCAGCCGAGCGTGAGCACGCTCCCGAGCAGCAGCGCGAACACGGCGGAGCCGAGGTAGCGCCGGCCGGTGACGCTCGGCGGCCGGGTGAGGCCGACGATCGCGAGGACGATCGCGCTCAGCCCCGCGGCGGGCGCGAACGGCCCGAGCACGAGCCCGAAGAGCGCGACGCGGACCGCAACACGTGCGAAGAGCGTGCGACTGCGCTCGACCTGCACGAGCCGGCCCGCACGACGCCCGCCATCGAGGCAGGCCACGCAGAGGCGCTGCTCGCCGACGCGCACTTCGCAGAGGGCGCACATGAAACGTCCGCAACCATCGCACGCCGCCTCGGCACGCCGGTCGGTATGCACGTAACACGCGGCCTCCTCGCCGGTGACGAGTTCCCCGGCGCGGCCGGCCTGGACCCGGCGCCACTGCGCGGGAAACGTCTCGAGCTCGAAGGCCGTGCGACAATGGAAACAGCTGGCCGACTGCACGCCGACCGCACCATCGGCGATGGCGAGTTCCGCCTGACAGGAAGGGCATCGCGGCGCGCTCATCGGATCACCCGGAGGAAGCCACGAGGTAGGCCCAGTTGGCGAGCACGGCGGCGGTGATGAGCCACGCAATCGTCGCGCGCCGGAGCGGCCGGGCTGCGACCCGCGCTGCGAGGCGTCCGCGGTTGGCGACGTGGTCGATCGCGGCGACGAGCGCCAGCGCGACGAGCCCGAGCGCGCCCGCCGCGACGAGCGGGTTGGAGGCGAGGGCCGCACCGGTGTCGCCGCGGCCGAGAGCTTCGAGGGCATGTGTGCCGCAGCAGGCCGGGCAGGGCCGGCCCGTCAGCCAGCGGAACCCACAACCTGGATACGGCAGCCGCCCCTCGAGCATGGCGCGCGCGAGCACGACGGCGAGCACCGCACCCGCCCCCGCGGCCCAAGCCGCGAGGGGTGCGGGCCGGCGCGGGGTCGGACGCGCGGCAGCACTGGTCGGTGCGAGGTCCACGGCCCCGTTCACGCGCTGGCGGCGAGACGCGCCTGTTTCACCTCGGCCGCCTGCTTGCGGATGTCGTCCCAGATCATCGCGAACATCACGCTCATCATCGGCATGACGAAAAAGATGCCGACGCACAGGGCCAGCATGCCGACCAGGGCCAGCGCGAAGAAAGTGAGGTAGACGAGGATCCACGAGAGGAACCGCTGCATCACGAGCCGCCGGCTCAGTTCCAGCGCCTTCCAGAAATGGATCGGCTCGTCGGCGAGGATGACCAGCGACGGCATCCAGAGGATCAGGAACACGAGCGCGAGCAGGATGAAGCCGATCAGGGCGATGAAGATCATGGGCATCGCGCCGGCCGCGGCGTCCGATTCGAGGGCGCGCGTCTGGAAGAGCGTCACGGCGTTCACGCCCAGGCTGAAGAGATTGATCAACATCGCCGGCGCGCCCACGACCATGCCGGCGAGCATCAGCTCCTTCATGCGCGGCGCCTGGAAGCCCGCGAAGGCGTCGTTGAGCACGCTGCCCTCGCCGCGCACCTTGAGCAGGAAGTAGCGGAAGGTGCCGCCGTTGATCATGCCGGTGAGCACCCAGGAGATGAATACACCGAGGATCGGCACCACGCCGCTCGCGACCTCGATGATCCACATGAGCAGGCGCACGCCGACCGAGGGCCAGAGGTTGTTCTTCACCACGTCGAAGGAGCGCGAGACGACCGAGCCGACATCGATCGTGTAGCCGCCGCGCGCGCGCAGATCGGCGAGCAGTTCCTCCGGATCGAGCCCGGCCGCGCCCGAGGAGGTGCCCTCGATCATGCGCTGCACGACACGGGGCTTGCACGATGCACAGATGCGCCGGCCCGCGATCTCGACGGTCTCCGCCGCCGGCACGGCGCGCCCGCACTCGCCGCACGCGGCCTCGCCGGGCCCGAGCGGGACCGACGCCGCGCCCGCCGACTGCACGCCGGCGACGACGCCGTACGGCTGCCAGTCCTTCATGCCCTCCCGCCACACGAGGGTCTCGGCCCGGATCACACCGCCGGTGACCAGCGCGATGAATTTGTCGTCGTCCAGCGGGCCCTTCTGGGCCCCAGCCTCAACGTAATACCACGGCATAGGGAGGAGTTCGGTAGGGGAAAAACGCGCCGCCGACGGTGCCGCCCGCCCCGGGCACGGTCAACCCGCAAGCCCGCGGCCGCGCGCCCGACGTCGCACGTTGGTCAGGTGCACGAGCAGCAGCAGCCCGCTCAGGAAGAGCCCCGGCCAGAGCACGAGCGTCGGCTGCCGGAAAAGTTCACCCTGGTGCCGGCGCAGGAGCGCGCCCAGCTCGGTGAGGTCCGGATCGCCGGCCAGCCCGAGAAAACTCAGCCCGCTGAGCTCGAGCACCGAGGCCGCGAAGAGCAGCCGCACGAGCGCCGCCGCCTCCGGCCGCAGATTCGGCCACAGGGAAAATACCAGCAGGTGCCGCCAGCCCGCGCCGAGCGCGCGACTGGCCGTGACGTGGAGGGCGTCGACCTGCTCGAGCCACACGACACGCAACTGGCGAAATGCGAACGGCGCGCCGCCCAGTGCGCAGGCGAGCACGAGCGTCCATGGCGAGGCGGGCAGGAAGACGAGCAGGAGCATGCCGACGAAAACCACCGGCAGCGCGAGCGCGGCCGCGGTGAGCGAGCGCACGAGCCGCCGCACGGCGCGCGGTCCGCGGCGCTCCACGACGAGCAGGAGCACGGCGAGCGCGAGCGCGCCGGCCGCGGCCGCCCCGCCGAGCACGACGGTCTGGCCCGAACCGTGCCAGACGCGGCTGAGGACATCGCGGCCGAGCATGTCCACGCCCATCCAGTGCGCCGCGCTGCTCCCCTGCCCCGCGATGTCGAGGTGCGCGGTCGCACGCGGATCGTACGGTGTCCACACGAGCCCGGCGATGGCCCACACGATCCACCCGCCGAGGACGAGCGAGAGCACGCCGCCGCGCTTCATGAGTCGCCCTCCCCGTCGGCGGTCTCGCGCCCACCCGCGGGACCGGCCAGCCGCGCGAGCACATCCGCGGCGAGCACGACGACGACCACGAGCAGGAGCACGACGAGCAGGACGTTCTGGACGACGTAGATGTCGCGGTTGATGACCGCGTCGACGAGGTAGCGGCCGATGCCCGGCCAGGAAAACACCGTCTCGGTGAGCACCGCGCCGCCGAGCAGCGCGCCGAAGTTTGACCCGATCACGGTGATGACGGGTGCGCCGACGATACGCGAGAGATGCCGCAGCCCGATGCGGACGGGATGCAGGCCGCGCGCGCGCAACGACGTGACGAGCGTGCGCAGCTTCGGATCCTGGAGGCGCGCGAGGAGCACGGCGCAGACCTGCGCGGCCGGGTAGAGCGAGAGGCAGAGCGCGGGCAGTGCGAGATGCCGCAGCGCGACGCCGCAGGCCGCGAGGTCGCCCGCGAGCAGCGCGTCGACGGTGAGCAACCCGGTGCGCGCCGGCGGCGGCACGGCCGCGAGGTCGAACCTCCCGCCGCTCGGAAACCACCCGAGCAGCAGGCTGCCGCCGAGCAACAGGAGCAGGCCGATCCAGAAAATCGGTACGGTCAGCCCGACCGTGCCCAGCACCGCGGAAAACCGCCGCAGCCAGCCGGCTCCGAGCACTTCGGCACCGATCGCCGTGGCCACGCCCACGAGCACGCCCAGCGCGAGGCCGCCGATGGCCAGCTCGAGCGTGGCGGGAAAAAACTCCGCAAAGTCCTCCCGCACCGATCGCCCCGTGGTGAGGCTGTGTCCCCAGTCGCCGGAGACAAAGCTGCGCTGGTGCAGCCACCATTGCACGGCGAGCGGCCGGTCGAGGCCGAGCCGCGCCCGCTCGGCCGCGACGCGCACCGGGTCGGGGTTTTTCAGCCGCAGGCTGACCGGGTCGCCCGGGATCGCGCGCACGGCGAAAAACAACGCCGTGCCGGCGACGACGAGCACGGCGGCGAGGAGCGCGAGCTGGCGCAGCGCGACTGGCGCGAAACGACGGGCGTGCTCAAGCACGGCTGGAAAGGGACGGAAAGGACGCCACGGTGATCGCGCCGGCGCAGCGGGCACGATGCGCCCCTCGTTGATCGAAAACCCCCTGCCGCGCAATCACCTAGCAAGTCGGAAAACGAGGCCGCCACTTGTGCGCCGCCCCCTTTCGCACATGTTCCTCGCTCCCCTCGCGCGGGCCGCATGCATCGGGCAGCACCGGCGATCACCCCACCGACCGATGCAGGCTTCGGCCGCATACCCACTGCACAGTCCGTCCCGCGGTCGCTCGATCCGCCGTCTCTCCGATGAAGACCCCGCGCGCGCAGTCCGATTCCGCACCGAAGGTCGAGGTCGCCTCGACCGTGCCCACGACCCCCGCGCCCGGCTTCGGGCGCGTGTTTTCGATGATCGCCTCCGGCGCGCCGCTGCGCGCCACGCTCCAGACCCTGCTCGAGACGGTCGAGCTCGAGGGTCCGGACATGATCACCTCGATCCAGCTGGCCGATGCCGGCGGACACCGGCTCCTGCACGGCGCGGCGCCGAGCCTGGCCGAGGAGTTCATCCGCGCGGCCGACGGCATCCCGATCGCGCCGGGCTCGGGGTGTTGCGGCACCGCGGCGTGGCGACGCGAGAGCGTCGAGGTGACGGACATCGCGACCGATCCGCTGTGTGTGGTGTTTCGCGAGGTCGCGCTCGGCCACGGGCTGCGCGCCTGCTGGTCCACGCCGATCTTCTGCGGCACCGGCCGGCTGCTCGGCACCTTCGCCGTCTACTACCGCACGCCGCGCCAGCCCGACGCACGCCACCGCGAACTCGTCGCCGCCGCGACCCGCGCCGCCGCCATCGCGATCGAACGCGCGGTCAACCTCGAGCAGCTCCACCACGACAAGGCCCTGCTCGATACCACGCAGGAGCGCGCGCACCTCGGCGTGTGGGAACTCAACCTCGACACGCAGGAAACCACGTGGTCGCGCGAGCTCTACCGGCTCGTCGGGCGCAACCCCGCGCTCGGGCCCGCCGGGCTCGAGGAGTTGCTCGAGTACATCCATCCCGACGACCGTGAGTCCGTGGTCGGCACGTTCGAGCACCTCGCGCACGACGTGCGCCCGAGCAAGTTCGACTTCCGCAGCAATCCCGCGCGCGGCCCGGTGCGGTGTTTTGCCGCCACCATGCACCTCGCCCCGGCGGTGGACTCGGGCCGGCCGGTCGCGACGGTGACGGTGATGGACGTGACCGAGAGCCGGCGCTCCGAGCAGGCGCTGCGCGCGAGCGAAGAGCGGCTGCGGCTGGCGCTGCGCTCCGCCGGGCAGGGAATCTTCGACTGGGACCTGCGGCTCGGGGTCGCGGAGGTGAGTCCTGAATACATCCACCTGCTCGAGCACGACCCGGCGGAGTTTCGCGAGACGACGGCGCGCTGGCTCGCCTCGATCCATCCCGACGATGCCGACGAGGTGGCCTCGCTCCACGAGGACTGCCTGCGGGGCAAGAGCTCGGGCTTCACCGCCGACTACCGCATCAAGACCGGCGGCGGCGCCTGGAAGTGGGTCCACGCCACCGGCCACGTGGTGGCGCGCGACTCCGAGGGCCGGCCGGTGCGCATGCTCGGCATCCTCACCGACATCTCCACGCGCAAGACGATGGAGCTCGCCCTGCGCCGCAGCGAGGAACGTTTCCGCCAGCTCATCGAGCAGGCGCGCGACGCCGTCATCGTGGTCGATCGCGAGGGCCGCATCGAGGCGCTCAACGCCGCGTTCGAGACGCTCACCGGCTCCAGCCGCGCCCCCTGGCTCGGGCGGCACCTCCTCGAGCTCGTGCACGAGACCGATCGCGAGCGCACCGGCCAGCGGCTCGACGAGGCGCGCCACGGGCACGTGCCCAGCCCCTTCGAGGTGCACCTGCTCTCCGCCAGCGGCACGCGCGTGCCCGTCGAGCTCACGCTCGCCGCGCGCATCGAGGCGGGCGAGGTCGCGGGATTTCTCGCCGCGGGCCGCGACATCACCGAACGCCGGCAGCTCGAGCACCAGCTGCGGCACAGCCAGCGGCTCGATTCCGTCGGCCAGCTCGCCGGCGGCGTGGCCCACGACTTCAACAACATCCTCACCGTCATCCACGGCGCCGCCTCGATCCTGCGCGCCTCGCCGCACTTCCACGCCGCGCTCTCCAATGCGCTCCACGATGTCGAGCGCGCGGCCGAGCGCGGCGCGCACCTCACGCGCCAGCTGCTCGCGTTCTCGCGGCGGCAGGCGATGCAGCCCGCCGATGTCGACCTCAACCAGGTGGTGTCCAACCTCGCCCGCCTGCTCGCACGCGTGCTCGGCGACGACATCGTGCTGCGGCTCGACCTCGATCCGCTCCCGCTCGCCATCCACGCCGACGCCGGGATGCTCGAGCAGGTGCTGGTCAACCTCGCCGTCAACGCGCGCGACGCCATGCCCGCGGGCGGCATGCTCGCCATCACGACGCGCCACGTCATCGTCACCCACGAGCAGGCCGCCCTGCGGCCCGACGCCGTGGCCGGGCGCACCGCCTGCCTGACCGTGGCCGACTCCGGCACCGGCATCCCGCCGGACATCCTCCCGCGCATCTTCGAGCCCTTCTTCACGACCAAGCCCGAGGGCAAGGGCACCGGCCTCGGCCTCGCCACCGTATTCGGAATCGTGCGACAGCACGGCGGCTGGATCGAGGTCGAGAGCGAGGCCGGCGAGGGCACGCGCTTCCGCGTGTTCCTCCCCGAGATCGCCGCGGCCGCCGCCCCCGCGCAGGCGCGCGGCGAGCCGCCCGCGCCCGGCTTCGGCACCGAGACGATCCTCCTCGCCGAGGACGAGGCCTACGTGCGCTCGATGGTCCGCATGGCCCTCGAGCGCCAGGGCTACCGCGTGATCGCCGTGGAAAACGGCCCGGCCGCGCTCGCGCGCTGGCGCGAGGACCCGGCCGCGATCGACCTCCTGCTCACCGACATCGTCATGCCCGAGGGCATGAGCGGCTACGATCTGGCCGACACGCTGCGCGAACAGCGCCCCGGCCTGCCGATCATCTTCAGCAGCGGCTACGACCCCGAGATGCTCGCCGGCCGCCGCCTGCCCGACGCGTCGACCACGTTCCTGCGCAAGCCCTACGACGTCGCCCGGCTCCTGCGCGCCGTGCGCACCTGCCTCGATCGCGCCTGAGGCGCACGCAGGCCGCTGCCCGCGGTGGAGCGCGACCTCCGGACGCGCCTCGCCCGGCGCGTGCGCAAACCCACCCGGCCCACCGTAAACAAACCGTGAAATCCGCCGCGCGACGCGGCCCGCCGCTTCGCCGGGCACCGGCCGGAACCGAAGGAATAACCCCAGGCGCACCGGAGGTTTCCCCGCGGTCGGATGCCCACACTCCGGTGTGGCGCGCACGCCGCGCGAGGCCGAGGGCGGCGCCGCGACTTCCCACACCTCGTGTCCTTGAATCTTGGATTCCGCTTCCGCCCGTCGGCCCAGGCCGCCGCATGGTGGGCGGCGCTGGCTGCCTTCGCGGCCGGCGCGCTCACGCTGATCGGCTGGCTCGTGCCCGGCGGGTCCGAGGCGATGCGCGTGCTCGCGCCGTTGACTGCGGCGGGGTTTCCACTCGTGGCCGTCGGTCTGGCGCTCGGGCCGGATCGCACCGATGACGCGGCCACCGGATGGCGCGGGATCGCCGGCGTCGTGCTCGGCACGCTCGTCACCACGGCCGGGCTGGCCGCGGTGGTGCTCGACTTCGCCGGCCGCGCCGGGCTCGGCTCCGCGTCCGCCGTCCCGTGGAGTTCCCTTTCGTCCGCGCTCGGGCTCGCGGCGCTGGGCTTCTCGGTCGCGCTCGCGCACCTTCGCGTCTCGCGCGAGTTCGTCGCGCCGCAGCTGGCCGCGCTGTCCGGCGCGCTCATGGGCCTGTTCAGCCTCCAGCACCTGCTCACCGGCCACGCGCCCGCCGGGGCCCCGGGCGGCGGCGCGGCGACCGGCCTGGTCGAGGCCGCCGGACTCGTCGCGCTGGGGCTGATCGGCTTCTTCCGGCGCGCCGATCGCGGGCTCGCCGCGGTCATCAACAGCCGCCAGACCGGCGGCACGATGGCGCGCACAGTGTTGCCGCTGATCCTCGGAGCCCCGCTCGTCGTCGCCTGGATCCACCACCGGGCCACGCAGGCCGGGTGGCTCTCCGCCGCGCACGGCCTGCCGGTCTTTGCCGGCACGACCGTGGTGCTCGCGCTGGTGGTGATCTGGCGGTCGGCCCGCTCGCTCAACCGCATCGACGTGGTCCGCACCGAGGCCGAGGCCGCGCTGCGGGAGACGACCGGCGACCTCCAGCTGTCGAACGAGCAGCTTCAGCGCAGCGAGGAGCGCCTGCGCCTCGCGCTCGAGGGCGCCGGACTCGCGACCTGGCACTGGAACCTGCTCACCGGCTCGCTCTCCTGGTCGCCCCACGTGCAGGTGCTTTATGGATACGCGCACGGCGCGCGGGTGACGCGTGCGATGATCGAGGGGGCGATCCACCCCGGGGACAGGCCGGCCATGGACGCGGCCGTGAAACGCGCCATCGAGAGCGGCGGCTCCTTCCACTTCGAGTTCCGCGTGACCTGGCCCGACGGGTCGGTGCACTGGCTCGCCTCCCGCGGCCGTGCCTTCCGTGGCGAAGGAGGCCGCGCCCAGCGCGTGGAGGGCATCACGATGGATGTCACGGCGCGGCGCCAGGCCGAGGAGGACCTGCGCTTCGCGCGCGAACAGCTCGAGGCCGCGCAGAACCGCGTGCGCCTCGGCAGCTGGTCGTTCGACCTGCGCACGCGGCAGTTCACGTTCTCCGCCCAGATGTTCGCCCTGCTCCGGCGCGACCCCGCGCTCGGTCCCACGACGATCGAGGAGTTTCTCCACCACGTGCACCCCGAGGACCGCGCCCGCGCCCTCGAGGTCTGGCAGAGTCTCGACCGGCTCGAGGAGCCGCGCCGCGGCGAGGTGCGCACGAATCCCGAGCTCGGCCCGGTGCGCTACCTGTCCTCGACGATCGAGACCGAGCGTGCGCCCGACGGCACGCCCGTGCTCGCGGTCGGCACGCTGCTCGACATCACCGAGCAGCGCCTCGCCGAGCTGGAGACACGCTCGCTCAACGCCGACCTCGAGCGCCGCGTGCACGAGCGCACGGCCGATGCCGTGGCCGCGCACGAGCGCATCCAGGCGGTGATGGACGCCGCCACCGCCGTCGCGATCGTCGCCACCGACCTGCGCGGCACGATCACGCTCTTCAGCCGCGGCGCCGAGCGCATGCTCGGCTACGACGCCGCCGGGATGACCGGGCGGCAGACACCCGTCATCTACCACGTGCCCGCGGAGATCGAGGCGCTCGGCCGCGAACTCTCCGCCCGGGCCGGTCGGCCGATCGAGGGATTCGGCGTATTCGCGGAGCTGGCACGCGCAGGCGACACGGCCGCGAGGGACTGGACCTTCGTGCGCCGCGACGGCTCGCGCCTGCCCGTCGAGCTGGTGGTCTCCCCGCTGCACGAGCACGGCGTGCTCGTCGGCACGCTCGGGGTGGCCCGCGACATGACCGAGCGCAAGGCCTTCGAGGAGCAGCTGCGCGGCGCCAAGGTCGCGGCCGAGGAGGCCACGCGCGCCAAGAGCGAGTTCCTCGCCGTGATGAGCCACGAGATCCGCACGCCGGTCAACGGCGTGATCGGCATGACCCACCTCCTCCTCGACTCCGGGCTCAACCCCCGGCAGGGCCAGATCGCGCAGACGATCAACTCCAGCGCCGAATCGCTCCTCTCGATCATCAACGATGTGCTCGATTTCTCCAAGATCGAGGCGCGCAAGCTCGAGCTCGAGATCCTCGACTTCGACCTCGCCCTCATGCTCGAGGAGACGATCGAGCTGCTCGCCCCGCGCGCGCAGGCCCGCCACCTCGAGCTGGTCGGACTGGTCGAGCCCGGCACGCCGCTTCTCCTGCGCGGCGACCCAGGCCGTATCCGGCAGGTGCTGACAAACCTGGTCGCCAACGCGATCAAGTTCACCGACGAGGGCGATGTGACCGTGCGCGTGCAGGCGACCGGCGCCGACGCCGCGGGCGTGCGCCTGCGCTTCACCGTCTCGGACACCGGGATCGGCATCGACGCCGAGACCCAGAAGCGGCTCTTCCACGCGTTCACCCAGGCCGACGCGTCCATGACGCGCCGGTTCGGCGGCACCGGCCTCGGGCTCGCCATCTCGCGGCAGCTCGTGGAGCTGATGGACGGCCGGATCGGCGTATCAAGCGAGCCCGGCTCCGGCTCGAGCTTCCACTTCGAGATCACCCTCCGGACCCGCCCGCCGGCGGGTCCGGGTCGCGCGTCCCGCGTCGCGCCGCCGGAGGCGCAGGGCGCGCGCGTGCTCGTGGCCACGGCCCACGAGGCCCTCGGCGCCCACGTATCCGGACTTTTGAGGCAGTGGCGCCTGGCCCCCGTGGTCGCCGCCTCGCTCGACGACGCGGCCGCCGGCCTTGCCGGCCCGGGCGACGATCGTTCGCCCGCCCTCGTCATCGCCGACTCCGCGTTCGACCCCGGCCCGCCCGCCGCGCTCGCGCACCGGCTCACCGGGGGCGGTTCGCTCCCGTGCATCCTGCTCACGACCGTGACGCAGTCGCTCGCGGCCGGGACGATGCCCGAGGGCGGATCGGTGATCCAGGTCAACAAGCCCGTCCGACAGGCCGACCTCTTCGACGCCGTCACGCGCCTGCTCGGCGGTGAAGACGCCCTGGCGGACGACGATGAGATGCGCAGCGATCGTCCGGGCGACGCGCGACGCACCCGCCTGCGCATCCTCCTAGCCGAGGACAACATCACCAACCAGCAGGTCGCCCTCGGCCACCTGGAAAAACTCGGCTGTCGCGCCGACGTCGTGGCCAACGGCCTCGAGGCCATCGAAGCCGTCACGCACATCGCCTACGATGTCGTGCTGATGGACTGCATGATGCCGGAGATGGATGGCTTCGCCGCCACCGCGGCGATTCGCGACCTCGAGCGCCGGCCCGGCTCGGCCCTCGCCGAAAGGCCGCGCCTGACCGTGATCGCCCTCACGGCCAATGCCATGATCGGCGACCGTGAGCGCTGCCTCAACGCGGGCATGGACGACTACGTGGTCAAGCCCGTGCGCCTGAGCGAACTGCGTCGCGCCCTCGACGCCGCGGCGACCGGAGCCACCCGACCCGAGGACTCGCTCTCCGAGGAGATGTTTGACTTCGAGTCACCGCCGGCGACGGCGATGGTCTGCGAGCCTGCGCTCGACGCGCCGGTCGACCTCGACCACCTCCTGGGTATATTCTCGCACGAGGTATCCCAGGTGAGCAAAGTCCTGGTCGGATATGTGGAACAGGCCGACGTGCTTCATCGCGAGATCGCCGGAGCGGTGGCGCGCCGCGCAGCCGCACCGCTGCGCGATGCCGCGCACAAGTGGCGCGGCGCCAGCGCGAACTGCGGCATCGTCGCCGTGCTCCCGTCCCTCGCCCACCTCGAACAACTCGCGCACGACGGCGATCTCGGCGAGGCCGCCGCCGTCTTGAGCGAGCTCGACGCCGCCTGGCCGCGCACCCGCGCGTTCCTCGTCGAGTATATCCAGACCGCGGGGACGACTGCCGACGTCCCGGCCCGGCCCGCCCGCTGATCGCGCCACCCCCTTCGATCCATCCATGCACACCATACTCATCGTCGAGGACGACACCCTCATGGCCCGCGTCTACGTCGACAAGTTCCGCAGCGCGGGCTTCGACGTGGACCTCGCCATGGACGGCACCTCCGCCATGAGCCGCCTCGGCTCGTCGCGGCCCGACATCGTGTTGCTCGACCTCATGCTCGGCGAGGTCAGCGGCGTCGAGGTGCTGAAGTTCACCCGCAGCCACGAGTCCACCCGGGACGTGCCCGTGCTCGTGCTCTCCAACGCCTTCATGGGCGACCTCGTGCAGTCGGCCTGGAAGGCCGGCGCGAACAAGTGCCTGGCCAAGTCGACCTGTTCGCCGAACAAACTCATCGAGGAGGCGCGCATGCTCCTGGCCGCCGCGCCCCGCACCGGTGCGGCGCCCGCCACCGGCACCGCGCCCACGCCGGCCGCACCCGCCGCGCCCACCCTGCCGCCGCCCACGGGAGACGAGCGCGTGCAGGAGTCGCTGCGTCGCGAACTTGTGGAGACGATCCGCGTGCGCCTCGGCGAGGCCCGGCAGGCGCTGCACGACTGGGTCAAGAGCAACGAGGGCGCGGAGTCCGCGCATCTCAAGAAGCTCTACACCGCGTCGCACTCGCTGGCCAACGCGGGCCTCGCGGGATTCTCCCGGCTCGCCCACATCTCCGGCGCGCTCGAGGCGATGCTCAAGGAGCTGCTGGCCAACCCGAAGAAGTTCAACGTCTCCTCCATCCGCACGATCACGCAGGCGGTCGAGCTCACGCCCGCGCTCTTCCGCAACTCCGAGGCCCCGCAGCAGGAGGTGTTTGCCACGCCGATGATCATGCTCGTCGACGACGACACGATTTCGCGCGAGACGATCAGCTCGGCGCTCGAGCGCGCCTACCTGCGCGCGCTGCGGCTCGACGACCCGAACCTCGCGCTCAAGCTCGCGCAGGAGAACCGGTTCGACCTCATCTTCCTCGATGTCGACATGCCCGGCATCTCGGGCTTCAAGCTCTGCGAGAAGATCCACGCCACGGAGACGAATCTCACCACGCCAGTCGTGTTCGTCACGGCGCTGTCGGACTTCGAGACGCGCAGCCAGTCGACCGAGAGCGGCGCCGTGGACTTCCTCGCCAAACCCGTGTGGCTGAACGAACTCGCGCTCAAGGCGATCTTCCACCTCCTGCGCGGCCGCATCCTCGCGGCGATCTGAGCACGCATTCGCAGGCTAGGAGGCGGCCGGCCGTGTCCCACGGCCGCTTCGACGAGCGGCCACCTTTCGGCAAGCGTCGGTCCTACGGACCCGACGCCGCCCAGTCGACTCCGCCGAAACGCAGGTTGCCGTCCTTCTGTATCTGGAATCCGGTGACCTCGCTTCGCCACACCACGATGCTCTCGCCGTGCACCAGCGGCACGAGCGGCAGGTCGCGCCGCCACAGGTCGATGACCTGCCCGTAGAGCGCGGCCCGCGCCGCCCGGTCGGTCTCGCTCCGGCCCGCGAGGAGCAGGCGGTCCATCTCCGCGCTGCGGTAGAAGGAGTAGTTGGTGGCCGAGCCCTTCTCCGACGCCCAGCTGCCGAAGAAGGTGCTCAGGAAATTGTCGGGGTCGCCGTTGTCGCCCACCCAGCCGATGACCGCGCAGTCGAACTCGTAGTTGCGCAGGGTGTCGAGGTGCGTCTTGAAGTCGCGCGAGACCACCTCCACACGCAGGCCCACGCCCTCGAGTTGCGAACGGATGAACGAGGTGGCCCGGGGCGGGTCCGGGAAATACGGCCGGGCCGCGCTCATGACGTGCAGGCGCACCGGGGCGGCGAAGGCGGCGGCATGCCGCGCGAGCAGCGCGCGCGCCCGGTCCGGATCGTACGGGATCTTGTCGGGATTATCCGGGTACCCGAGAAATCCCGGCGGGATCGGGCATTCGGCCGGCACGCCGGCGTCGTCGAGGGCGACCCGCGCGAGCTGGCGCCGGTCGATGGCGAGCGCGAAGGCGAGGCGCACCTCCGGATCCTGGTAGCGCGCGTGCTGGAGGTTGAAGACGAGGTAGCCGACGTTGAGCCCGGCGTCGTGGTGGATGGTGAAGCGCGGATCGTCGCGCAGGGCCGTCAGCTCGGCCGGCTGGATGCCGTCGAGGCCGTGGATGTTGCCCGCCTTGAGCTCGAGCAGGCGGACCGAGTTCTCCGGCACGACCTTCTGCACGACCCGCTTGAAGCGCGCGCCACGCGGCGGGTCCCAGTAGTCGGGGTTGGCCTCGAGGACGATGGCCTGGTTCGGCGACCAGCTCAGGAACCGGTACGGCCCGGTGCCGACCGGGTGCCGCTGCATCGCGTCGCCCGCCGGCGAGTTCGGGCTGATGAGGTGGGCGGGGAAGATCGCGAGCGAGGCGAGCAGCGCGGCGTTGGGCCGGCTCAGCCGGATCTCCAGCGTGAGCGGGCCGGTCGCGCGCACGTCGGAGATATCCTGATACAGCGTGCGCCAGTACTCGAAGATCGCGCCGGGCGGCCGGCCCGGGTGGTCCGGCTGCATCTGCCGCAGGAAGCTCCACGCCGCAGCCTCGGCCGTGAGCGGCGTGCCGTCGTGGAAACGCACGCCCTCGCGCAGCGTGAAGGTGTAGGTGAGGCCGTCGGCCGAGATGTCGGGCAGCGCCGCGGCGAGGCACGGCTCGATCTCGAGCGTGCCGCTGCGGAAGCGCACGAGCCCCTCGAGGACCTGCTGGAGCGTGTTGACCGATTCGCCGTCGTCGACGTCGGCCGGGTCGAGCCGCTGCGCGTCGCTGGCGCGCGCGAAGATCAGCACCTCGGGGCGCGCCGCCGCGGCGTCGCGCGGCTTGCAGCCGGACAGGCCGGCCGGCCCAGCGGCCGCGCCGGCGAGCGCAAGGCCGGCGAGGATACGCGGCAGGATGGAGCGGCGACGGGCGTGGGCGCGCATCACGATTGGCCCGGCTCGGGTTTCCACGACACGCGCGCCACGACCTCGACGTCGGGGTGCAGGCTGCGGCTCACCGGGCACTTCGTGGCGATCGGTTCGAGCACGCCCTGAGGATCGGCCGAGCGCGGGATCGCCATCTGGACCTGCACGGTCAGTCGAGCGATGCGACGCGGCGGCTGCGCGGTCATTTCCTTGTCGACCGTCACGGTCGAGCCCTCGATCGCGATGCCCTCGCGGCGCGCGACGATGCCCATGGTGGTGAGGATGCAGGTGCCGAGCGCGGTCGCGACGAGATCGGTCGGCGAAAACGACTCGCCGCGCCCCTCGTTGTCGACCGGCGCGTCGGTCTGAAGCTGTGCCTGCGACGGCGTGTGCACCGCCTCGCAGTGCAGCTCACCATAGTATGCGGCGGAGATGCGGACCATGGCGCCAGTGTGGCCGGCCCCGACCGGGCCACAACTCCGGACCACAACGGCGCGCGAAGGCCTATTTCGTGTCGGTGTAGCGGATCGCCGTGGCGGTGACGTGATAGATGCGCGTCTCGAACGCGACCGAGGAGCGCTGCTCCCTGAGTTCGATCACGGCATCGGCGCCGGCCAGCCGCGCCTGCTCGCGCAGGAGCGGGAGCGCATCCTTCAGGCCCGACTCGATGAACGTGGTCTTCTCCAGGTGCACGTCGAGCCGGGCGATCCGCTCATAGGGCCGCGTCGGC
>Ga0315910_10002440_pt1 | contig 16367 bp, 13 predicted proteins | sample EdamamesoilMG_FD_204470 | JGI IMG/M metagenome (GOLD analysis project Ga0315910, IMG submission 204470) | Garden soil microbial communities collected in Santa Monica, California, United States - Edamame soil | ecosystem: Environmental > Terrestrial > Soil > Garden | place: USA: California... | reverse complement strand
GCGAGTGAACTCTTTCGCCTCGCCGACGAATACACGCTCTTCTACACTGGGCGGCGATGCCACCCCTCCCGCTTCGTCAGCTAACGGTTCAGGAACTCCGCCATGTGAGCGCCTCGACCATTGGGCACTACGAGCAGACAGCCGCGGCGTTTTGGCAGGGCACCAAAGACCACGACGTAAGCCAGAACGTCCAGGCGTTGCTGCGTCACGTGCGCGGAGTTCCGCCTTTGGCCATTCTCGACGTCGGCTGTGGGCCGGGGCGGGATCTGGTCGCGTTCCGAGCACTGGGCCATGAGCCCGTGGGTCTCGACGGCGCAGCCAGCTTCGTGGCCATGGCACGGACACACTCGGGCTGCGAAGTCTGGCAACAAGATCTGCTGCGTCTCGAGCTCCCGCCCCAACGATTTCACGGCATCTTTGCCAATGCCGTGCTGTTCCATGTCCCGAGTCAAGAGTTGCGCAGGGTTTTGGGTGAGCTTCGACGAGCGCTGATGGACGACGGCGTGTTGTTCGCTTCCAATCCGTGGGGGCCGGATCTCGAACAGTGGCAGGGGGCGCGCTACGGTACTTACTTGAGTTGGCCTCGCTGGCGCGACAGCCTGATCGAAAGCGGCTTCGAAGAGCTCGAACACTACTATCGCCCGGAGGGAAGGCCGCGACCCGAACAGCCGTGGCTCGCCAGCGTGTGGCGCAAGCCGGGAGCCCTATTCCCGCGCAACTGCGCTGGAGATTGAGTGCGCTGTCACAGAAGAACCACGGCGCCGCCCTCAGCTACGGCGCGAATTCCAGCGAGATCCAGATGCGTAGGTAGTCGTAGTCGAGCAACACGCCGACTCCGACGCGTTCCCAATCGTCCGACACCACGTTGCGAAAGAAGCTGCCGTCGGGATCGGACTGCGCCGCGCGTTCGAAGGGGTACTCGACCGCCTCTTGCCAGGTCCGCATGTCGAGGCTTACGAACGCTTGGCTCTCTTCGCGCCAACCACACTGGCAGTTGGGCACGAAGTTCGCGCATTCGCGGTTGAACTTGGCCCTGAAGCTACCTTCCGTCAGCAATTCGACGACCGCGTCCTGACCGATCTTGTCCAAGCAGTCGTCCTGGCGCAAGGAGTCGAGACCGCGCCGCGCGCGTTGGTCGTTCAGCACGTCGCGCACCTGGTCTCGCATTTCTTCGAGCGATGCGGGAGCCCCGCGACAAGAGCTCGTCTCGGGCACGCACTGCCGCTCGTCGTCTGGGTCTTGGCTCACGACCACGCAGTCGTAGTCACTCGGACAGTCGTGTTCGCCGGAGCATTCTCGGCCGCAGCGGGGTTCACCACCGATGGACAAACAGAGATCGTCATGGCCAGCGCAGTCGAGGCTCGACCGGCACGGTTGGCAGAGTGTGTCCGTCGCTGGAGGCCAGACGTCAGGGTCGGGCACCTCGAACTCCGCGCCTCCTGCGCCAGGAACGTCGGGGAACACACTCACGCTGCCGGAGGTGCCCGAGGGTTTGGCGACGACGGCGTCAGCATACTGCTCACTGCACGCGACCAGACCCGCAGCGCTCGCGCCCAGCAGCCCGAGCAGCACGACGCCGCGATAGGGGCGCGCGGAGTTCATAGCCGTGATTGCCTGGTCCAAGGAGAGCGACCCCATACCGTGCTGAAAGCGTAGGGCAGTCCGTCGAGGCGAGCCACACGCAGCGATACCGTGCGCCCCACCCTTTTCCGCTCCAGTTGCAACGCCACCAACGAGAGTGCACTCCGCGTGCAAGCCAGCGCCTTCGTGGTGGGGTCGGTGGAAAACTGCGGTAAAAAATAGCACCCATTCGAGGCCACCTGGGGCGCCCTGCAATTCGAGGCTTGAGCCGTTTGCGTGGCGAAGGGACACTTGTAGACCCGTGCAGTCGTCCCAAGCACAACGCGAGAAAGCCACCACCGGCGGTGGCGTGCTCGAGCTGCCAATCCCCGACTCCGACGCGGGGTTGGTGGCTGCGCTTCGCAGCGGGCGCCAGTCGGCGAAGGCCGCGTTGTTCGACCGGTACGGCCGTCATGTGGAGCGAGTGCTCACGCGCGTCCTCGGACCCGATCCCGACATCCCCGACCTCCTGCAAGACGTGTTCGTGTCGGCGCTCGAGTCGATCGATCGACTCACCGATCCCAATTCGCTCAAACCTTGGCTGTCGCGCATCGCGGTCTTCACAGCTCGAGGGCGGATTCGTCGCCGGGTGCGCTGGCGCTTCATCCGCCACGATCCCTTCGATGACGAGGCCGCCAAAGTCCCAGCACACCTCGCCAGCGCCGAAGTGAGCGAAGCGCTGCGCGCGACCTACAACGCGCTGAAGCAGCTGCCACCGGACGAGCGCATCGCATTCGCGCTGCGTTTCATCGACGGCATGGAGTTGACCGAGGTCGCACAGGCCAGCGGAGTGTCGCTGGCTACCATCAAACGCAGGTTGACCAAGGCGCAACGTCGCTTCGTCGATGTGGCCAAGCGCGATCCATCGCTGCAAGAGTGGCTGATACGGGGGGCGCGATGGACGACTTGACGAAGCTCGTCGAGCTAGGCCAAAAGGTCGCGAGCGAGCAAGACGCGGCCCTGGCGCAGCACGACCTCGGCGCAGCGCGCCAGCGGCTCCTGCAATCAACACTCCTACAAGGAACGCTCTTGCAAGAAACCCTCCCGCTGCCGAGCACGCGCTCGCGGCTGTCCCGCGTCAGCGCTCCGGCGTTGTTGCTCGCGGGCGCCGTCGTCGCGGCCGCTGCGCTGACGTTCCTGATCGTTGGCCTCGACCGCGGCGCCCAGCCCGATCACCTCGAGTTTCGGGTGGGGGGGCAGGCGGTAGAACAAGATGCGCTCGACAACTGGTGGTCCGCGCCCGCGGACAAGCCGCTACCGATCGAGTTTTCGGACGGCACCACGGTAGCGCTAGAACCCAAGAGCCGTGCGCGTGTCCTCGAGGTGGAGCAATCCGGAGCGCACATCGTGCTCGAGAACGGTGCGAGCCGCATCCATGTAGTACCGAGAGAGGCGTCGCGCTGGCAGGTGAGCGCTGGTCCATATTTGGTCCAAGTGGTCGGAACGCGCTTCGATATCGAGTGGGGAGCCGATGACGATGTGTTCGTGCTCCGGCTGCACGAAGGCAAGGTCAACCTCTCGGGGTGTTTGTTCGGCAAGGGCCGGAGCGTAGTCGCGGGTGAAACGGTGCGCGCATCCTGCAAGACACGCCAGTACGAGATCGCCACGCGCGAGGCTGCACGCGCCGCGGCAGCGTCGAGCGCGGTTCCCAGCAGAGCCGCGAGCGCCCTGCCCAAGCCCGACAGTCGCGTGGCAGTCGAAAAGCAGACGGTCGAAGCTACCTCACGTACGCCACAGTGGAAGCAGCTGGCGCACGCGGGCAAGTACAAGCAGGCGATCGAAGCAGCGAACGCTACCGGCTTCGGCGCCGTCCTCGATGATGCCAGCGCGAGCGACCTCGCACTCTTGGGCGACGCCGCTCGCTACTCGGGCCGACCGAGTCAGGCCATCCTTGCGTACGAAATGCTGCGCACGCGTTTTCCTGGAACGTCCCGGGCCGCCACCGCCGCGTATTCGCTCGCGCGCACGCACTTCGATCAGCGAGGTGCCTACGGGGAGGCCACTCGCTGGTTTCAGCAGTACCTGCAGGAGCAGCCTTCAGGCCCCCTCGCGCGCGAGGCCCGCGGCCGGTTGATGGAGTCTCTCGCGCGCTCGGGCGACCGAGCTGGCGCCCGGCGCATGGCCGAATCCTACCTGAAGCGGTACCCCGACGGGCCCCATGCGACCGTCGCCAAGGGCCTGACGGAAGAGACGCACTGAGAGCTGAAACGCCGCTGGGGCGTTCGCGAGCGGCGCGTTCGGATTCCAAATCGGCTACGCTCGATTTCGGTGCGAGGAGCCGTCTATTTCGTCCTTTTTTGCGTCACGCTGCTGTGGGCAGCGACTGCCATGGCTCAAAAGGTCGCGATCGCTCGCACGCCCGGTGATCGGCGCATCACCAACCGAGTGAACGCCGAGCTCACCGCCCTTGGCTTCGAAGTCGAATTGGTGCCTGAGCCGCCTTCGACGGAGCCCCTCAGCCTGCGACAGATTGCCCTCGAACACGGCGCGGTGGCGGGCTTGCGCGCTTCGCCTTCGAAGACCGGTATCGAACTGTGGATCGTCAACCCGAACACCGGCGACACCGCCTACGAAGAGGTCGTCACGGTGAAAAGCAGGAACGACGAGCTCCTGGCGCTTCGATCGGTGGAAGTGCTGCGTGCGCGGCTCTTGAAACTGGGAGTCCTGAGCGGCGAGCCGCCAGCGCCTGCGGCCGAAGAGTCGCCCCCGCCGGAACCCATCTCACTCGTCCCCCCGAGCCACCCGCCGCTGCCAGCCGTGGGGGTTCAACTCTTGAGTACGGATCTCGGGGTATCGTACACCGTCGAGCCGAGCGCGCTCTCCAACTACGAGTCCGCGCGGCTAGGCCTGACGCTCGCTCCCCGCGCGGAGTGGTCTGCGTCGGCATTTGCGATGCTGCCACTGCGCGCCTCGGAGGTCTCGGAGAGCGAGGGCACCGCGCGAGTCAACGCAACGCTCCTCGCCTTGGCAGGCGACGTTCATCTGCGTCGGGCACGCCTCAGAGCTTCGCTGGGTGCCGGCTGCGCCCTCGCCTTTCTGGGCGTGTCGGGCGAAGCCTCACCGCCTTACGAAGCCCAGAGCGATCGCCTGCTCACCGCTGTCCCATTCCTTCGCGTCGGAGGCTCCGCCGCCGTGGCCGATCGCCTCGCGCTGGGCCTCGAGTTCATGGCTGGCTTTTCCGCGCCTGCGAGTGTCGTGCGGCTCGATCTCGAAGAGGTCGCGGTGTGGGGCCGTCCGCTGCTCTCGGCTGCCTTCACGATACAAATCGGCATCCTGGCTCCCGAGCCTGAGTCGCCCGCAGCCGCAGCCTCCGCCGAAGTCGGTCGCCGCTGAGCAGCGGACGCCGCTCGCGACCCACGTGGGTTCCCCAACTGGGCGCCCTCTGACCCACAGTGGGTCGCCGCAACGAAGTCCGTCTGGCGCCGCTTCCGACCGCAACGAGTCCTCCCAACTGGGCGCCCCGTGACCCACAGTGGGTCGCCGCAACGGTCCCCAACTGGGCGCCCTCTGACCCACAGTGGGTCGCCGCAACGAGTCCCCAACTGGGCGCCCTGTGACCCACAGTGGGTCGCCGCAACGAGTCCCAACTGGGCGCCCTGTGACCCACAGTGGGTCGCGGCGTGGCTGCCAATTCGAACGAGAGTGGAACCCGCGCGGCGGCCGGTGGGCGTTAGCGTTAGGACCTATGGCTGGGTCTTGGTGTGGACATCTTCCGTTACGTAACAATTTGACAGCTTTCTGAGCACGGTCCAAAAACGCGACCATGGACTCGGAAACGCAGACCCTCATCGAACAAAGTCTCCGCGATCACGCCGTCGTGCTCTTCATGAAAGGCACGCGCAGAGCTCCGCAATGTGGCTTCTCAGCGCGAGTCGTCCAGATCCTCGATTCGCTGCTGCCCGACTATCAGACGCTCAACGTGCTGAGCGACCCGCGTCTGCGTGACGGCATCAAAGAATTCTCGTCGTGGCCCACGATCCCCCAGCTCTACGTGCAGGGCGAGTTCGTCGGTGGCTGCGACATCGTGAGCGAGTTGTTCGAATCGGGCGAACTCGAGCAGAAACTCGGCGTGCAGGCGGAGCCGGTCGCCCCCCCCAGCATCGTGGTCACTGAACGCGCGGGTGAGGCGCTCGCGGCCGCACTCGAAGGCACCCAAGAAGTCATCCGACTCGAGGTGAGCCCCGGGTTCGAGCATTCGCTATCGATTGGCCCCGAGCAGCGCGGCGATGTCATCGTCAACGCTGGCAAGGTCCGCGTCGCACTCGACCGGCTGAGCGCCGGGAGAGCGGAAGGCGTGAGCATCGACTACGTCGAAACCCCGCAAGGGCCCGCCTTCAGGATCGACAACCCGAATGAGCCCGCGAAGGTACAGCCGCTCAGCGCGCGCGAGCTCAAGCAAAAACTCGACGCTGGGGACGCCCTCGCGCTGATCGATGTGCGCACTCAAGGCGAACGCAACATCGCCAGCATTCCGGGCTCCGAGCTCCTCACCGCCGAGGTAGCCGCCCAGCTCGAAGAGCGGAGCCGCGACGACGTGCTCGTGTTCTACTGCCATCATGGCATGCGCAGCCGTCAGGCCGCGGAGCAGTTCCTGAGTCAGGGCTTCAAGCGGGTGTACAACGTGACCGGAGGCATCGATGCTTGGTCACAGGACGTCGATCCCACGACGCCCCGCTACTAATCCGCCCTTCGCGCCGGCTAGGCGCCGGCAAGTCGACGACGCGCTAGTTCTGACCGCCCCAGCGTGACGGGGACTTCTGCGCGCGGGCCTTGCCGGGCGCAGCATCGGCCGCAGGCGCTGGGCGAGCCGAAACCGGAGCCGCGCTAGGCTGTGCGGCGAAGCTCGGCGCAGGCTGGCTGCGAGCGCGGCCGAGCGCCGCGGTGAGCTCCGAGCCCCCCCGAAGGCAGGAGTAGCAATCCCTGAGCCCCAAAAATCCACAACCGGTCTTTTGGGTGAGGGGTTGAAGCTTGGCGAGCGCTCGCTCGTCGGCGTGCTCGGCGGCTCGGGGGAGTATCTTCTTGAATGCCGGGCAGCTCTTGGCGCCGTTGAGCTCCAGCGCCACCGTCAACGCAGGCGACGCCTGTCCCGAGAGCGGGGGCCGCTCGAGGCGGTTCGAAAGATCCGCGGCCGCAGCCTTCTCGCGCGGGTTGCCGCGCAGAGATAGCCACAGGTCGTAGACCAAGTCTGCGCCAGCGGCGCCGAGTTTCTCGGCGAGGCGGAGAGCGGCCTCGCGTTGTGTGGGGGCACCCAGCGCCGCGCGAACGTCGACGAGCAATCGCGTGTCGCTGGCCAGCGTAGCATCCAGCTCCACGGCGGTTTGGTAAGCCGCGAGACTCGCTTCGGCGTGTTGGATGCGGGCGTAGCCGTTGCCTAGCGCCAGCCATGCTCGTGCTTCCTTGCCGGCGAGCGCGCGAAGGTCCCCGAGGACTGCCCGGTCACCCGAACGTGCGGCCTCTATGAGCTGGTTCAGGCGTGCGCTGTCGTCGTCAGCGTCGGTCTCGGTCGCCGTGGCACCCGCGGGTGCAGCAGCGTCGTGGCGATCGTCTTCGGACGCTTTCCCCGTCGTAGCCAGCGCTATGACGAGCAAACAGCCGAGCGTGAGGCTCGCGAGCGGGATCCACACCGGAATCGAGTGCTGCCGCACGTGAACTGGCCGCAGCAGCAGCGCCTTGAGCGCTGGCATGCGCGCCGCAGCCAGGGCACGCGCGGCACGCGCCGCAGCGCTGGCTCGTTCGCGCCAGCCGCGCGGCGGCGTGTCGGACACCGGCACCACCGCCGGAACACCAACGTAGGACCGGGAAGCGACCACGCTCGATGGGGGGCCGCCGAGCAGCGCATCGATGCGATCGCAGAGAGCCGCAGCCGTCTGGATCCTCTCGTCAGGCTCCTTCTTCAGCAGCGTCATGACGAGCGCCTGCGTCTCGGCATCGACGTCAGGCGGCAGCGGCGGGGGATCTTTGGTCATCTGCCGAGTCAGCACCACGAGCAGCTCGGGGTCTGCAAACGCGGTTTTCCCGCTGAGCATCTCGTAGAGCATCATCCCAAGTGTGTACAGATCGGCGCGCGCGTCGGCGACGGCGCCGCGGGCTTGTTCGGGAGCCATGTACTCTGGCGTACCGAAGACCGTGCCCGCCTTCGTGAGCACGGGCTGGTCGCCCGTGTCTTCGTTCTGAATCTTGGCGATACCGAAATCCAAGACTTTGACGAAGTCCTCGGTTTGGTCGCGGCCCACCAGCATCACGTTGTCAGGCTTGAGATCTCGGTGAACGATTCCAACCTGATGCGCGGTGCTCAAGGCATCGCTGATCTGGCGGGTGATACGGAGCGCACGCTGCACGGGCAAGCGGCGCTCGCTGGCCATCAGCTTCGTCAGACTCTTGCCTTCGACGAACTCGAGCACCAGGTAGAACGAGCCATCAGCCAGGCGTCCGAAGTCGGTGGCCGCCGCAACGTTGGGGTGCTCGATGCGAGCCGCCGCGACCGCCTCACGCTCGAAGCGCGCCACGATCTCTGGCTGAACCGTGAGCTCGCGGTGCAAGACTTTGAGCGCCACGGCCTTGCGCATGTGCACGTGCTCGGCGCGGTAGACCTGACCCATGCCCCCCTCGCCCAGCAACTGATCGATGCGGTACCGGTCCGCCAGCAATGTGCCCACGAGAGGGTGCACGCCGGAGGCGGGCGGTACGGCGGCAGGAGCCGGTTCGGTATCCCGGTGCGTGGCTAGGCCACCGAGGCTAGGGCTACTCAAAGCCATGCGTCGCCTCTCACGGCGCGCCGGTGGTCCCTCGATGCTCGCGGCACCGGCATATTGTGCGAGGGACACGGCGCGGAGTCGAGAGCAGCCGGCGGTATTTCTCGAGCAGCGCGTGGTGCTGCCACACTGCCTCCAAACACCGCGCGATCGACCACTCGCGGCCACACCCTGCCCCTAGACAGCATACACGGTCGAAGCACAAGCGACAGAACGGTCGTGTCGAAGCATCCACTAATAGGCAACGACCAGCCCGAGAGGCGGAGAGCGTTCTCGCGGACGCATCGGCAATCCCCCAGACCAACCAGGCCCAGAGTGAGATGTAGTGAAAGCAGCGACGCTTGGTCTACGCTGCGTTTGTTTGCACAATGACTAAAACCACACCTAACCGCACTTTGTTCCGAAGGAACCGCTGCCACACACCATGAACTTTCCGAATCCCATGCTGAAATTGCTTAGTTCCCACGCACCCCAAGTTGCCCTTCTGCTCGCGCTCGTGTCGATCGCCTGCGATCCCGGATCGAATCACACGACCGGGGCGCTGCCCACGAGCGGGCGGACGTACAAGGCAACACCAGGCGCAGCCGGTGGGCCTGGAGTGACGCCCGTCGAAATGTTCGGGCAGCTCTCGGTCGATGGTCCGCAACTTTTGGGCGAAGACGCTGAACCCGTGCAACTGCGCGGCCCGAGCAGCATGTGGCTCAATTGGGAGAGCGACGGCTATGCCGAAAGCTATCAAGCGCTGGAGTGGATGCGCGACAACTGGAACCTTTCGGTGATCCGAGCCGCGATGGGCGTCGAGCCGAGCGGAGCCTATTTGTCCGATCCGGACCATGCGCGCGCTCAGGTCACGACGATCGTCGAGAACGCCATCGACGCCGGCGTGTACGTGATCATCGACTGGCACGATCACACAGCCCACGAACATCAAGATGAGGCCATCGAGTTCTTCTCCGAGATGGCGGAAAAATACGGCGAGTTTCCAAACGTGCTCTACGAGACGTTCAACGAACCGCAACAGATCTCTTGGGGCGCCGAGCTCAAGCCCTATCACGAAGCGGTCGTCGCTGCCATCCGCCGCCACGATCCCGACAACATCGTGATCCTCGGTACGCCGACCTGGTCACAGCGGGTCGACACGGCAGCGCTCGATCCCGTCAAAGGCACGAATCTGATGTACACGCTCCATTTCTATGCGTGCGATCACACCTTGCGAACTCGCGCCGTGGACGCCATGCAAGCGGGCGCGGCCATCTTCGTGACGGAATGGGGCGCCACCAAGGCGGATGGAGGAGTCGAGGGCGATCTGTGCCTCGACAATGCGCTCGCGTGGACCGACTGGATGCGCGATCTGGGTATCAGCTGGACAGCGTGGAAGCTGGACAACTGCGGCGACCTCTCGTGCTACTTCAAGAACAGTGGCGTTTCCGTCGACGGTGGCTGGACCGACGACGACTTGCAAGGCCATGGGCCCTTCGTGCGCGATCGCATGCGTGAGTGAGCGCCTGCGCACCTAGACTAGCGAGGGCAGAACTCAGCGTCCGGTGAGCAGCTTGGGTCCCCCCGAAGCGCCTTGGCTCACGCCGCGCCGGAGCACGATCTTACCGCCGGCTTCGCGCCCGGCGTGGTAGCTGTCACGATCGTACCTGGCGGCTGGCCGCGCCCAGCGAATGTGCGGGTGACGCCGCCTGAAGAATCCGCGAAGCTCCGCGTCCCCCTGCCAGACCAAACCGGCTTCTTGGTTCTTGCCGCGCTCGGACTCGAGCTTCTTCGAGAAACCGGTCATGACACCGGTCACGAACGCGCGGCGGTGGGCATTGCGCTGGATGCCGTTCAGTTTCTTGTGCTCCCGCCAGAGCTGTTCGGCGGTCTGCGTCAGGAACGCGTGCACGTACTCCGCGAGTTCGAGGTTGTGCGGAGTGCCGCAAATCTCGAGCACGCTGCCTCGCTTTTTCTCGGCGGGTCGATACACGGGTACCCAGATGGCTTCGACGAAGAAGTGCTCGCTGAGGATCGTCGAGAGAATGCGCTGGCTTTCCTCGACTCGCCCCGAAGGCTTTCCGAGATGACGGAAGTGGTAGTGATGTGCATCGGACGCGAGCAGCGCCTCGATGTTGTATTTCAGCATCAGCCGCTGCGCAGCGCTCATCGCGGCTTGCGCTTCGTGAGCGTTCGGACTCTCCGCCAGCGCCAAGAGCTTTGCGACGCGTTCGAGGACGCGCCCCTCAGGTGTGTCCTTGCGCTCGGCATGCGGCAGCCCGAGCGATCGCGCGTCGATACCACGCTCGTCGCAGACACGGCGGAATAGCGGGCCGTGCGGTCCCTCGGCCCCGGCGCCCAATACCTCGTCCACGTACTGGTGCGCCATCTCGTGTTTCAGAACTTCGACGAGCACGCCCCAGCCGTGCATGGTGAGCAACACGCGCGCCAACCCGATCTCGCGGTGTGTGCGGCGCCAGACTCCCAGTTCCGTCGTACTGTCGAGCCAGCAGAAACTGGGCGTCCTCAGCGAATTCTTGAACAGCGAGTAATTGTACTCGGTGTAGTTGACGCGGACCTGCCGCAGTGCAGCACGCTCGAGTTCGACAGACAGCTCTTCGGCCTCGAGAACCACTACGCCCGCGTCTTAGGGCCCTCCGCCCGTGCCGTCAATCGCTGCTTTTCCGTGGGCAGATGCTCGGGCCAAAAGTACCATGCCGGGCGATGACCAAGACCGACGACGCGCTGAAGTACCACTCCGAGGGCCGCCCCGGGAAGATCGAGGTCACCTGGACCAAGCCGGTGGCCTCGCAATTGGACCTTTCGTTGGCCTACTCGCCGGGCGTGGCGGCGCCGTGTCGGGAAATCGCCAAGGACCCCGACGCTGTCGATTTGTACACCGCTCGACGCAATCTCGTCGCTGTCGTGAGCAATGGCACCGCCGTGCTCGGCCTCGGAAACATCGGCCCGCGCGCGGCCAAGCCCGTGATGGAGGGCAAGGCCGTGCTCTTCAAGCGCTTCGCCGATATCGACGTGTTCGACCTCGAGCTCGACGCTCCCGAGCCGGACCAATTCATCCAGATCGTGCGTGCGCTGGAACCGACGTTCGGTGGCATCAACCTCGAAGACATCAAGGCGCCAGAGTGCTTCATCATCGAGCGCGCGTTGCGCAAGCAAATGGGCATCCCGGTGTTCCACGACGATCAACACGGGACCGCCATCATCTCTGCGGCTGCGGTCTACAATGCCGCGGAATTGCAAGGAAAGCCTCTCGAGTCATTGAAGGTGACCTGCATCGGCGCGGGCGCAGCAGCGACCTCGTGCATGGACATGTGGGTGCGCCTGGGGATGAAGCGCGAGAGCATCACCATGGTGGACCAAGACGGGATTCTGTTCGAGGACCGTCCTGGGCTCGATGAATTTCGGCGTGCGTTCGCGCGTCCCAAGTCGGACCCGCGCCGCTCCCTCGCTGACGCCATGGTCGACGCCGACGTCATGATCGGCCTCTCCGCCGGGAACATCGTGAGCGAGGCGATGCTGAAAACCATGGCGGACAACCCCATCGTGTTCGCGCTGGCCAACCCTGACCCCGAGATCAGCTATCAGGCCGCGACACGCACTCGACCCGATGCAATCGTTGCCACGGGTCGCAGCGACTTTCCGAATCAGGTGAACAACGTGCTCGGCTTCCCCTACATCTTCCGTGGCGCACTGGACGTGCGAGCCAGCAGCATCAACGAAGAGATGAAGGTCGCCGCGTCGCGCGCGATCGCCGAACTCGCGCGCGAAGAAGTACCCGAAGACGTGCTCAGGGCCTACGGGCGCAGCAACATGAAGTTCGGGAAGAACTACATCATTCCGAAGCCCTTCGACAACCGCGTGTTGTATTACGTGGCCCCCGCGGTGGCCGAAGCTGCCATGAAGAGCGGCGTCGCGCGCAAACACATCGAGGTGAACGAATACCGCGATCATCTGTATCGGACGATTTCGCCTGCCCGGCGTGTGCTCTGGCACATCACGGCGGAGGCCAAGTCCGAACCGCAGCGCCTGGTTTACCCGGAGAGTGCCGACGAAAACATCCTGCGCGCCGCGCGTCGCATCGTCGACGCCGGCATCGCGCACCCAATTCTGCTCGGCGAGAAGAGCGTCGTCATCGCGCGGGCCGAGGCGCTCGGCATCGACCCGAGCGGCATCCAGATCATCGATCCACGCACCAGCACTCGCCTGGAAGCGTACGCGGACGCCTACTGGAAAAAGCGCCAGCGCCGCGGGGTGACTCGCGTCTCGGCGCTGAGGCTGATGCGCCGCTCGCGTACTGTCTTCGGGCTCATGATGGTCGAGCTGGGGGATGCTGACGGCTTCGTTGCCGGGTCGCGCCAAGACTACCCCGAAACGATCCGACCGGCGCTGCAGATCATCGGAGTGCGCAGCGACGTCAAGCGCGCCGCAGGCATGTACATGGTCGTTACCAAGGCTGGCGTGCGCTTCCTCGCCGATACCACCATCAACATCCAGCCCGACGCGGAGACCCTGGCGGAGATCGCGATTCTCGCGGCCGAGCGCGTGCTCGAACTCGGCATCAAACCGCGCATCGCCATGCTCTCGTTCTCGAACTTCGGCGACGCACGCCACCCCGAATCCCAGAAGGTGGCGCATGCGACCGAGCTCGTAAAACAGCGCCGCCCAGATCTGATGATCGACGGCGAAATGCAGGCGAACGTCGCTGTCGACGAGCGCGAGCGCGCCCCCTACCCCTTCAGCACCCTCGAAGGGGAAGCCAACGTCCTGATTTTCCCCAACCTCGATGCAGGCAACGCCGCGTACAAGCTGCTCGGGGCCCAGGCTGGCGTCGACGTCATCGGCCCCATGGTGCTCGGCATCAACAAGCCGGTAGCCGTGCTCCAACAAGGTGCCACGGTCGACAGCATCGTGCACATGAGCGCCATCACGGCCTCGCGCGCCATCCACCGCGACAAGCTGCACAAGGCGGTTGAGTGATTGAGCGCTTCGGCTGAGGTCGCCTCGCTGACGTAGCCCCAGCGAGCGGAGGCCAGAATCGCGACGCGGACCTGGTTGGCGCTAGCCGCCGCTGAGGCTCCCCTCCCATCGCCGCCGGAGCGCAGCGACGCCGGCGATCGGGGAGGGGCAAGCGCGCGCAGGCGAAGCCGAGCACGCATTGGGGGTGGGCATCATTGGCCCTTGAGCAGGCGGGTGGCAGCGAACTCAGAAATGGCTTCGCGCCGGCGGTCTTTACCCTCGATTTCGTCCGTGCGTGTCCAAGTTTCGCCGTGTTCATAGCGATAGCTGGCGACGAATGCATGCGGCACACCTTGGGTGTACTCGTGCGGCGCCAACATCGAAAAGTAGCGCTTGCCGTCCTTGCGCTCGTAGAGGTGGTAGATCTTGCCGGGGACACGCTGGAAGCGGCACTCGACCCGGATCAGATCGATGTCGTTGATGGCCTGGGTCATGATCTCGCGGGCCTTGGCCTGGAGCGCCTGCATCTGCTCGACGATCACCTCGAGCTGGGCGTTGGTGCGTAACGCCACCGTTTCTGACGCCTGCTCGATGAGCTTGGCCGTGTCTACCAGCGAGATGGGCGCGGCCAAACGGCTCACGGGGTAAGGCGAGGCGTTTGCTCCCTCGCGCACGTTCTCGCCAGCGTATTTCTTTTGGGGGAGGTCACTCACAGGGCATCCTCGTGAAAGCGCGGGATTCCGCCCCGCCCGTAAAAGGCGCTCATTTTGAGAGCGATGCTTCGACCATTATCCGGTCTTGCGGGCGTTGTGTCCAATCAGGAGCGCGTCACATAGCACTTCCACACGCGACCGCTGCCGGGTAAAAGGGCGGCGTTTGCCATGTTCGACCGCAATCGTTCCCTCATCGTCGCTGCGCTCACCGCTGGAATCACGCTCTCCGCCGCGGCACACGCCGGCTCCAACCGAACCTCGGCAACGTTGTCGAATCGAGATCTCGTGGTGCCGGGCAGCACGCTCCTCGTCGACGGCGGACCACGCTGGCCCTTGCCCGAAGGTCAATTCGTCTATCAGAAGAACGACGGAGATGACCCGGCCTGGATCAACGCGGGCCTGACCTTCGGCATCGGCGGTAAATTTCAGCTCGGGGTCGTGCAGCCGTTGCAGGTGTTGCCCGACGCCGCCGATCTGCACGATCCGCGGATACACATCCTCTACCAATTCGTCGAGGGTGTGGCGGACGTCGGCGTGTTCGCACAGGGCAACGTCCCCATCGAAGGCGATCCGGGGGTCATCGCCGGGTTACCGCTGCAGCTTCACCTCGGCTCGTACGCCCGCTTCGACACTGGCCCCTTCTTGCGCGCGGGGTTCCCTGACGACGATCCGTGGCTCGACTTCACCGCGCCTTTCGTGTTGAACATCAACGTCACCCGGCAGTTCTTTCTCGGACCCGAAGCAGCGATCTGGACCGAGAACGAGTTCGACTACGTGGCAGTCCCCGCCGGTTTTTTCCTGGGCTACACCATGGCCGATGGCGGTGAAACGCTTGGGGATCTGAGCATCCGCTTCCGGGACATGAATGTGCGCGATTCCGGCAACGTGGTGCGCCTGATCTTTGCCGCGGACCTGTTCTTCGATTTCTGAGCCGCGCTTACGCGGCGATAGTACTTGTGGGCAGCGCGGCAAGTGGCATGCTCGGCAAATGGATGACTTTTCAGACTTCGCGTCCCTGCTAGAGGGCGCGGCCAGCCGTGGCCGGCAGTACGTGCGTCTCGAGGCCGGCCAGATCGTCGAAGCCACCGTGCTCGAGATCACGCACGAGTGGGTATTCGTCGACGTCGGCACGCCGCAAGACGGTCGCGTCGAACGCATGGAGTTCAAAGCGCAGCTGCCAAAGAAAGGCGACAAGCTGCGTCTGACGGTGCTCGACCCCACTCAGGAAGGCGCGCGCTTGACCAGCGCGCTCGGGCAGGGCGGCGGCAACGTCGACGCGAGCGCGCTCGAACTCGCTCGTGAAGGCGGCACCCCCGTCCACGGCGAGGTCGTACGCGCGGTCAAGGGTGGTCTCGAAGTCAAGATCGGCGACATCTCGGCCTTCTGTCCCGCGTCGCAGGTCGAGCTCGGATACGCCGCGGATCTCCAAGTCTACGTGGGCCAGTCCCACGACTTCAAGGTACTCGAGATCCGTGACGGAGGTCGCAGCGTCGTGCTCTCGCGCCGAGCCTTTTTGCAGGACGGCGCCCGGCAGAAAGAATCCGAGCTGCTCGCGACACTGAAGCCTGGCTCGGACGTTTCGGGCACCATCACTTCGATTCAGCGCCACGGCGCGCTGGTCGACCTCGGTGGGGCTACGGGCTTCTTGCACATTTCGGAGCTCGCCGCGCACCGTGTCGAGCGTGTCGAGGACGTGCTGAAGGAAGGCGAGCAGGTCGCGGTGCGGGTGCTCAGCATCGAGCCCGGCGACAAGGGTCTGCGCATCCGGCTTTCGCTGAAGCAGCTGACCGAGCAGACCATCGAGCCCCCGAAGCGGGAAGAGATCCTCGAGGGGACTGTTTCGCGCGTGCTGAACCACGGCGTGATCGTGGACACGGAAAAAGGTAGCGGGCTCGTGCCGCTGAAGGAGCTCGGCCTGCCTCCGGGCGCCGACCATCGTCGCGTCTACCCCCCCGGCAAGCAGTTCAAGGTGGTGCTCCTGAATCGCGACAGCAAGGACGGCAAGCTGCGTTTCAGCGCCGTTGGTGTCGCCGGTGTCGAAGAACGCCGCAACTACAAGGAGTTTTCACAGACTCAGCCTCACAGCCAGAAAGGGCTCGGTAGTCTCGGCGATCTGTTTCGTCAGAAGCTCGGACTACCCGACGCCTCGGAAGAGCCCGCGCGCGACGCAGCGCGGGGGGCTGTGGCCACGAGCCGCCCCGAGCCCGCGCCTCGGCGCCAGGAGCCTCCGGCCGCGCAGAAGCCACCCCAGCGCTCCGACGAGCTGGGTGTCGTGCGACGCTCCAAGTCGTAGCTCCGTTTTCCATCAGCTAGCCACCGTTTCCAT
>Ga0315910_10002439_pt1 | contig 16368 bp, 20 predicted proteins | sample EdamamesoilMG_FD_204470 | JGI IMG/M metagenome (GOLD analysis project Ga0315910, IMG submission 204470) | Garden soil microbial communities collected in Santa Monica, California, United States - Edamame soil | ecosystem: Environmental > Terrestrial > Soil > Garden | place: USA: California... | reverse complement strand
CCTTGACCGCAGCCGCGGGCTGCACCATGTCCTGATTGACGGCGGATCTCAGGAGCGATTTTTCCGCAAAAGCATGCTCATAGCTTCCGCCACGCGCCCTCAGGTGGCTGCGCAGCGCAGCCACGGTCGCGACGCCGGCGGGCAGGTCGATGTCCTCGGCGTCCTTGCCGATCTTCTCGCGCAGGCTGGCGAAATAGAGAACCTTGATCTTCACCCGAACAGCTCCGAGTAGGGCAGGAAACGGACGCGGTCGCCGCTGCGGATCGGCCGGCCGGCCGGGTTGTCCACCAGGCCGTCGGCCCAGGCCGTGGAGGTCAGCACCGCCGAATCCTGCGTCGGATAGATGTCCAGTCCGCCTTCCGCGTTCCATTTTACGCGCAGGAATTCGCGCCGCGGGTCGGGCTCGGGCCAGTCGAAGTCCGCGCGCGCATGGATCGCTCGCGGCGCAACCTCGGCCACGCCCTGCATTTTCAGGAGGAATGGCCTGACGAATATCAGGAAGGTCACGAAGCTGGACACCGGATTCCCTGGAAGTCCAATAAAAAAAGATTTCGAAATGGAACCAAAGGCCAAGGGACGCCCCGGCTTCATGGCGATCTTCCACATCAGGAGCGATCCCTCGGCCTCGACCGCGGGCTTGACGTGGTCCTCGTCGCCCACCGACACGCCGCCCGAGGTGACCACGAGATCGTTCTCGGTGGCCGCCTGGCGCAGCACCTCGCGCGTCCTGGCCAGGTTGTCCGGCACGATGCCGTAGTCGCGCACCTCGCAGCCAAACGCGGCGGCCAGGCCGTTCAGCGTGAAGCGGTTGGAGTTGTAGATGCGCCCCGGCGCCAGTGCCTCCCCCGGCATCACCAGCTCATCCCCCGTAAAGAAAAGGCCCAGCCGCAATCTGCGATAAACCGGCAGCAACTTGATGCCCACCGAGGCCGCCAGCCCGACGTCCTGCGGCAGCAGCCGTTTGCCCGCGGCGAGCACGGTCCCGCCCTTCTTGATGTCGCTCCCGGCGTAGCGAATCCATTCGTTCTGTTTTGGTTTCCTGTTTACAAGCACTGAATCACCGGAAACGGAACAGTGCTCCTGCATCACGATCGCATCGGCGCCGGCGGGAACCGGCGCGCCCGTGAAGATGCGTGCCGCCGTACCAGCTTCGAGCGGCGTGCCCACCGAACCCGCCGGAATGCGTTGTGAGACTTTTAATTTTCCATCCAGAGAAGAAACATCTGAAAGGCGAATGGCATAGCCATCCATGGCACTGTTGTCCATCGGCGGCACGTCCATGGTCGAGGCCTGCGCCCGCGCGAGCACGCGTCCCGCCGCCGCCATGGCCGGCACCTCCTCGACATCGGCGATGGGCTTAGCGCCGGCCAGCAGCTGCGCCAGCGCTTCGTCTACGGAGAGCAATTCCGGATTCATGCGAGTTTCTGATGCGCCACGATGAAGTTCGCGATGCCCGGGTGGTCGTTCAGGTCGAGCTGCGGCAATTTCGTTTCCAGTCTGGAATCCGTCGCGATGGCGACGATGTGCGGGTCCTTGGGGTGCAGGAGCCCCTCGCCGGTTTCGGCGCGGTAGACCTCGAGCTTCGGGATCGGCGCGAACTTGAAGCCCTCGACGATCAGCAGGTCGCAGGGCGACAGGTGCTTCACCTGGTCCTCGAACGAAGGCTCCTTTTCACCGCGCAGCTCGTGCATCAACGCCCAGCGCCGCGACGAAGTCACCAGCACTTCGGCGGCGCCCGCGTGGCGGTGCCGGTGGGAGTCCTTTCCCGGCACGTCGACGTCGAAGGTATGGTGGGCGTGCTTGATGAGCGAGACGCGCAATCCGCGCTTGACAAAGAGCGGGATCAGCTTCTCGATGAGCGTCGTTTTTCCGCTGCCCGACCAACCGGCAAAACCAAAAGTTTTCAATTAAGAAGTTGCACCACCACACGAACTGCCAGCGCCTGCAGTGCATCCGAGACAATGAGCATCGAATTGTATCGGGCGCGCGAGGAACCTGTCGAAATCGAAATCGAAGATGCTCAACTGCGCGCCGCCACGGTCCACGGCATCCAATTCCAGCATCTGGTTGAAGTCGCAGTCGTAGACTCGGCCGTCGTGGCCGACGCTGATGAGGCTGCGGCACATCACGCCCTCGGCCGCCGCAGGGTTGTAGGCGGCGAGGAGTTTCTGCATGTAGGCGTCGTACTGGCCGGATTTTTCCAGGTGCAGCTTGAAGCGGTTGATCGGCATGTTGGTGATCGTATACAGGCTGTTGAACACCAGGCCGTGCTTGTCCTTCAGTTCACGCTTGTAGTCGGCCTCGAGGCCCGCCTGCGCGGCCGGCAGATAGGGGCCGACCGGGTTGTAGACGAGGTTGAGCGTAAGGCCGCTGCCCTCGACGCCGTAGCCCACCGCGTTCAGACGCCGCATCGCCTCGACGCTCTTGCCGAACACGCCCTGGCCGCGCTGCGCGTCGGTGAAGAATTGCTGGTGGTAGGGCAGCGACGAAATCACTTCCACGCGGTGCTTCGCGAAGAACTGCGGCAGGTATTCCTTGCTTTCCTTGGTCACCGGATGCCCGTCCAGCTGCACGGTCAGGTTATGACGGACCATGACGTGCCTGCCGAGCGCGACCGCCTTCTCGACGAACGCGTCGAACCCGGCGTGGAGCTCCGGTGCGCCGCCGGTGATGTCGAGTTTCGCGATCTGTGGGTGCCGTTCCAGGATCTCCAGGCATTTCGCGATGCCCTCCGGCGACATCGCCTCGGTGCGCGATGGCGAGGCATCGACGTGGCAGTGCCTGCAAGCCTGGTTGCACATCTTCGTGACATTGACCTGCAGCGTCTCGATCGAGACGGGCGGCAGATCGGCCGGGCGCAGGGGAAAGACGAGGTTCAAAGCACCAGCTTGTCCAGGTGGTTCTGCATCTGCACCGAGTGCACCAGGGTAATCCCGGCCTGCATGACGGCGGCCACGTGCACGGCCTCCATCATCTGCTCGGGATTGGCGCCAGTCTCCAGGCACTGGGTCGTATAGGCATCGATGCAGTAGGGGCATTTCTGCGCATGGGAGACCGCGAGCGCAATCAGCGCCTTCTCGCGCTTGCTGAGCGCGCCATCGGTCCCGGTCACGTCGCCATAGTATTTGAAGAAGTCGTCGGCGAGCTTCTTGCCGTGCCGGCCGATGTCGCCGAATTTCTTCAGGTCTTCCGATTCGTAGTAGTTGCTCATGGCGGCCCTTTTTCGAGATATGTCGAAAACGATCCGCAAACATTACAGCATAGCCAAGTATTTCGGCCCCCTATTCCCGCACCTCATCTGGCGTTCGGGAAGAAGAGCTGCTCGCCGTTGATTTTGTAGTCGGCGATGGCTTTCTGGCCGTCGGCCGAGATCAGCCAATCCACGAATGCCTGGCCCATGTCCCTTTTCACGTGCGGGTGCCTGGCTGGATTCACCAGCATGATGCCGTACTGGTTGAACAGGCGCTGGTCGCCCTCCACTGCAATTACCAGGTCGCCGCGGTTCTTGAATGAAAGCCAGGTGCCCCGATCGGTCAGGACATAGGCGTTCATTCCTGACGCGGTATTGAGCGTCGGTCCCATGCCGGAACCCGTATCCCGGTACCACGGCCCCTTGTCGGCGGCGATGTCGATGCCAGCGGCTTTCCACAGCTCGAGTTCCGCGAAATGCGTCCCGCTCTTGTCGCCGCGCGACGCGAACGGGGCGGCGACCGATTTGATCTTCTGCATCGCCGCAACGATGTCCTTTGTGCCGACCACCTTGGCGGGATCGGCCTTCGGGCCGACCAGCACGAAGTCGTTGTACATGACGTCGAAGCGACGTACGCCGTTGCCTTCGGCGAGGAATTTCTCTTCCAGCGGCTTGGCATGCACGAATACCACATCGGCGTCACCGCGCCGGCCGATGTCGAGCGCCTGTCCGGTGCCCACCGCGACGACGCGCACCTGGACGCCCGTCTTCGCCGTGAACACGGGCAGCAGATGCTTGAACAGCCCGGACTGCTCGGTCGACGTCGTCGACGACACCGTGATGAATTTGTCCTGTGCTTGCACCGGGAAAGCAAGCATCAGGCCCAGCAGGGTCCTCCAGATCAGACCCATGGCAACTCTCCTTTTATGAAAGCCGCCGCTTCGGCGGACGACGGTCGCTTGAAAAACCCGTCTGCCAGCGTGCGCTCGACCAGCCGGCCCTGGTGGATGAAGAGCACTTCGTCGCCCAGGCGCTGCGCCTGGCCCAGGTTGTGCGTGGCCATCACGATCTTGGTGCCCGAAGCATCGAATGCCTTGATCACGGTCTCGATCTCGCGCGTCGCACTGGGATCGAGGCTCGCCGTCGGCTCATCGAGGAACAGCACTTCAGGATGCAGGGCCCAGGCGCGCGCCAGTGCGAGCCGCTGCTGCTCGCCGCCGGACAGCACGCGCGCCGGGCGATGCGCGAGCGGCAGCAGGCCGACTTCCTTCAAACTGTCGAGCGCGCGCGACTCACGCTCCCGCGCGGAAACGTTCGCGATCTTCAGCGCGTATATGACATTGGCCAGCGCGGAGCGCCGCAGCATCACGGGCCGCTGGAAGACCATCGCCTGCTGGCGCCGAATGCGTGCCTCGTCGGTTTCGCTCCACACGACCCGTCCACCCGTCGGCGCGAGCAGGCCATGCATCAGGCGCATCAGCACGCTCTTGCCCGCGCCATTGGCACCGAGGATGACCGTGGCCACGCCGGCGCCGATTTCCAGGGACAGCGGCGGAATGATTTCGCGACCGCCCGCCGAAAACGCCAACTGATCCAGTTTCAGCGGCAGGATCATCCGTACCTCCGCTGCGCCGCTTCCTTCAGGAGGTAAGCAGCGGCATTGAGCATCAGCACCAGCAGGATCAGCACGATGCCCAGGCTGAGCGCGAGCGACAGATCGCCCTTGGAAGTCTCCAGCGCGATGGTCGTCGTCATCACACGCGTGACCCCGTCGATGTTGCCGCCGACAATGATGACCGCGCCGACTTCCGCCGACGCGCGCCCGAGCCCCGCCAGCACCGCCGTCAGCAGCGAGAATCGGATATCCCAGACGAGCGTAAGGGCGGCGCGCATCCCGACCGCGCCCAGCGAGCGCAGCTGCTCCTCGTATTCGATCCAGGCATCCTCGACCGCCTGCCGGCAGAGCGCTGCGATGAGCGGCAGGATCAGGATGGTCTGCGCGAACACCATCGCCGCCGGCGTGAACAGAATCCCGAGTTGTCCGAGCGGCCCGGCGCGCGACAGCAGCAGGTAGACCACCAGCCCCACCACCACCGGCGGCAGACCCATCAGCGCATTCAGCAGCACGATCAGCACCCGCCGGCCGCGGAAGCGCGTCACCGCCACCGCGGCCCCCAGCGGCAGCGCCAGCAGCGTCGCGCAAACGACGGCGCTCAGGCTCACCTTCAGGCTGAGCGCGACGATGCCGGCGAGTTGCGCATCCCGGGACGTGATCAGCGCAAGGGCGCCGTACAGCGCGTCCGCAAAGGTCGGCATGATTATGTTTACAATTGCATATACATTGATTAAATATGAATGTATTGGAACACTGATAGCCGGCTAAATAGGCATGACTCTGCATATCGGTGCGGAATTCGACCTGAAGGCGCGCTGGCTTGCCGGCGACGGCCTGCCGCCGCGGCACGGCCAGGCCCTGCTCGAATTGCTCGCGGCATTGATTCGGGCCGCGTCGCTGCGCGAAGCGGCCCACGCGGCGGGCATGTCCTATCGCCACGCCTGGGGTCTGCTCGGAGCCGGCGCGCGCGCGCTTGGCGTGCCGCTGGTCGATATGGGCCGCGGGCGCGGCGCGCGCCTGACCGCCTACGGGCGCAAGCTACTGGAGGCGGACGCACACGTTCGGACCGTTCTGGATACGCAGCGAGAGAGACTGCGACACGACGTGCGGCAGATGCTTGCCGCCGGCACTACCGGTCAGCCGGCTCGACTCTCGCTCCTGGCCAGCCACGACCTTGCCCTTCCCGTGCTCGCTCAGGCCTGCGCGCCCGGCCTGCGACTGGAGGTCGGCTTCCGCGGCGCGGACGAATGCCTGGCGGCGCTGGCTCGTGGCGAGTGCGATCTAGCAGGATTTCATGTTGCCGACGCGCTGCCTCGCGCCGCCGCCGCGGCCGCTTCGCTCGGCCGGTGGCTCAATCCGCAAAAGCACCAGCTGTTGCACTTCGTCACCCGGGAGCAGGGCATCATCGTCCGGCCTGGAGTGCGCGTGCGCGGCGTGGGCGACTTGGCGCGACCCGGTCTTCGATTCCTCAACCGGCCGCCTGGCGCGGGACCGCACGACGATGTAGATCTCGCCGTTGCGGCGGCGGTGGCCGAAGGACGCGCCGAAGCCGGGTTCGGCTTGCGTGCGGCGGCGGCGCGTCATGCGCTGGAGTTTGTTCCGCTCGCAACCGAGCGCTACTACCTTGCTCTCGAGAAGCGCGCGTTCCGGCAGGCCCCCGTGGCATTGCTGCTCGCGGCCATGCGCAGCCGCCAGTTCACGCAGGGAGCTTCGCAACTGCCGGGCTACGACGTGTCGAAGGCGGGCAGCCGAGAGGCTCTTCCGGCGGCGCTCGCCTGGTTGAAGCATCCGCGCTCGAAGAACCGCACCGCCTGAGGCGGCAGGCCAGGCTGCAACGATGATATCGTTGGCGCTCCATTCTTGATATCCCGCGCTGACGCAATGACCGATCTCTGGACCAGCTGCGGCTACCGGCTGCTGCGCAAGGGCGACGACGGCCGGCTGCACGTCACCGACGATTACCTGCGGCTGTACTACGGCCGTCCCGAGCTGGCGCCGCCGCCCGAGGCGGAGGCCGCGGAGCATGCGCTGCACGCCTCGCTGCTGGATGCACCGCGCCGCGAGATTCTGGACGCCGAAATCGCCGCGCTCAATGACGCCGATGCGCGCGACAACTACCGCGTCATGCTGCGCTTTCGCGCCCGTCTGCTCGAAGCGCCGACCCTCGAATCGTTCTATGCGGGACTGTTCCAGCGCGACGTGGCCGTGCCGCCCGACTTCATCGACCACACGGTGCAGGTGATCCTGCGCAGCGTACTGGACGGCACGAAAGACGGCCTGGAGGCGCGCGCGGCCGAGCTCTTTTTCCGGCGCCAGCGCGTGTCAGTGCAGGACGGCGCGGTCATGGCCGCCGACGACGAGACCGTGCAGGTTTTCGCCCAGACCGGCGGCTTCGGCGACCTCGGCAAGCTGATCAAGGAGGCGAAAACGGCCACGCGCACGGTCGAGCTCGACGTACTGGACGACCGGAACGCGGAACTCTACTTCGAGCGCGACGAAAACCACGACACGGTGCTGCAGCTCAATTCCGGACGGCCCGGCTGCGCAGCGCTGTGCCGCGTGCTCGAGCGCTGGATCGCGCATTTTCACGGCGTGCGCACGACGGTGAGCCCGGTGCGCGAGATCGCCGACGAGGATTGGCTCTGGCACGTGGGCCTGGACGCCGAAGCGACCGTATTGCTGAACGAGGTCTACAGCGGCGCCGAAGTCGAGGAGGAGCGCATGAAGCGCATCGTCGGCCTGTTCCGCGTGGATTTCGCCGATCCCGGCGCCCTGCGTCCGGAAAACGCCGGCTCGCCGGTGTTCCTGGGCATGGCCGTCACGCCCGACGGCACGCTGCGCATGAAACCGCAGAACCTGCTGGTGAACCTGCCGCTCGCTGCCCGCCTCTAGGACGGCTCAGCAGCGGACCTGCTGCTTGCAGTAATTCTGGAGTTCTTTGACCACCGCGCTATCGGCGACACGCTGCTTCGCCCGGCTTCCCCCATGGTCCAAGGCGAGCTTGAACTCGAACTTGGTGAAGAACGCGTCGAACAATTCGCCGCCCAGGGTGCCGGCCGCGTAGAGGCCGTCGGTCTTCGAATCGTACTCGAGCAGGATCGCCGACAACGGCTGGGGCGCCGGGCCGCTCACCACCCTGGCCCCGGATGCGGGGTCGTACTCGCTATGCTCGGAGCAGCAGTGAATCAGATTGGCCCGCGCTGAACGTGAAGCCGTCGCCTTGTCCCGGTAGCTGATGAAGCTGATCTGCGGCGTCGGGTAGGTCAGCCGGTGTGCGCAGATCGCGGAAAAACCGACGATCGCGCGCTTCGGCCCGACGCCGCCGGGCCACTTGTAGGTGCCGCCGCCCTCGGTCTTCAGTTCCACGTCCTGCCCCGTGGGCTTGCCCAGGTTGAGCAGGAAACAGGGCGTCGACTCGAACGGGTAATGGAAGATGTAGTTCCGGTCGACGACAAGCTCGGAAGCGCGCATCGGCCGGCCGGTTTCGCCGACGAGTTGGGCACGCGAATAAAAGCGCGGCTTGAGGTCCGATGCCGCCAGCACGTCGGGCGCGCCCAGTGCACAAGTCGCCGCGCAAGCCTTGAGAAAATCGCGCCGTTCCATGGCGGCTGTAAGATTACCGCATCCCCCGCACGTTCATGCCGACTTCTGGAAAAAAGCGGTCCAACCTGTACCTGCGAGTTTCGCTACGCGACACAACCGCGTTCGGGCCCGGCAAGGCGGCCCTGCTCGAGCACATTCGCGACACCGGATCGATCGCGGCTGCCGGCCGCCGCATGCGCATGAGCTATACGCGTGCCTGGGGCCTGGTGTCGGACATGAACGACGATTTCCGCACGCCACTGGTCGCATCGGCCAAGGGCGGCGCCGGGCGCGGCGGCGCCCGCCTCACGCGACTCGGCGAGGAGGTGCTTGCGCGCTATCGCCGCATGGAACGCCGCGCCGCGCGCGCGGTGGCGGCGGACCTGGCGGCGTTGCGAGAAAAAGCTTCCTGAACCCTTCCTTGCCAGTCTCCCTCACGGCCGATATATTCATAAAACTATATCGGAGGTTCAAAAATTGAAATCCATGGGAACTGCCGCGGCGAACGGGCTGCTGTGGCTTGCACTCTCTGTGATTTCCGGGCATGCAGTCGCCGCGGAAGCGCAGATGGCGGTCGCCGCGAATTTCTCCACGCCCGCGAAACAGCTGGCCGAGCAGTTTTCCAGATCAACACCGCACAAGATCGCGATTAGCGTCGGCTCAACAGGCAAGTTCTACGCTCAGATAAGCAATGGCGCCCCCTTCGACATCTTCCTGTCTGCCGACGATGAAACACCCAACCGCATGGAGCGGGAAAAGCTCGCGGTTGCAGGCAGCCGGTTTACCTATGCCATCGGCAAGCTGGCGCTCTGGAGCGCCGCCGCAGGTCTGGTCGACGGCAACGGCGAGGTATTGCGCAAGGGCGTGTTCAAGCGCCTGGCGATCGCCAACCCGAAGTTGGCGCCCTATGGCGCTGCCGCGAAGCAGGCGATGGAAAAACTTGGCTTGTGGACGACGGTGCAAGGCAAGCTAGTCCTCGGCGAAAACATCGCGCAGACACAGCAGTTCATCGCCAGCGGCAACGTGGAACTGGGGTTCATCGCTTACTCGCAGATCCAGGAAGACGGCAAAGCACCGCGTGGCTCGTTCTGGCTGGTGCCCCCGGCGCTTTACGATCCCATACGGCAGGATGCCGTGCTGCTGACGCGCGGCGCCGACAACCCCGCCGCACGAGCTTTCCTTGAATACCTGCGAAGTACCGCTGCGCGCGACCTGATCCGCTCCGCAGGCTACGCACTGCCCTGACAGCCGGATGACAGTGAGCGAACTCGATGTTGCGGCGATCTGGCTGACCCTGCGCCTCGCGGCGACGACAACGGCGCTGCTGCTTCTTTTCGGCACGCCTGTGGCCTGGTGGTTGGCGCGGACACGTTCCTGGCTGCGGGGTCCCGTCGGCGCGCTGGTGGCGCTGCCGATCGTTCTGCCGCCGACGGTGCTTGGCTTCTACCTGCTCGTGACGCTGGGGCCTTCTGGACCGATCGGCAAGGCCATGCAGGCGCTGGGCCTCGAGCTGCTGCCCTTCACATTCTGGGGACTGGTGGTCGCATCGGTGCTGTACTCCCTGCCGTTCGTCGTCCAGCCGTTGCAGTCGGCGTTCGAATCCATCGGCGATCGCCCGCTGGAAGCCGCCGCGACCCTGCGCGCAGGCCCGCTTGACCGCTTCTTTACAGTCGTCCTGCCCTTGTCCCGGCACGGCATCGTCAGCGCCGTGATTCTCGGCTTTGCGCACACCGTGGGGGAATTCGGCGTGGTGCTGATGATGGGCGGCAACATCCCGGGCCAGACGCGCGTGCTTTCCGTGGCGCTTTACGATCATGTCGAGGCACTGGAATACGCGCCGGCGCACTGGCTTGCCGGCGGCATGCTTTCGTTTTCTTTCCTCGTGCTCCTCGTGATTTACAGTTGGGGCCGCAAGCCCCGCTTGGGGACTTGAGCATGCTGGAAGTCCGCCTCAAGCTCGCGCGCCAGAACTTCGCACTGAATGTGGACCGTCAGTTGCCCGCGCAGGGACTTACGGCTTTGTTCGGACCCTCTGGTTCGGGGAAGACCACGATACTGCGTTGCATCGCCGGCCTGGAGCGCGTCCCGGAAGGGCGCGTCTCGTTCGCCGGGGATTGCTGGCAGGACGAAGCGGAGCAGATCTTCATACCGCCGCACCGACGCGCCTGCGGCTATGTCTTCCAGGAAGCCAGCCTCTTCCCCCATCTGTCCGCGCGTGGAAACCTGGAGTACAGCGAGAGGCGCGTGCCACTGGAGCACATGCGGCAGGGTTTCCGCGAAACGGTGGAGCTACTGGACATTGGCCCACTGCTGGACCGGCGCACGGACGGGCTCTCCGGCGGCGAGCGGCAGCGCATCGCGATGGCGCGCGCTCTGCTCTCCAGCCCGCGATTGCTGATGATGGATGAACCGCTGGCCTCGCTCGACACCAATCGCAAGGGCGAAATCCTGTACTACATCGAACGATTGCGCGACGAACTCCGCCTGCCGATGATTTACGTAAGCCACTCGCTGGATGAAGTGGTGCGGCTCGCGGACCATGTCGTGGTCCTGAAGCAAGGCAGCGTGGCCGCAGCAGGCACGGTGCAGGAAACGATCGGGCGGGATCATGGCGGCGCAGTCATCGACGCCGTCGTGGCCGAGCAGGACCTCACCTGGGGGCTCACGCGCATGGATTTTCCAGGCGGGCTGCTGTTCGCCAGCGATGTGGACGCACTGCCGGGTGAACGCGTGCGCGTGCGCATCGCCGCGCGGGATGTGGCACTGGCGCGGGAGAGGCCGCGCGAGACGAGTTTCCTCAATGTGCTCGCGTGCACTGTAACGGCTGTCAGCGCAGGCGAAGGCGCGGGCGCCGACGTGCATCTGGACGCCAACGGCGTGCGGCTCACTGCCCGCCTGACGCGCAAGTCGATCGCTGCACTATCCCTCTCGCCCGGCATGCCCGTGTTCGCGCTCATCAAAGCAGTGGCCGTCGACCGGCACAGCGTCGGTTACGCCTAGGGATCGTTGCCGGCCGAGGACAAAGGCGTGACGGGATCTTGTTTTGTTATATATGTCACAAGCTAGTTATACAAGTTACGACAAATCGTTGACACGCCGGCGCCCGAGGACCAGGATGCCACCCCATGTAGGGCGGACCGGATGACCGGGCCGCACTAGCCGGGTCGAGTGCAGACACCCGGGTCCGCAGGACGGTCTCCGTCTCAAGCGCTGCTCCGATTTCTATTTTTTGGGAAAGGAGTACGTCCATGAGCAACCGAATTGCATTCAGTCTCAGCCTGGCCATCCTGATCTGGCTGGCCGGCTGTATCCCCCAATCCGAGCCGGAGCGCGCCGCAGCCGATCCCGCGACCAGTGCGGACCGAAGCGATGTCCAGATCATCCCGCTGCGCTCTCAGGCCGACCCGGCCCACGGTCGCGTCTGGTCGCTGACCCCGGCGGGCATTTCACTGCGCGAGGTCGCGACGGGACGCAGCGTCACCATGACCCTTGCGGGTTGGCACTGGGCCGGGGAACCTTTCGGCTGCCCGCCGGAGCTTGCGCTCGGTCCGAAAGGCGAGGCCATCGTCACGAGCGACGTGCTGCCGCAGATCTGGCGCGTCGACCCCGAAACGCTTGACGTGACGGTCCATTCCCTCGCGCTCGATGCCGATTCGGACCGGGATGTGGGCTTTACAGCGATCGCCTACTCGGCGCGGCACGGCGCCTATTTCGCGGTCAGCGGCGCGCACGGTACGCTGTGGAGGATCGACCCGCTGCTGCGTACGGCGCGGAAAACGCCGTTTGCGGGGGAACCCGGGCTGGCTTGCGGTTCGGCGCCGTTGTCGCGCTCTCCGGCGGCATGAACGGGATCCTGCTGCTTTCGGCTGCGGCGATCGCTTCTGCAATCTTGGCGCTGGACCCCTTTGATGATTTCAGTTATGGATGGTGAGCCATGGTCAATACAAATATTCCTGCCGTTTCCACTGACGAACTTCGCGCGCAAATCGCAAGCGCAATGCCGCCCATCGTCATCGACGTGCGCAAGCAGCCGACGTTTCTCGGCGCCACTGATCTGATTCGCAGCGCCATCCGCCGCGATCCGGCACGCGTCGAAGAGTGGCGCAAATCCCTGCCCGGCAACGCGGAGGTCGTGGTGTACTGCGTCCACGGGCATGAGGTCAGCCAGGGCGCGGCCAGGGCGCTCGGCGCGAAGTACCTGGAGGGCGGCATCGAGGCCTGGCGTGAAACCGGCGGGGAAATGTTCGGCAAGCCCAAGGGGGCGAGTTCGCGCTGGGTGACGCGCGAGCGGCCCAAGATCGACCGCATCGCCTGTCCGTGGCTGGTGAAACGGTTCATCGATCCGGAGGCCGAATTTCTCTACGTTCCCAGTCCGGAAGTACGCAAGGCGGCGAGCGAGCGCGAGGCCGTGCCCTACGACGTGCCCGACGTCGAGTTCACCCATGAAGGCGACCGCTGCAGCTTTGACGCCTTCATCAAACGATTCCGGTTGCGCGACCCGGCGCTGGACCAGCTCGCGCTCATCGTGCGCGGCGCCGACACCGGCAAGCTGGGGCTCGCGCCGCAGTGCGCGGGCCTGCTCGCCGTGTCGCTGGGCCTGTCGCTCGTCTTCAGGGACGACCATGAGATGCTTAAGCACGGCATGACCGTGTACGACGCCCTCTACCGGTGGTGCAAGGAAGGCAAGGCCGAGACGCATACGTGGAATCCCGACCTGTACAAGTAGGTTTCGGCGAGGCGCTGCGCGTCTGGCTGAAGATCGGCTGCCTCGGCTTTGGCGGGCCGGCCGGCCAGATCGCGCTCATGCACCGCGTGCTGGTGGACGAGAAGAAGTGGATCGAGGAATCGCGCTACCTGCACGCGCTGAATTTCTGCATGCTGCTGCCGGGCCCGGAGGCGCAGAAGCTCGCCACTTACGTCGGCTGGCTGCTGCACGGCACGCGCGGCGGGCTCGCCGCAGGCATCCTGTTCGTGCTGCCCGGCGCGTTCGTGATGCTGGCGATGAGCCTGCTGTACGTACTCGGGCGCGGCGTGCCGGCGGTGGATGGCGCCCTGTTCGGCATCAAGGCCGCCGTGCTGGTGATCGTGGTCGAGGCGCTCATCCGCATCGGCCGGCGCTCGCTCAAGACAGCGCTGCTGGTATGGCTGGCGGGCCTCGCCTTCGTCGGCATTTTCTTCCTCGACCTGGCGTTTCCGCTCATCGTTGCAGCCGCGGCGGCCGTCGGCTACGCGGTCACGCCCGGAGCGCTCGGCCTGAAGGAAACCGCGGTTGCCGCCGCAAGACCGGAGCCGGGCCGCTGGCGCCAGGCGGCGATCGTTTCCGCGACCGGCCTCGTCTTGTGGTGGGCGCCGGTTCTGCTGGTCGTCCTGCTGCTCGGCGCCCAGCACGTGCTCGTGGACATCGGCCTGTTCTTTTCCAAGCTTGCGGTGGTGAGTTTCGGCGGCGCCTATGCGCTGCTTTCCTACATGGCGCAGGAGGCGGTCGTGGGCTATCACTGGATGACGGCGCCCGAGATGGTGGACGGCCTGGGGCTTGCCGAAACCCTGCCCGGGCCGCTCATCAAGGTGACGCAGTTCGTCGCCTTCCTTGGCGCCTACCGGGGCGCGGAGCCCCTGTCCCCGCTGGTCTCAGGCGTGGTCGGCTCGGCGCTCGCCACCTGGGTCACCTTCGTGCCGCCGATGCTGCTGATCTTCGCCTGCGCGCCCTTCGTGGAGCAACTGCGCAGCAACCAGCGCCTGTCCGGTGCACTCGCCGCCATCACCGCCGCGGTGGTCGGGGTGATCCTCAATCTCACGCTGTGGTTCGTGCTGCACGTGCTGTTCGCGGACGTCCAGGAGATGCGCGCCGGTCCGCTGCGCTGGTACGCCTTCGATCCCTGGGCGATCGACGTGACCGCCGCGGCGCTCGCGCTGGTTGCGGCGTTGCTCGCCTTCCGCTTCCATCGCGGACTGCTCGAACTGGTCGGGATCATGGCCGCTCTCGGCATCTCCGCGCGATTGCTGCTCGGTGGCTGACCCGGCCGCCAGCGTCTACCTCGCGAGGGGAATACGCGATTTCGGCGACGGCTTCATCGCCATCGTGCTGCCGGTCTACCTGCTCGCGCTCGGCCACTCGGCCTTCGACGTCGGCGTGATCGCGACGCTGGCGCTGTTCGGTTCGGCCTGCATGACGCTCGCCATCGGCCTCATCGGCGCACGCCACGACCCGCGGCGGCTCCTGCTCGCCGCGGCAGCGCTGATGGCCGGTACCGGCGTCGCGTATGCCGCGAGCAGCGTCTATTGGGTGCTGGGCATCGTCGCCTTCGTGGGAACCATCAATCCTTCCGGCGGCAGCGCGAGCATATTCGTGCCGCTGGAGCACACGTTGCTCACCGGCGCCGTGACGCCCGAGCAACGTACCCGGACTTTCGCGCGCTACAGCCTGATTGGCGCGCTGGCGGGTGCCCTGGGCTCATTGCTGGCCGCGGCGCCCGACTGGCTCAACGCGGCAGGCATCGGCAGCCTGGACGCGCTGCGCTTCATGTTTTTCGCCTACGCCGCCCTCGGCGTTCTCGGCGGCCTGGTGTATCTGCGCGTCGCCCCGCGCGCGCAGACGGACCCCGCCGTCGCGCCGGCGCCGCTGGGCCCATCGCGGCGGATCGTCTACCGGCTCGCCGCCCTGTTCAGCATCGACGCTTTCGCCGGCGGCTTTACCGTCCAGTCGCTGCTCGCGCTGTGGCTGTTCGAGCGTTTCGAGCTGTCGCTAGCGGCCGCCAGCCAGTTTTTCTTCTGCTCCGGCCTGCTGGCGGCGTTCTCGTTTCCGGTCGCCGCCTGGATCGGCTCGCGCATCGGGCTCGTGAACACCATGGTGTTCACGCACATCCCGTCCAGCCTGTGCCTGATCGCCGCCGCCTTCGCGCCGTCGCTGGAGTTGGCACTCGGCCTGCTGCTGCTGCGCTCGTTCCTGTCCCAGATGGACGTGCCGACGCGCTCGTCGTACGTGATGGCGGTGGTCACGCCGCCCGAGCGTCCGGCGGCCGCCAGCGTGACGGCGGTGCCGCGCAGCCTCGCCGCCGCGGCCAGTCCGGCGCTCGCGGGCGCCCTGTTCGCCGCGGGCCACCTCGCCTGGCCGCTGCTCCTGTGCGGCGGACTGAAGATCCTCTACGACCTGATGCTGCTGGCCGCATTCCGCGATGTCCGGCCGCCCGAAGAGCGCTAATCTGCGGGTTCAACCAGGGAGATGAATGGAATGGCCGCCTACGTGATCGCCGATGTCAACGTCACCGACCCCGCCCTGTATGAGGACTACAAGAAGATGGTGCCCGCCACGGTGGAGAAATACGGCGGGCGCTTCGCCGCGCGCGGCGGCGCAGTGGATTCGAAGGAAGGCGGCTGGAAACCGGCGCGCATCGTGATCCTGGAGTTTCCCTCCATGGCGCAGGCGCGCCAATGGTACGACTCGCCCGAGTACGCACCCGCGCTCGCGCTGCGCCTCAAGGCGGCGAACGCTAAGCTGATCCTGGTGGAAGGCGCCTAGATTACTTCTTGCCGGAGGTGGACGCGGCTGAAGTCTTGGCCGGCGCCTTCGGATCGACGATGCCTTTGTTTTTCTTGTAGTTGGCGACCGCCTTGTCCTGCGCCTTCGCGTTCAGCTCCCCTTCCTTGGCCTTGGCCGCTGCCGCCTTCTCCGCTTCCGCCGCCTTCTCCGCGTCGGTCTTGGCCGGCGGCTTGGGCAGTGCGGCATTCACGCCGGCGAGCGACCCGATGCCGAGCCCGGCGACGAGCGCGATGGCGATGCTGAGCTTCTTCATGGTCTCCCCTCTCCTCAATGCTGCGTCTGGGGCGAGGCGGCCGCCGCGTTCCCGGTCTTCGCCGCCACCTTGCCGGATTTGACGTCCTCGTACCAGTACTGGTGGTGTTCCTTCGCCCAGGTTTCGTCGGCGACGCCGTCGCGCATGTTGCGGTAGGCGCCCTCGACGCCGACCGTGCCCATGTAGATGTG
>Ga0315910_10002438_pt1 | contig 16373 bp, 15 predicted proteins | sample EdamamesoilMG_FD_204470 | JGI IMG/M metagenome (GOLD analysis project Ga0315910, IMG submission 204470) | Garden soil microbial communities collected in Santa Monica, California, United States - Edamame soil | ecosystem: Environmental > Terrestrial > Soil > Garden | place: USA: California... | reverse complement strand
TCTATCCTCGCGGCCCATGTCCAACGCCAAACACGCGGCCATCACCGGCTGGGGCAAGTGCCTGCCGCCCGCGGTGCTCAGCAATGCCGACCTCGCCACCTTTCTCGACACCAGCGACGAGTGGATCCTGACGCGCACGGGCATCCGCGAGCGGCGGGTGTCGCATGTGCCGGTGAGCGAGCTCAGCTACGTCGCCGCGGCGCGCGCGCTGGCCTGCGCAGGCGTCCAGGGCAAGGACATCGAGCTGATCGTGTTCGGGTCCACCAGCTACGACGACCAGGTGCCCAATGTCGCCTCGGGCATCCAGCGTCGCATTGGCGCCGACGGCTGCGCGGCCATGGACGTCAACACGGCCTGCACCAGCTTCCTGTACTCGCTTTCCACCGCCACCGCGATGATCCGCACCGGCGTCGTGAAGAATGCGCTGGTGATTGGCGCCGAGGTCATCTCGCCGTTCATGGATTGGACCGATCGCAACGTCGCGGTGCTGTTCGGCGATGGCGCAGCGGCCGTGGTATTGCAGGCCACCGATCACGAGGAAGGCCTGCTCGCCGAGCGGCTCGGTTGCTACGGCGACTCGCGCGAGATCCTGCGGGTGCATGGCATGGGTGCGGGTTACGGCCACCAGGCCCGGATCCTCGGCAAGACCGAGTGGCAGTTCGAAGGCCAGGAGATCTTCAAGAAGGCCGTGCATGGCATGAGCACGGCCTGCGATGAGGCGCTGAAGAAGATCGGCAAGAGCGCCGCCGACGTCGATCTCGTGATCCCCCACCAGGCCAACCTGCGCATCATCGAGTCCGTGGCCAAGAAAGCCGGCGTGCCCATGGAACGCGTGTTCACCAACGTGGACCGCTACGGCAACATGTCCGCGGCCACGGTGCCCGTGGCGCTATGCGAGGCCCTGGAAGAAGGCCGCGTGAAACCGGACGCGCTGCTGCTCATGCCCTCTTTTGGCGGCGGCCTCACCTTCACCGGCCACGTCGTGCGCTGGGGCGAACGCGTGACGCCGCTGGGCAAGAGCGACGTGGAACTACCGCCTGCCACGCAGTCGGCGCTCGAGCTCGTGAACAAGTACCGGGCCATCACGTCGCTGCGCGTTACCGCGTCCGCCTGACTACTTACCCGCTGCAGAAATCCAGGAGCGTCAGTGCGTGAAAAGACTTGTCGCGAGTATCTGCCTGCTGTCCACCGCATTGCTCGCACCCGGGTATGGCCGCGCCGCCAGCCCTGAAATCCAGGCGGTGGAGGGCGAGCTCGCGTCGCTGCACAAGTGGAGCAGCCTGCTTCGCACGGACGGCAAGAAGGCGCCGGTCGACCCGCGCGGTCGTCGCGAATACGACGACTTCATTCAGTACGCAATGCCGGACGAGCTCGAAGTACGCATCGTCGAACTGCTGGAGCGTGCCAACAAGAACAGAGACGATGCGCAGGCCTCGCTCGACGAGGCGCGCACGCTCACGGAAGCCGCGAAGCGCAAGTCCACGAGCATCCACGAATACCATTCGCGCGTGAACAAGACGAGCTGGCGTGACCGGTGGCGGGTGTTCGCCGCGGGCAATGGACTGTCGACGGATCTGTCGAGCGCGGATTTCGACGCCGCCGAGAAGGATTATTCCGAACAACTCGCCAAGGGCGACTTCGAGAGTGTCGTCGCGGATGGAATGCCCAGGATGGACGAGGCGCTCAAGGCCGCCATCCAGCAGGCCGCGAGCGTCATCGTGGCCAGGGATCCCGCGCAACTGAAGTTCACCAAGCGTTCCACGCCCTGTACGGCCGGCGCCGCGAGTAGAAGACAGAAGGCGAAGATCGATCGCGCGGTTTCACCGATCGACTACTACCCGCCGGGTTCGATTCGCCGCAGCGAAGAAGGCGACATCGTGCTGCGCGCCCAGGTGCAACCGGACAACTGCGCCAATGCAGTCGCCCTTGTCGTGAGTTCCGGATATCCGGATCTCGATGCCGCCGCCCTGCAGGTGTTCGAGGCCACGACATTTTCGGCCGGCGTCGACGACCAGGGAGCACCGATGACCAGCTACCTGACCTTCAAGGTGAAGTTCAAGCTCCAGGACTGACGCGCCTCGCGCGGCCGGCCGAAGTGCCGACCAGTTCCGGGACGTTGATCGACCTCTCGACCAGTATCGGAAAATCGAGGCAACTCAGAGTCAACGGATGACCTCCGATCCCCGCCGCGATCCGCGGCTGCCGAAGGACTGGCCCATGATGCGCTCGCCAGACCGCGTCATGCTGGTACGCGTGGCGCCTCGCCGGCGCATCGTCGCGAACTTGCTGATCTACGCGCCCCCGCTCGTGCTCGCGCTGCTGCTCCACGCGCTGGGCATTACCGACCCCATTCCGATCCTGGCCGGATTGGGAGTCCTGGTGATCATCTTCCTGCTGGAGAAACTCGGGCGGCAATCGCGCGAAGAGCAGCTGGCGGCCGACGACGCGCGCGCCGACGAGATCGCCGCGCACTTCGGCAGCGGTTTCGTGCTGCGACGGCGCTTTCCTTTTGGCTGGCCGCTGGCGTGCGTCATCACGCTGCTGCTGTTCACGTTCATTGGCTGGCAGAGCGCCCTTCCACCACCCGCCGTCGGATTGATCATTGGCCTCCTGCTGGTGACCTGCGGCGTCATCCTCGTTGCCGTGCGCAATTCCGGAGAATTCGGGCGGCTCACGACCGACGGCGTGGAGCTCGGTGGCAGGACTTTCCGGTGGCGGCAAATCCGCGCGGTCGAGCCGCAGTACGTCATGGGATGGAACTGGCGGAATTCCTCGTACTGGCTGCGCCTTTCGCTGGCCGATGCCCTGACTACCGAATCGCTGCCGCGCGGCGGCCACTGGCAGTTCAGGCGCGGCCGGGATCCGCACGAGTTGCTGGTCTCGATGAAACGCACGACCGAGTCACCGGTCGTGATCTACCAGCTCGCGGAGCAGCTGTGGGCGCGCGAGCGCGAGCGCGCGCTCACTGAACGTTGATGACCACCTTGCCGCGCGCGTGCCCCTCTTCCACGTACGCCACCGCCGCGGGCACTTCGGCGAGCGGATAACGCCGGTCGATCACCGATTTCATCCGCCCTGAGCCGAGCAGCTGCGCGAGATGTTCGATGTCCTTCTGGTTGAAGTCGGACACGAAGAACTTGAATTCGTAGTCGGAGAACGGGTCATAGGCCATGGCCTTGATCGCGTCCGACATCGGGCCCAGCCACGGATCGGTGCTCTGCCCGCCGACGATGACCACCTTGGCCGCCGGCTCGAGCACGCGCTCCAGCTCGCGCAGGCCGTGGTTGCCCACCATATCGACGATGAGGTCGTAGCGCTCCTCGCGCGTGGTGAAGTCCACGTTCTTGTAGTCGAGCACGCGATCCGCGCCGATCGACGCCACCATGTCGACATTGCGCGTGCTGCACACGCCGGTGACGTTGGCGCCCATGGCCTTGGCGATCTGCACCGCGTAGGTGCCGACACCGCCTGACGCGCCGTTGATCAGCACCTTCTGGCCGGCCTTGAGTTGTCCCTGGTCGCGCAGCGCCTGGAGCGCAGTGATGGCGGCGATGGGCACCGCGGCGGCTTCCTCGTGCGAGACGTTCGCGGGCTTCAATGCCACGGCGCCGCCCGCGCGCACGCGCACGTATTGGCCGAAGGCGCCGCGCGCGCCGCCGAATACTTCGTCGCCGGGTTTGAAATTCGTCACGTCCTTGCCGACGGCCTCGACCGTGCCGGAGAAGTCCGTGCCGATGCGCGCATCCCTGGGGGCGCCGAAGCCCACCTCCAGGCGCATGACGTACGGCTCGCCGCGCATGAAGTGCCACTCGAACGGATTCACCGAGGAGGCCGCCACCTTCACCAGCAGCATGTCGTCCTCGATCACGGGTTTCTCCACGCGTTCGAGCTGCAACACCGAAGTAGATCCGTAGCAGCGGTAGCGGACCGCCTCCATCGAATTGGCGCCGGCCGCAGGCTCGGGCGGGGCGGGACAGGGTTCGTTGCGGCTGATCGCATATGCGAAGCCGGCCAGGGCCACGATGAGCACCAGCAGGATGGATCCGAGGATCTTGTTGCGCAGCCTCATGGCGGCCCTCCCAGGCGCTCCGCGCCGGACAGCCTAGTTAGCACCTTGTGCGCCAAACAACAACGCCCGCGTGATTGCTCACGCGGGCGTCGTCAGACCTGTGCTTCTGTCGTCTGGCCTAGGCTTTCTTCTTCGCCTTTGCTTTTTTCTTCGCTGGATCCTTGGCGCGGGTCTTGCCGAAAGAACCCGCGTAGATCTTGCCGCGCCTCGTGCGCCGGTCACCCTTACCCATTCGCTTCTTCCTTGTTCTGCGAGATCCACAGGAGCGCGGCCTCGATGTCCGAGAGCTGCGCAGCGGTCATTCCCGGGATGCGGCCACCGCCGGCTTCCGTCTTGACGCGCGCTAGCTCGGTGGATGACACCGTGCTCACCCAGGTGAGCCCGCGGCGCACCTTGCTTGTGAATTTCTGGGATTTTTCTTCGGTCATATCGACTCCTCGTCACCTCATCGCGGGCGGAAACATAGCGCCTCTAACGATATCGCGCCAGAACTTTCGCGAGAGCCGCCGACCCCGGCGACAGCCGGCCATGGGGAATCTGATTGAGAGGAATAGCCGGTGTCTCATTGACATCGTGGAACTCCTTTCCGTCGGTATCCACGTACAACAGTCCGGTCAGGAATTCACCTTTTTTCAAACGTTCCTGGATCGCGCTGCTCGCCGCGGCGCGGTCGGTGGGGTCGTAACTCGCGTCCAGCTTGCGCAGCAGTATCCGGCTGCCGTCGTGCAGCACCACGGGGAGCGCGTCTCCCTCGGAATATTCCGCGGTGATCTCCCGCTGGAACGGCACGAAGTCGGCGTGCACCGCCGCGTCGTAATGCTCGCGCGTGTACTGATAACTCTTGGTGGATCCCTCGTGATCGTTGAACGTCACGCAGGGTGAGAGCACGTCGATCAGCGCGAATCCCTTGTGTCGCATCGCGGCCTGGATCAGCGGCACCAATTGTTGTTTGTCGCCCGAGAAACTGCGGGCCACGAAGGTCGCGCCCAGGGTCATCGCCAGCAGCACGGGGTCGATGGGTGGCTGCTGGTTGACCTCGCCTTTCTTCGCCTTGGTTCCCACGTCGGCCGACGCCGAGAACTGGCCCTTGGTCAGGCCATAGACCCCGTTGTTCTCGATGATGTAGGCCATGTTCAGGTTGCGGCGGATGGCATGGCAGAACTGGCCGAGACCGATGGACAGGGTATCGCCGTCCCCCGACACGCCGACGTAGGTCAGGTTGCGATTGGCGGCGTTCGCGCCCATGGCGATGGACGGCATGCGTCCATGCACCGAGTTGAAGCCGTGCCCGCCGCTCACGAAGTATGCCGTGGTCTTGGAGGAGCAGCCGATGCCCGACAGCTTCACCATGTCCTGAGGCTGGACGTCGAGACCCCAGCTGGCTTCGATTATGGCCGCGGTGATCGAGTCATGGCCGCACCCGGCGCACAGCGTCGACAGGCCACCTTCGTAGTCGCGGCGCGTGAGCCCCAGGCCGTTCTTCGGCAACGAGGGATGTCTCACCTTGGGTTTCGGCAGGAACGTCATACCAGGCCTCCCGAACTCTTGGCGCCGGCGGCGGGGACGGCCTCGGGTTTGCGGACCTTGGGTTCGACCTCGGCGAGCACGCCGGTCACGATGAACTCGGAGGAAATCGGCAGGCCACTGTAGTGCAGCAGCGAGCGCAGCTTGTCCTTGGGCACGCGCGTCTCCAGCGTCAGCAGCGAACGCATCTGCGCGTCGCGGTTCTGCTCCACCACGAACACCAGCTTGTGCGCCTCGAGGAACTTCTCCACGTCCTCGCCGAACGGGAACGAACGCAGGCGCATGTAGTTAGTCGTGAGCCCGTGGCTGGAGAGGATATCGCGTGCCTCGTGCACCGCGCCGTCGGAGCTGCCGTACGCGACGATGGCGATGTCCACCTTCGGGTCGTGTTCGACCACCGCCTTCGGCACCAGCCGCTTGGCCGTGTGGAACTTGCGCGTCAGGCGGTCGAGCACGATCTGGTACTCGGCCGAGTCCTCGGTGTAGGCGCCGTACTGCGTGTGGCCCGAGCCGCGCGTGAAGTACGCGCCCTTGGGATGCACGCCCGGCAGCGTGCGGTACGGAATGCCGTCGCCGTCCACGTCGAGGTAGCGATGGAACTTCTCGAGCTTCTGGATCTCCTGGAGTCCCAGCACCTTGCCGCGGTCGGGAACGTAGTTGTCGTCCCATTTCAGATCCGGGCACATCCAGTCGTTCATGCCGATGTCGAGATCGGACATCACCATGACGGGGGTCTGCAGCCGCTCGGCTAGATCGAACGCATCGCGCGCGAAGTAGAAGCATTCCTCGGGATCGCGCGGGTACAGGCACACATGCTTGGTGTCGCCATGCGAGGCGTAGGCGGCTTCCAGGATGTCGCACTGCTGGGTGCGCGTGGGCATGCCGGTCGACGGGCCCACCCGCTGGATGTCGAACAGCACCGCGGGCACCTCGGCGTAATACGCGAGGCCCAGGAATTCGTTCATCAGCGACACGCCCGGGCCGGAGGTGGCCGTGAAGGCGCGCGCGCCATTCCAGTTGGCGCCCAGCACCATGCCGATGGCCGCGAGTTCGTCCTCGGCCTGGATGAAGGCGAAGTTCTTCTTGCCGGTCTCGGGATCGACGCGCATCTTGTCGGCAAAACTCTTGAACGCGTCCATCACCGAGGTCGAGGGCGTGATCGGGTACCACGCGGCGACGGTCGCGCCCGCGAACACGCAACCCAGCGCCGCCGCCGTGTTGCCGTCGATCATGACGTGGCCCTTGGTCTTTTCGAGCCGGCTCACCTTGAGCGGCAACGGACAGGCGAGGTTGGCCTTCGCGTATTCGTAACCCAGCGTGATGGCCTTCATGTTCGAATCCACGAGCGCCGGCTTCTTCGCGTAGGTCTCCGCCAGCAGCGTGCGGATCTGCTCGACGTCGAGATTCAGCAGCGCGGCAAGCACACCCGCGTAGCAGATGTTCTTCATGAGGATGCGCGTGCGCACCCCGTTGAAGTTCTCGTTGCAGAGTTTCGCGAGCGGCACGCAGAGCACCGTGATGTCGTCGCGCGCCAGCAGCGCCGGCCGCGGCCAGGTGCTGTCGTAGATGAGGTAGCCGCCGGAGGCCACTTCCCGAACGTCGCGCGCATAAGTCTCGGCGTTCATGGCCACCATGATGTCGACCTTGCCCGAGCGCGCGACGTAGGAATCCTTCGTCACGCGGATCTCGTACCAGGTGGGCAGGCCCTGGATGTTCGACGGGAAGTAGTTCTTGCCCATCACCGGGATGCCGCTGCGGAAGATGGACTTCATCAGCAGCGTGTTGGCGCTCGCCGAACCCGTGCCATTCACCGTCGCGATCTTGATCGCGAAGTCATTCACTCGGTCTGTAGTCATCTGGGCGCTGTCTTTAGGCTGATTGGGGCATTTTCGCCGCGGACGCTGCTGCCTCATCCTCGGCATGGGGCCATTTCACGAAGGATTTCTGCATGTCCCAGGCCGCGGTCGGACAACGCTCCGCGCACAGGCCGCAATGCACACACAGGTCCTCGTCTTTGACCATGACACGCCCGGTGTGTTTCAAGGGCGACGATACGTACAAGGCCTGAGTGACATTCCTGGCCGGCGCCTTGAGACGCGTGCGCAGCTCGGCTTCCTCGCCGTTCTGCGTCATCGTCAGGCAGTCCACCGGGCAGATGTCGATGCAGGCGTCGCACTCGATGCACAGCTTGGTCTCGAACACCGTCTGCACGTCGCAGTTGAGGCAGCGCTGCACCTCTTTCTCGATCTGCTCGACGGTGAAGCCCAGCTCCACCTCGATGTTGAGCTTCTTGAAGCGCTCCTTGAGCGACACGTGAGGCATCAGGCGCCGTTCGGCCGGGTTGTAGTCGTTGGCATACGCCCACTCGTGCATGCCCATCTTGCGCGACTGCAGGTTCACGCCCGGGGCCAGCCGCTCGCTGACGGCCTTGCCCTGGCAGAAATTGTGGATGGAGATCGCGGCCTGGTGGCCGTGCTCGACCGCCCAGATGATGTTCTTGGGCCCGAAGGCCGCGTCGCCACCAAAGAACACGCCTGCCCGCGAAGACTCGAAAGTCGTGGTGTCCACCTTGGGCACATCCCACTTGTCGAACTCGATGCCGAGATCCCGCTCGATCCAGGGGAAGGCGTTCTCCTGCCCGATCGCGAGGATGACGTCGTCGGCCTCGAGGAATTCCTCGCCGGTGATGCGTTCGGCGGTGATGCGGCCCTGCGCATCGGTGTCGTACTCCATCACGTCGAAGGTCATGCCCTTCAACTTGCCGTTCTCGTGAACGAAGTTCTTCGGCGAGCGGTTGATGATGATCTTGACGTGTTCTTCCTCGGCATCCTCCAGCTCCCACGCCGAAGCCTTGAAGAACTGCCGCGGCTTGCGCGCCATGACCTTCACGTCGTCGGCGCCGAGGCGCAAGGACGTGCGGCAGCAGTCCATGGCGGTGTTGCCCACGCCGATGATGAGTACCTTCTTGCCGATGGACTTCACGTGCTCGAAGGCCACGGATTCCAGCCAGGTGATGCCGATGTGGATGTTGGCGGCGCCTTCGGCGCGGCCGGGCAGCTTGAGCTCCTTGCCCTTGGGCGCGCCCGCGCCCACGAACACCGCGTCGAAGCCTCCCTTGTCTAACAACTCGCGCATCGACTTGATGGGGTGGTTGAGTTTCAGGTCCACGCCCATGTCGACGATCTGCGCGATTTCGTCGTTCAGCACCTCCGCCGGCAACCGGAACGACGGAATGTTGGTGCGCATCAGGCCGCCCGGCACACCGAACTGTTCGAAGATGGTCACGGAGTAGCCCAGCGGCATCAGGTCGTTGGCCACCGTGAGCGAGGCGCAGCCCGCGCCGACCAGCGCCACCTTCTTGCCGTTCTTGAGCTTGGGAATCCGCGGCAACCGCCCCGAGATGTCTTCATCGCGGTGATCGGCGGCCACCCGCTTCAGCCGGCAGATGGCCACGGGTTTCTCCTCGACGCGGCCGCGGCGGCACGCCGGCTCGCACGGCCGGTCGCAGACCCGCCCGAGGATGCCCGGGAAAACATTCGATTGGCGATTCACCAGGTACGCTTCGGTGAACTTGCCCTGCGCGATGAGCCGTATGTACTCGGGAACGTCGGTGTGCGCCGGGCAAGCCCATTGGCAATCCACGACTTTGTGAAAATAGTCGGGTTGCGTAGTGTCGGTCGGTTGCATATCCCCCCGAAATTGCCGCGAGATATCCCCCGCCGGCGTGCCGGCGAGTATAGGCTGCATGCCCGCTCAATGAATAACCCGACTGAAATCAAGCTTCGGAGCCGCTCGCGCGTGCTGGAAGTGGCTTACGAAGACGGGGCGCATTACCAGCTGCCGTTCGAGTACCTGCGCGTCCATTCACCCTCCGCCGAAGTGAAGGGACATGGGCCGGGACAGGAGGTTCTGGTCCTGGGCAAGCAGAACGTAGGAATCCGCGCGGTTGAGCCCGTTGGCCAGTACGCCGTGAGGCTGGTGTTCGACGACGGCCACGATTCGGGCCTGTACACCTGGACGTACCTGCGCGAGTTGGGCGAGAAGCAGGCCGACTATTGGGCGCGATACCAGGCCCGGGTGCACGCAGCCCAGCAATAACTCACGGAGCCAGCCGTGAATAAAAAAGGCCGGCGACCCATGGGTTGCCGGCCTTTGTGCAAGACCCCCGCTCGAATAGTTGGGCTTTGTAACCAAAGCGAGCCTGAACAGCAAGCGCTTTCTCTGGGGCCCGCGCCACCCGTCTATACTGGCCGCCCTGTGAATGAGCCGAACAAGAACTCCGAGACCGATTTTGGTTACGAACGCGTGCCCTTGAGCGAGAAGCAGGGGCGCGTACGCGGTGTGTTCGACTCGGTCGCACCGAAGTACGACCTGATGAACGATCTCATGTCGGGCGGCGCGCACCGATTATGGAAAGAGTTCACGTTGTCGCTGACGGGCCTGCATGCCGGCCAGCGCGCGCTGGACGTCGCGGGTGGCACCGGCGACCTCACTACCGGGCTCGCCAGGCAGGTCGGCCGCACCGGCATGGTCATTCTCTCGGACATCAATGCCGCGATGCTCGGCGAAGGCCGCGATCGCCTGCTCGACAGCGGCCACGTCGGCAACGTCAATTGCGTGCTGGCGAACGCCGAGAAGCTGCCGTTCGCCGATTCACAATTCGATTGCGTCACCATCGGCTTCGGCCTGCGCAACGTGACCGACAAACCGGCGGCGCTCGCCGACATGCGTCGCGTGCTCAAACCCGGCGGGCAACTGCTGGTGCTGGAGTTCTCGAAGCCGCTGCCACTGCTCAAGCCGCTGTACGACCTGTACTCGTTCCGCATATTGCCGCTGCTGGGCAAGCTGGTGGCGAACGACGAGGCCAGTTATCGCTATCTCGCCGAGTCGATCCGCATGCATCCGGACCAGGAAACCCTGCTCGGCATGATGCGCGACGCCGGTCTCGAGGACTGTCGCTATCACAACCTCACCGGCGGCATTGTGGCCGTCCACCGGGGTTATCGTTATTGAAACGATGCGCTGAATGCTCACCCAGGCGATCGAGAACCTGCTGAACCGCAACCTGCCGCGCAGTCCGCGTGCGCAGGAACTGTGCGTCACGCTCAAGGGCAAGTCGGTGCGCATCGAGTCGCCGGGCCTGGGCTGGCGCGTGGATTGCGAATCGCTCGGCACCTCGCTGCGGCTGACCCGGTCCGCGGACCAGGAGCGCACGCCCGACGCCGGGATTTCCGGCAGCCTCGCCAGTCTCGCGCAACTTGCGGGTCCGCAACCCGAGGAAGTCATCCAGCGCGGCGCGGTCACGATTCGCGGCGATGCCGAGGTCGCGCAGCGCTTCCGTGAGCTGGCCATGTTGTTGAAGCCCGATGTCGAGGAAGAATTGTCGCGAATCATCGGAGACACGCCCGCCCACCAGGCGCTGCGCTTCGTGAGCGCCGCCACCGGCTTCGGACGACGCGCCGTGCGCACCGGCGTGCGCAACGTGGCCGAATACTTCGCGCACGAGAGCCGTGACCTGGTGCCGCGCGCCGAGGCCGAGGATTTCTACCGCGGCGTGGAACGGCTGCGCGAGGATCTCGACCGGCTCGACGCGCGCGCGCGACTCATCGAGCAGGCCGACGAGGCCGAGACCCAACGATGAAGCTGCGTGTCATCGCGCGACTCATCGAGATCCAGCGTGTGCTGGTGCGCCACGGGCTCGACGAGTTCGTGCGCGCCACGCACCTGTATCGCCCGCTGCGCTTCCTGTTCCTGCTGAGTCCGTGGACCTGGGCGGTGCGCAGGCGGGACGAGCCGCGCGCCGTGCGGCTGCGCGAGGCGCTGGAAGAACTCGGGCCGATCTTCGTGAAATTCGGCCAGGCGTTGTCCACGCGCCGCGACCTGCTGCCCGCCGACATCGCCGAGGAACTCGCGAAGCTGCAGGACCGGGTGCCGCCGTTCGACGGACGCATCGCGCGCGCCGTCGTCGAAGAGGCCTACGGCAAGGCCGCCGAGCAGGTGTTTTCCCGGTTCGAAGAAACGCCGCTGGCCGCGGCATCGATCGCGCAGGTGCATGCCGCCGAACTGCGGCCGGAAGTCGCGCTCAATGGCGCCAAGACCCGTGAAGTCGTGGTCAAGGTGCTGCGTCCCGGCATGCACGAGGTGATCGCCCGCGATCTCGAGGTGCTGCACGCGTTGGCGAACTTCGCGCACAACAACTGGGAAGGCAGCCAGCGGCTGCGGCCGGTCGAGATCGTGCGCGAGTACGAGAAGACCATCCTCGACGAGCTCGACCTGATGCGCGAGGCCGGCAATGCCTCGCAATTGCGCCGCAATTTCGAGGGGTCCTCTCTTCTATATGTGCCCGCCGTGCACTGGGACTTCTGCCGGCCCGGCGTCATGGTCATGGAGCGGATCCGCGGCGTGCAGATCTCCAACATGGCGAAGCTGCGCGAAGCCGGCACCGACATCCGGCGCCTGGCGGAGAACGGCGTGGAGATCTTCTTCACGCAGGTGTTCAAGCACAATTTCTTCCACGCCGACATGCACCCGGGGAACATCTTCGTTCTCATCGACAACCCGGCGCAGCCCAAGTATGCCGCCGTCGACTTCGGCATCGTCGGCACGCTGGATCCGCGCGACCAGTACTATCTCGCCGAGAATTTCCTCGCCGTGTTCGACCGCGACTACCGCCGCGTCGCCACACTGCACCTGGAGTCCGGCTGGGTGCCTGAAGGCTCGCGCGTGGACGAGATGGAATCCGCCATCCGCACGGTGTGTGAACCGATCTTCAACAAGCCGCTCAAGGAAATTTCCTTCGGCACCGTGCTGCTGCGGCTGTTCGAGATCTCGCGCCGTTTCAACGTCGAGGTCCAGCCGCAGCTGATCCTGTTGCAGAAGACGCTGCTGAATATCGAAGGCCTCGGGCGCGATCTGTACCCCGACCTCGACATCTTCAAGACCGCGGGCCCCATCATGCGCGAATGGGTGCGCGAGAAGATGAGCGCCCGCACCGTGTTCGAAAACGCGCGCCAGCAGATTCCGGAAATCATCTCCAGCCTGCAGACGCTGGCGCCGCTGATGCGCTCGGCCGTGCAACGCGCGCAGGACGGACGCCTGCGGCTCGCCGTGGAGGCGCCCGAGATCAACGCGTTGCGCAACGAAATCAAGCGCACCAACCGGCGGCGCGACAGGGTCACCATCGCCTCGGTGGTGTTGCTGGGCGGAATCGTATGGATGGCGCTGGCTCGCGAACCGCTGTGGGCCGGCTGGGCACTGGCCGGCACGGGCGTGGCGTGGATGATCGCCGCGTTGCGACGATGATTCTTCATCCGGCAAAAGCTGTTTGCACAGGCATCTTGTTGCTGGCCGTCGGATTTCCTGCGACTCCGGCGGAGAAGCCCGTGATCCAGGATATCTGGGGCCCTCCTGATCGTGGCCACTACATCCAGCGAAATGGCGTGAACTGGAACGAGACGTACGACGGCTCCGGCTATCCGGTGACTTGCAAGGCAGCGGAATACACCGACTACTGCCTGCCAGGAAGCCTGGTAGTGCGAAACGAAAACGCGACGCCCATCGTCTGCCACGGCGAAATCCGGATGCCCACGGGCAACAAGTTAGGGCTGACCGGCGCCACACGCGACATGATCATCATGGAACTCACCAGCGCGGTACTGGTGAAGACCATGGCGTCGGTGAATATCCGCGCGGAGTCGTACACCAGCGATTGCAAGCCGTGGCAACCGCCACCACCTCCGGCTGCTGCGGCTGGCTGCGCATTCCGACCGAAAGATGGTGCGATTGCGCTCACCCATCCGCCGGGAGCGAAGGAGCGCGACGAAGCAGGGCCGGTGGTCCTGCATTTCACGCTCGCCAAGGAATCTGGTCGGCCCGAAAAGATCGAAGTGGCGGCTTCCAGCCTGTTTCCCGAACTCGACGCGGACGCGGTACGCACGCTCGGCGCTACCGAAATGACCACCGAGTGTCCGGGGGCACGTTTCAGCGTAGTAGTGAGCTACCGGCCTGGGCCCGAGAGGCTTCCGACCTCGGGTCCTCCGTTCAATACGTCTCCTTCGTCCGGTCAACCTTGCAAGCCACAGATGCGCAGGCCCGCCAATCCTGATGCCTTTTACCCCAAGGGAAGCCTCGAGCGAGGCGAAGAGGGAGACGTGTTGATTCGAGCGTTTCCCGCCGAGAAGACCGGACCCCCGGTCGATGCGGTGATCGAAGGCAGCAGCGGCTTTCCGGAGCTCGATGCGGCTGGCCTGCTCACGGCCCGGAATACATGGTTCTCCGCCAACTGCCCGGACTTGTCGCTGCGTTTCAAGGTGAGGTTCAGACGACCCGGGCCACCAACGGCAAATCCGGCTTCAACTCCCGGTCAAGATCCGGGCGGTGCTGTGTCCGGTAGATAGACCGGCGCGTCAGCGCCCTGGTGGGCGGCGCCCCGTCACGCTCCACATCGTCGGCGAGGGCATTGCGAATTCGTCGCGCTCGAGCATGGCGAGATCCGCGTCGATCTGTTGGCGCGTGATGAGCCCGGCCGCGATCACCTCGTTGCCGATCTGCTCGAAGTTCACGCGCATGAGATCGGCGCCGCCATTGCGCTTCGTGAACATTACGCTGCGGCCCTCGGCATCGACGTCGACGAGGCCCAATTCGCGGAAGCGGCCGTAGAGCCGCCGCCCGAAATATCCGTCCTGATTGCGGGTCAGGTACATGCGCACGGCTTCCGACGTCGGCAGCGGAGTCTCGAATCGGTTGATGCGCGCGTCCGGCCTCACCGAGGCCCCGTCGAAATCCTCGATGACCAACCAGCCGCCGGGTGCGAGCGCCTCGACCACGCGTTCCAGCGCACGCTCGCGCTCGATCACGTGCAGGAACACCAGTCGCGAATGGATGAGGTCGAAGCGCCCCGGCAATGGATCGATTGCGATGTCGTGGCGCGCGACTTCGAGATTCGCCGGTGCGGATGCGCGTCCTTGTTCGATTAGGCGGGTGTCGAGATCGGTGCACAGCACGCTCCCCTTCGGGCCCACGCGTGCGGCCATCCAGCGCGCAATGCTGCCACCGCCACCGCCGATCTCCAGGCAGCGCCAGCCGACCGCAATACCCACACCCTCGAGCACGCGGTGCGTGGTGGAGTCGAACAACCGCGCGAGCACGTCCATACGCGTACCGGCGCGCTCGTTGGCGTTGTCGAGCGGGTAAGTGGATTCGGTGGTCATGGTCATTCCCCCGGATCAATCCTCGGGCGGTTCCGGTTCTGGCTCGGGCAGCCAGCGGCTGAGGATCAGCGCGCAGACCGTCACCGCGACGGCCACCACGGCCATCGCATGCGCCAGCTTGAACGATGGGTTCGCGCCGGGCATGTGGTTCGCGAGTTGCGTGGTCACGAGTGCGGTCAGCGCCGCCAGCACGCGCCCGCCGAAACTCAGCGCGAAACTCTCTCCGGTTCCGCGCAGGTGCACGGGAAACACGCGCGGCAGGTAATTCCCCCAGAAGCTGTACTGGATGCCGACCACCATCGTGACCGCCAGCACCGCGTACTTGAAAACGTCGACGTCCTGCAGCGCCGGGCCGAGGAACACCAGGGGGAACAGCGCCAGTCCTGCCCACAACAGCCAACGCAACATGGGGCGTCGGCTGACAAACCAGATCACCAGGCCCGCCAGCACGAATCGTCCGATCATGGCGCCGAAGTCCACGTGGAAGTGCACCAGGCTCACCCACTGCTCCTGCTGTTTGGGCGGCAGCACCGCGACCTGGGGCAACCCCGGCACCACGCGCGGAATGTGCTGCAGCATGCCGAAGGCCAGCGCGTAACAGCAGGCCACCAGCAGCGTGGTCAGCACCGTGACTCGCCGCAGCCGCGGCTCGAGCAGCTCACGGATGCGCGGGCGGCGCAGGGTGCCGGCGTCGCGCTTGGCGCGCCAGACCGGCGATTCCGGCAGGAAGGGCCGCAGGATCATGAGCGGGATCGCGGGCAACGCCCCGAACAGCAATGCGTATCGCCAGGCCGAGTGCGCACCGTGGATTTCGGGCAGGTGTTCGCCCCAGGTGACCGCGGCGTAGTACGCGCCGGCGATCATGAAATTTCCCAGCGTCGCGCAAACCTGGGCGAATGCCAGCACCGTCTCGCGCCGGCGCGCATCGCTGAACAGCTCGGTCAGCCAGGCGATCGCGGCCACGAATTCCACGCAGGCGCCAGCCACGGTGATGCAACGCCAGAAGATGAGTTGCGGCAGCGAGGTGGCGAAGCCCGACATCAGCGCGGCGGTGGCGTAGACAAAGATGCTCCACACCAGCACGCGCTGCCGGCCGAGCCGATCCGTGAGGTAGCCACCGACCAGGGCCGTCACCCCGCCTATTGTCGTAGGCAGGAACAGCATGAGGCCGGCCCATCGGTTGAACTGCGGCGTACCGGGCACATAGGGCCCGAGTTCCGTGAGGATGGGCTTCAGCACAATGGCCTGCACCACGATTTCGTACATGTCGAAGGCGAAACCGATACCGGCGGTCACCAGGATCAGCCACTGGACGCCAGTCAGGGGCGCGGCGCGTTTTTCGAGGGCGGCGGCTTCCATGAAACGAGAATGGCCCAGGACGGCGGCGACTGTCCTGCCGATGACGGAAATGGCACACGACCGCGCGTGGAGCCGGCGGCATCCGACCAAAGTGCTACGGGAAGCCGGAGGGGCAAACTAACTAAATTGCCGTGCCCCGAGTATTTCGATTAGCGTGACGGGCCATGGGTCCCTTCGCGAGATTCACGGCGCTGCTGGCCATCATCGTCGGC
>Ga0315910_10002437_pt1 | contig 16377 bp, 11 predicted proteins | sample EdamamesoilMG_FD_204470 | JGI IMG/M metagenome (GOLD analysis project Ga0315910, IMG submission 204470) | Garden soil microbial communities collected in Santa Monica, California, United States - Edamame soil | ecosystem: Environmental > Terrestrial > Soil > Garden | place: USA: California... | reverse complement strand
CCCGCGCTGCGTCGACATCGATGTCACGCACGTAATCCGCGGGCACCGCCGAGACGTCGATGCAACCGCGAAAGTAATCGAGCGCGCGCCGGCCTGCCGAGTCGAGCGCAGTCCGCGAGGCGAAGCGACCTTTGGCAGCCTGGCCGCTGCCGTCGACCGTCAGGGCTGCCACGAAGTCGAGCTCACCCGCGACCGCGGCCAAGTAACCCACGTGATCGGCGCTGGGGTTTGAACGATCGCGCGGGTTGGTCCCGGCCATGAGCTCTTGCGCGTCGGGGAAGCCATCACCATCGGTATCGACTGCACGCAGATTCGTGCCGAGCTCGGTCTCGGTGCGATCACACAAGCCGTCCTGATCCTCGTCCGCAAAGACAGGCGCGGGGCCGGTGCCCGCATCGGGCGACGCTGCTTCGGGCTCAGGGTCGCCGCCGCTACAAGCGGCGATCGCGATCAGTGAGCAGCACGCGCTCGTGGCGATCCGCATTCAGTACAGCTTGGAAGTGGGGTGCATACGCGTCAAGGCAGCCCGCGACCGAGCGAGCTTTCGCAGTTGCGCGTCGATCTCGCACAGCCGATCGCACAGCGGCGCGGCTCCAGCTCGCGCAGCTTACGGTGTGAGCCGAGCGCCGGACGACAGCGCAAATGCCGCCCAGATCAGCGCCAAGCTCAGCGCGATCAGAGCCAGCACCCCGATCAAACGACGCGCCCCCCAACCAGAGCGCTCGGCGAAGCGGTCTGCGTAGAAGCGTCCGGCGCTCTTGTCGCGCAGCCGCTGCTGTACTCCGCTCAGCAGATCCGGCGCCGGAGCGCCGAGCTCGTCGTCTGTTGGATGCAGACCTTTGACCGCATCGAGCGTCTCGCAAAATGCGGCGTACTTCTGCGCGAGCTGCGGCTCGGCCGCGAGCGCCGCGTCGAATTCACGCTGCGTTTGCGCGTCGAGCTGCTGGTCGTAGGCAGCGCTGAACACGGCTTCAGCTTGCTCGGGCGTCATGTCTTTCCCTCATTCAGCGCGCGAAAACGTTCGTGCAACGCGAGTCGCGCGCGATGCAGGCGACTCTTCACCGTCCCGCTCGGCAAGCCCGTGCGTTCCTGAATGTCTTCGTATGACAAGTTCTCGAGATCACGTAAGACGATGAGCATACGTTGCTCGTCGTCGAGCTCAGCGATGGCAATACGAATGTTGGCCTCCGCCTGCTCCGCTTCGATCTGATGATCAGGCCGCGGCACACGTGAACCCGTGTGGGGCGCGGCCACGGTCTCTTCGGTCGTGTCTTCGAGCGGCGTGTCGCCGCGTCGCTTGTGGCGGCCGTGGTACTTCAGTCGGTTACGCGCATGATTTTGCGCGATGCGATGGATCCACGTGGACAGTCGGCTATCGCCGCGGAACGACTCGATAGATTTGAAGACGGTGACGAAGACCTCTTGCGCCAAGTCTTCGGCCTCCGCGGCATCGCCCAACACGCGCAGCAATTGCCGAAACACGGCGGCCTGGTACGCGCGCACGAGCTGATTGAAGGCGGCTTCGTCCCGCTCCCGCAACCTCTCGATCAGACGGTCTTCATCCCCAAACACGGCGGAACCGTCTGTTGGTGTCTCTCAGCAAACGAAAGTTCTGCCCTGTGCGCCGGCTCACACCGCGGCGCCTGCTAATGAACGTAGAAGCGGAACGCGCCCATGATCCGGGTGTCGCCCGCGCCACCGAGGTCCTGCCGTAACGAGAGATCGAAACCCACACTTCGATCCGTATATCCGAGACCTGCCGTCAGGGTGTGCTGTTCGCGCTTGGTGTCGTAGCTGTAGCCCGCGCGCAGCGGCACGGCTTGCGCCGCCAACACTTCGATGCCGCCACCGACAGCGACGCCGGCGCTGCTGTAACTCGTGAGATCCACGAGCACGTCGGCGCCGATCACGACGATGTCCGCCGCCACGAAACCCAAGCCGCCACCCACGAGTAGCGGCGCATAGGCGCTATCGAGATCGATTAAATTATAACCGCCCGCGTAGAGCTGCAGCGTCGGGATGGGCGCGATGCGCAGCGACGCGTCCATCGTGAAGCCTTTTGCGGGACGACCCGGGTCAGTCGCTTCGTCTCCGTAGGATACGTTCATGTAGCGACCCGCCAGGCCCAGCGAAACCATATCGCCAAACGGCAAAGCCAGCGCCAAACGACCGTCGATGCCTCCGAACCCCGAGTCTCCCGATAGGAAACCGCGCAACGCTAAGCCGGCGCCGAGTCGTGCCGTCGCGGAATCCACGACCGCACCTCCGAGCGCGACCGTGCGCCGGTCGGCCAAGTAGTCGACGTTGCCTTCGATGTGATAGAGCCGGCCGACCACGAGCGCGGCAGGGTTGTACGCGAGCGCGGACGTCGACATCGTTGTCGCCCGTGAGCCCGTTCCGAGCGCTAATCCGCGCGCGCTCTCGGTGTGCAACGGAAGCGGACAGCTCCGGCCCAGCGCATCACACGGAGGAGCGGCAACGGCCAGATTCGTGCTGCCAAAGAAACTCGCGACCGCGATCAGGATGCACCGAACGAGAACGCGCGTTGGCTGGCACACACGACGCGAGCTCGAGCAGCGCACTATCGGGTCTCCGTCTCTTGCGTTCGCTTGCGAAGGCATTGCAATGCACGTGCTCGCGGCGACCGTAACAAGCACGCCTGTCGTGCACAAATTTTGTTTCGTCGCGGCTTCGCATCGTCGCTGGATCGAAAAACGCGAAAGCTCGCACGGCATGTGGAGGAGATGTTCAAACGCGGATCTCTTGCACGCGCGAAAGCGGTGAACAGACGCAGCTGCGTGCCTTCGCAAAAAATTCAACGAGATCGGTTTTTATGTGTTTCGCGTGTGATCTTCGTGGACGCGTTGGGGACCCTTTGATAGCTTCCCTCGTCCCGCGAGCCAGGAAGGGATGTGCGAAGTACCGGAGCATTCCTGCCTGCTAGTGAGGAGATTCCGGGACACTGCAAGACAGCGGGACTGCACGGCACTCAGCAGGTCGAACATCGCTCCCACTTTCACGGAGCACTTGCAGTCAAGGCAGCGCTAGAGGCTGAAAAGAACTTGGCAGCGATGAGTCGAGACGTGCCGACACCGGGAGAACCACCTTCCATGCAGGAACATTGGCAATCTGCACTCACGGACATGCGCTCGCGGCTGTCCGCGGAGAACTTCGAGACCTGGCTAGCGCCCATCGGCTGGGGTGGTTGCGACGGACACAAGCTGCGCCTGCGTATTCCGAACAAGTTCTACGCGGATTGGATCCGCACGCATTACCTGGACATTCTGCTCACGCTGATCCGCGACAAGAGCGGGATGCGCGACCTCGACGTCAGCTGGGAAGTCGACGAACAGCTCGCTGAAGAGCTGACGAAGATGGAAGTGCGCACGCGTGAGAGCGCACCTCCTCCGACGATGCCGCCGAAAGCGGCAGAACCTCCGCGTGTCGCCGCCAACCTGAACCCTCGCTATCGCTTCGAGAGTTTCGTCGTGGGTCCGAGCAATCAGCTCGCGCATGCGGCTAGCATCGCCGCGGCTTCGAGCCCGGGAGCGCGTTACAACCCGCTCTTCATTTACGGTGGCGTCGGTCTCGGCAAGACGCACCTCGTGAACGCCATCGGCCACCGCGTGCTCGAGGCCAAGCCCAACGCGCGCATCCTTTACGTCTCCGCCGAGCGCTTCACGAACGAGTTCATCGCCGCGCTGCAGAACCACAAGATGGACGAGTTCCGCGACATGTACCGCACGCAGTGCGACGTGTTGCTGATGGACGACATCCAGTTCCTCGCCGGTCGCGACCAGACGATGGAGGAGTTCTTCCACACCTTCAACGCGCTCTACCACTCTGACAAACAGATCGTGGTGTCGAGCGATGTGTACCCGCAGCAGATGAAGGAGATGGAAGAGCGGCTGATCTCGCGTTTTCAGTGGGGCATGGTTGCCGACATTCAAGCCCCAGAGCTCGACACCCGCGTCGCCATCGTCAAGAAGAAGGCCGAGCAGGAGCACATCGACCTGCCGGACGAGGTCGCTCACTTCCTCGCCGAGACCGTGCAGAGCAACGTGCGCGAGCTCGAAGGCACGTTGTTGCGGCTGGCCGTCAAAGCTGAGCTGCTCAAGCAGCCCATCGAGCTGGCGTTCGCCCGCGAAGCCCTGCGTGGAACGAACCCGCCGCGCGAGAGCCTGACCACGGTCGACGATATTCAGCGCGCCGTGTGCGAGTACTTCAACATCCGCATGAGCGACCTCAAGTCGCACCGGCGTCATCGCTCGGTGGCGCAGCCGCGCATGATCGCGATGTACATGTGCCGGCAGCGCTTGAACACGAGCTACACCGAGCTGGGCGACCGCTTCGGCGGCAAGGACCACACCACGGTGATGAGCGCGGTGCGCAAGATCGAAGGTCGCATCCTGAGCCGCGACGCCGAAGTGCTCGCGAGCGTGCAGGCCATCGAGCACCGCTTGAACCGATCCTGAAGCGGCGCGAGCCGGAGCCGAGTGCGCATCCCGCGACGCAGCCGCATCTGGAGGATCGGCGCGGAGCGAAGGCGAGGGGCATCCGACGCCACAGGCGGGTCGCCGCAGCAGAGTCTCCGCCTGGCGAGCGTTCGCGTCGACCACAGCGTGCAGGACGGGCACGCAGTGCCCGAGCCGAAGCCCAGCGGGGCAGCGCGCAGGACGCGTAAGCTCGCGAGGTCGGCCGTGTGCCTGCTTCCATTAACGACGCAGGGGACAGTCGCGGCCTGCGAGGGCGCGGGAAGCTCCGCCAGCGGCCCGTTCCGTTCATCCTGCGCGGCCCCCGAGGTCGGCGTCGTGCGGGCGCCTGGAGCAGCTCCTCCACTCGCCGAACTCGCCCCACTAGGCCGGGCCCGGCCCGCGCCTCGACCCTCCGAACCCGCCTGCCGGCCCCTGGGGAATGCTGTGTCAGGACGCTCCGCGAACCCGCTGTGCAGGTCTCGCAGCCGTGATCCCGAGGCTCGCCGAGCCCGCCCGGCCCGAGGGCTCGGAGACTTATCTACAGCGCGATCGCAGCCTCTCCACAGGCCCTCCACGATCTCTTCTACGTGGACAACCCTGTGGCTTTTCGCCGGGATGGATCGTGGGTTTCTCCACGCACCGGTTATGCAGATCCTCTCCCGATCGCCGAGATCGCCAGGTCTTCCCTGATCTCGCAGGCTTGCGGAGATCGATCCCCTATTCACATCCCCTACGATTACGAATGAATTTAAAAAACATCTTAGGTTAACCTCCCTCTGCTTGGGGAGTTTGGTTGGCCCCGAGAAAGGTCCCCGCATGCATCTCGTGATTCAGAAGCGGAACTTCCTGCGTTCACTCGCTCGTACTCACTCGGTGGCAGACCGTAAGAGCTCGATGCCGATCCTGTCGAATATTCTGCTTTCGACCGATGGGCCGAAGACGCTCCGGCTCGCAGCCACGGACCTGTACCTTTCGGTGACGGCCGTTGCGAATGCCGAGGTGAAAGCACCCGGCACCATCGCGCTGTCTGCCAAGACGTTGTTCGAGATCGTCAAGAGTCTTCCCGAGGGCGAACTGAGCCTTGAGGTGGTCAAGAACCACTCGGCGGAGATTCGCTCAGGAAAAGTTCGTTTCAAAATTCCCGGCATGCCAGGACAAGAGTTCCCAGCGCTGCCGAACCCCGGTGCCGCGGAGTTCGCGGCGCTCGAGGCCGAAGACCTGGGCAAGCTGGTCGCGCTCACGCACTACTCGATGTCTGCCGACGATACGCGCCCGCACCTGGCCTGCGCGCTGTTCGAGGGCGAGGGCCGCACGGTGCGCATGGTCACGACCGATGGGCATCGTCTGTCGAAGGCCGAGTACATGCTGAGCGAGGAGAGCCGCAAGCTGCCCGCATTCAGCATGCTGGTGCCGAGCAAGGGCATCGCCGAGCTGCGGCGTCTGGTCGAGGAGGCGAGGGCGGACCGCGCGAAGACCGAGGACAAGCCCAGCACCATCGAGGTCGCGACGTCGGGCGGCAGCGCGTTCTTCCGCCGCGAGGACGCCGTGCTGAGCGTGAAGCTCGTCGACGAGCAGTTCCCGCCGTACAACAAAGTCATCCCCACCTCGGCCACGCGCTCCATCGGCGTGTCGCGCGCGCTGCTCACCGAGGCGCTGCGCCGCATCGCCCTCGTAGCCAGCGACAAGAGCGGCTCGGTGCGCTTCCACGCCGAGTCGGGGCTCTTGCGCATCACGAGCGAGAATCCCGACGTCGGCGAGGGCCAAGAAGAGCTCGACGTAGACTTCGCCGGCGACCCGGTCGATATCGGCTTCAACGCCCGCTACGTGCTCGACGTGCTCGGCGCCTTGTCCGAGGACGAGGTGAAGCTGCAGCTCGGCGGGCAACTCGACCCGGGCGTGGTGCGTCCGGTAGGGCCGACCGATTTCGTCGGCGTGATCATGCCCATGCGGATTTGAGTGCAGCGCACGCTCGAGAGACTGCGCCTGCACGAGTTCCGCAACCTGCGGCAGTTCGAGCTCAACCCCGGACCGCGCTTCAACGTGCTGTTCGGCGACAACGGGCAGGGAAAGTCGAACCTGCTCGAAGCCATCGAGTATCTCGGCTCGCTCGGCTCGTTTCGCGGCGCGCGTGTCGAGGACTTGATCTGCGAGTCGGCCGGGCAGAGTGAGCTGCTCGGCGTGTCGGGAGGCGACGGCCCCGCTCACGAGCTGCGTGTTTCGTTGTCCCGAACCGGCCGGCGCGAGGTGCGCTTGGACGGCAAGCGGCCGCGCTCCAAGGTGAGTTATGCGCGGGCTCTGCCGACCGTGTTGTTTCATCCCGGCGAGCTGACGTTGAGCGCCGGCGGCGCAGACGGCCGTAGAGCCTTTCTCGACCATTTGCTCGTTCGCCTGGACGACACCTATGCAGCGGCGCTCTCGGCCTACACGCGGGCGCTGGGGAGCCGCAATCGCCTGTTGCGAACGGAGGTTCCCAACCGGCGCGCGATCAGCGCTTACGACGAGCTCCTGTCCTCGTCGGGCGCGGTGATCGGCCAGGCGCGTGCCGCGCTCGTGGCTGACTTGGCACCACGCGTGGCGGAGTTGTTCGCGAACATCTCGGGGCCGGGCCCGGAGCTACGCATCAACTATGAACCGCGCGTCGAGCCGGTCGTAGATAAGCTGCTCGCCGCGTTGCGCGCTGCGCTCGACAAAGACTTGCTGCGCGGCTTCACAGCCGATGGGCCTCACGCCGATGACCTGGCGTTTCGGCTGCGCGAAAACCGCGCGCGTCGTTACGCATCGCAGGGCCAACATCGCGCGATGGTGCTCGCGCTCAAGCTCTCGGAGCGACTCGAGCTCGAGGATAGGACCGGGCAAACGCCGCTGCTGCTCTTGGACGACGTCTCGAGCGAGCTCGACCGCGACAAGAGCCGGCGCTTCTTCGCGCTGCTATCGCATCTGGGTGGTCAGGTGTTTCTGACCACCACGCAGCCAGAGTTGATTCTGGTCGAGAGCGATCGGCGCGACTTCGAGATTCGCGCCGGCCAACTCAAACAGTGAAGTCGCCGTCTTCGAGGATCTCTTTGATCCGCCACAAGAAGGCGTTCGCGTCCACGCCGTCGACGATGCGGTGATCGTACGAGAGCGCCATGTGCATGATCGGGTGGATGGCGAGCAGATCTTCGTCGTCGCGCTCGACCACGACCACACGCTTCTTGATCTCACCCGTGCGCAAGATGCCGACGTTCGGCTGCGAGATGATCGCACCGCCGAAGAGGTTACCCTTACGGCCGGGGTTCGAGATGGTGAAGCTCTTGTTCGCGAGGTCGTCGGGGGTGAGCCGATTGTCACGCGCCTTGAGAGCGAGCTCGTCAATAGCGCGAGCCAGGCCGCGCACCGTGAGGTCGGCCGCATTGCGGATGACCGGCACGACGAGACCTTCCTGCGTGTTGACCGCGATGCCGAGGTTGATCTCGCCCAGCAGCACGTAAGAGTTGTCGAGCATGCGCGCGTTCAAGATCTTGTTCTCGCGCAGCGCACGTGCGGTGGCTGCCGCGACGAACGAGAGAAAGGTGAGGTTGATACCTTCCTTCTTGAGCGCGTCTTTGTTCCCGACCCGCAGCGCCTCGGTCTTGTACACGTCGACTTCCGCCACCGTGACGACGTGCGGCGAGGTCAACTTCGAATAGACCATGTGGTCCGCGATGATGCGGCGCCGACGCGACAGCGGGACCTCTTGATCGCCGGGCCGCGGAATGTACGGAGGCAAGCGGAACGCGCCGGCCGAGACCGACGCGGGCGTAGCACCGGGCGCGGGGGCGGGAGCTTCAGCAGGCTTCGCCGCAGGCTGAATGTTGCGGACCGGCGCAGGGGGCACGCTGCTGTCGAGCGACACCACGCGCGCCGCGCGCAGCACGTCATCCTTCGTGAGGCGACCGCCGGTGCCGCTGCCGGCGACGACGCTCAGATCGACGCCTTGCTCACGAGCGAGCTTGCGCACCGCGGGTGAACCACCGTTGCCTTCTGCACGCGCGACCGCGGGCTCGGCTGCCGACGCCGAAGGTACGAGCGAAGGGCCCGCCTTCTTGGCTGCAGTTCCAGCCCCTGCGCTGCTCTGCGCGGGTGCGGGCGCTGCGACGGCTTGCGCGTTAGCGTCGACATCACACAGCGCTGCGCCGACACTGATCACTGCGCCTTCTTGCACGTGAATCTTCGTGACGATGCCGGACTCGGGCGCGTTGATCTCGCTATCGGCTTTGTCGGTGAGGATCTCGACGACGGGCTGGTCTTTCTCGACGCGCTCGCCTTCTTTTACTAACCACTTACCAATGGTGCCTTCAACGACGCTTTCACCGAGTTGAGGCATACGAATCGTACTCACTGGGGCCTCCCTGCAAGCCTTTAGGAACGGCATGTGTACTCTCGCCAGTCTGCCGGCGCAACCTTGGCGAAGTTCACGAGTGTCTGCGCGGACCGCGTGCCATCATGTGCGCAACCCTCGATGGCTGACCTAGAAAAACTCGCGTTGAAGCGCGACCGCAGCTACCTCGTGCGACTCGTTCTGCTACTGGGCGTGGGTCTCGTGAGCTCGGTCTTTCTGTACGGTTTTCTAACCGGGTCGAGTGTGACGGGCTGCGTGGCAGGCGCACTCGGTGCTGATCCGCAACCGCGCGGAACGAAGTCATCCCGGCATTGAGACGGCGTGCAACGCGTCCCTTTGGGGACACGCAAAAATTGCATGGGTGTGCAAGCAAGTTCGAAGCGTGTCAGCTCGCGCGGCGCACATGTGCGGTACTTCGCGCTCATTCCCGACCGCTTGTCTAAAGCCTAGAGATATTCGCATCATGGGTATCGCAGTGCTCGGTGTATCTTCGGACGCAGCTTTCGATGTCGTTGTGTATGGCTTCGACGCGACGACCGAATCTCCGGTCGAGGGGTTAGTCCGTGTCTTCGGCTTGAAAGAAACCGATGCCGAGGCGCTGCTCAACGCGATGCCGGCCATCGTGTGCAGGCGTGTGAACTTCGTGCGCGCGGAGCACTACTGCCGTGCGCTGCGCTCGATCGGTGCGCGCATCGAAGTGCTGGATGAGCGCGGTGGGCGCGTGCCGCTGCCACAGTACACACCGAGCCGTCGGCCCTCATCATCCGCCGCGGTGCGCGCCAGCTTGCCGCCGTCGGCGGCGGCGAACCACAACGGTCGCGAGCCGACGCTGCGCTACGGCCAACCGAGCACGGCTTCACGCGCGCCGAAGACGGCGCTTCCGTCGCTCGCAGCGGCCGCGCGAGGCCCGGTGGCGACCGCTCCGACTGCCTGGGGAGAGTTGATGCGCGAACCTGCGCACACGCCCTCGCAGCGGGCACCTCAGCCCGAAGAGCGCACCGAACGGCACGGCTTCGCCGGAGATCCTGCGGAATACAACGCGCTGTCACTTCCGGCGGAAGCAGACGCGCAGCCGCCGCTCGAGCTGGAGCTGGCCGCTCCACCACCGCGTAAGCCGCTGAAGGCCGCGCAGCCCGCGGCGCTGAAGCCGGCCGCGGTTCAGCCCGACAACGCGGCGAGCCAGGTGCGGCGCGCCGAGAAGTCGCAGCCGAGAGCGGCGGAAGAGACCCTCACGATCAAACACCAGCCGAGGTTCGCCCGAGACGGCGAACCCGAGGCTGACTTCTGGCAGGCGCTGCCGGAGGCGCTGCTCTTTCCGTGGCGGGACCGCGGGGTCGCTTGGTTCATCAGTATCGGGCTGTGGGCCGTGTTCGCGAACGTGCTGTCGGTGCTGGCCCAGGCGGTGCCGTTCATCGGCACGTCGTTCGTGCTGATGGTGAACACCTCCGTGCTCGCGCTTTGCGCGGACTATCATCGCCGCTGTCTGTGGGCCGTGGTGAACGGCGAAGAAGCGCTGCACGAAGGCCCGGACTTCGATCCCGCGCGCGTGCTGCACGGCTACATGCGTTCGGGCATACACCTGGCGCTCTTCGCGCTGGTCTCGCAGCTGCCGCTCGTCGCCTGGATCTCGCGCACCCTGCTCGAAGCCGGCTCGTTCGAGCTGCGCGATCTGATGCTCTCGTGGCCCTTTTGGTGCCTGATCGCCCTACCCGTCTTGTACTGGCCGATGGCCGTGGCCACGGCGTCGCTCTACAACCAGTTCCAGGGCGTGTGGCAAGTCGGCGTGGGCTTGCGCGCCGTGCTGCGTGCGCCGTCCGGTTATCTCGGCGTGGCCCTGCTCGGTGCCGTCACGCTCGCGGTGCCGTGGGTCCTGTGCTGGGCCATCTGGTCCGCGCTCGGCCTACCGGCGTCGTTTTTCCTCACGACGGCCGGCCTGCCGCTGGCGGCCAGTCACGCAGTGATGGGCGCGCTGACGGGTCAGCTCATGCGTGCGCATCCGCGGATGTTCGAAACGGCTTGAGCCACGCGTCATCGACAGCGCGGCTCAAGCGGTCAACGTGGTGGCTATCGCCATCGCCGCGCGTTGTGCCTGCTGCGCCGCGGCGACGCAATCCAAAGTAACTTCGATCGGATTCGCTTGCTCGGGTGGGCCATGAAGGATTCGAACCTTCGGCCAATGGATTAAGAATCCACTGCTCTACCAACTGAGCTAATGGCCCGGCTAGGGGCGAGTGTTGTAGACCAGCTCGAGAGCGATTGCCACATCTATTTGACGCCATCGCTGGCGCTCCCCGACTCGTGCAGTGCGTCGCAGTTTCGGCTAGAGACGCGACATGGGGCCGGCCCAGGCCCGTTCGCCAGGACACCAGGACAGATGGATTCGCTCGCGAAGTTGCGTCGCGCCACGGCCAGGTTGTGCAAGGAGCTCGAGCCGCTCGTCTTCGCGGAGCCGGTCACCCACGTGTACAACCCGCTCGTGTACGCGAAGGCACCGCACGACGCGTACTTGCAGCGCTACGGGGCTTCGCCCAAACGCGTGATCTACCTGGGCATGAACCCTGGCCCGTTCGGAATGGCGCAGACCGGCGTGCCGTTCGGCGAGGTCTCGCTGGTCCGCGACTGGCTCGGCATTCAGGGGCTCGTGGAGCGGCCGGGCTGTGAACATCCGCGCCGGCCCATCGAAGGTTTCGCGTGCGTGCGCAGCGAGGTCAGCGGCGCGCGCTTGTGGGGCGCGCTCAAGCAGCGCTACGTCGAGCCGCAACGCTTCTTCGCGCGCGGGTTCATCGCCAATTACTGCCCGCTCGTGTTCATGGAGGAGAGCGGAAAAAATCGTACGCCCGACAAGCTGCCGCGACCCGAGCGCGACGCGCTGTTCGCCGCGTGTGACCGCTACCTGGCGCACATCGTCGAAGCGCTTGCTCCAGAGTACGTGGTGGGCGTGGGCAAGTTCGCAGCCGATAGGGCCCAGGCCGTGCTGGCCGGCAGGGACGTGCGCGTCGCTGTGATCCCGCACCCGAGCCCCGCGAATCCCGCCGCCAACCGCGGCTGGCTCACGCAGGTCGACGCTGCGCTCGCGCAGCTCGGGTTGGAGTTTTAGCGCCGGAAGCGATCCGCGAACGGGTTGTGCGCCAACGTCTTGCCTGGCGCGGGCTTGTTCTCACCACGCGGCTGTGCGGCCGCAGGCTTGGCGTTCGGCGCCTGTGTTCGCCCGCTGTCTTTTCCCGCGGCTCCTGGCTGCGTCTCGGGGCGCTGAGTGCGCGCGCTCAGGCCGATGCGCCGGCGTTGCAGATCGACCTCCAGCACCCAGACCTTGAGGCGCGTGCCGACCTTCACGACGTCGGCCGGGTTCTTCACGAAGCGATCGGACAGCTGCGAGACGTGAACGAGCCCGTCCTGGTGCACGCCGATGTCCACGAAGGCGCCGAACGCCGTCACGTTCGTGACCACGCCTTCGAGGTGCATGCCCGGCTTGAGATCTTCCAAGGTGCGCACGTCGTCGCGGAACTGCGGGGGCTCGAAGCTCTGGCGCGGATCGCGCCCCGGCTTCTTCAGCTCGGCCACGATGTCGTTCAGCGTGAGCGCGCCGACGTCGTCGCCCTGGTAACGCTTGAGGTCGAGCTTGTCGACCGCGTCTGCGCGACCGATCAGCTGCTGCAGCGACAGGCCTACGTCCTTCGCCATGCGCTCCACCAGGGTGTAGCGCTCGGGGTGCACGCCGCTCGCGTCCAGCGGATGGTCGCCGTCGCCGATGCGCAGAAAGCCGGCGCACTGTTCGAACGCGCGCGGGCCGAGACCCGACACGTCGAGCAGCTGCTTGCGCGCGCGAAACGAGCCGTGCTTGTCGCGGTGCGCGATGATCTTCTTGGCGAGCGTCGGGCCGATGCCAGCGACGCGCGACAAGAGCGGCGCGCTGGCGGTGTTCACCTCGACGCCCACCTGGTTCACGCAGCTCTCGACCACCTCGTCCAGCTTGCGCACCAGCAGCGGTTGATGCACGTCGTGCTGGTATTGCCCGACGCCGATGCTCTTGGGTTCGACCTTCACCAGCTCGGCCAGCGGGTCTTGCAGGCGCCGTGCGATGCTGATCGCACCGCGCACGGTGAGATCGAGATCGGGGAACTCTTCGCGCGCGATCTCGCTCGCGGAGTACACGCTCGCCCCGGACTCGCTGACGGACACGCAGAACGGGCCCGGCTGCTCGCGCAGGCATTCGCGCACGAAGGCCTCGGTCTCGCGGCCGTGCGTGCCGTTGCCGACAGCGATCGCGTACGGCTTGAACTGCGCGCACAGCTTGAGCAACGTCTGACGCGCGCGCTGTACCGCTTCATCGCCCTGCACCAGATAGAACGTGGTGTTGGTGAGCAGCTTGCCGGTGCTATCGACCACCGCGCATTTGCAGCCCGTACGCTGGCCGGGATCGATGCCGATGACGGTCTTCGGGCCGAGCGGGGCAGACAGCAGGAGCTCGCGTAGATTCTGCGCGAAGATGCGGATGGCTTCGACGTCCGAGCGTTCTTTGAGCGCCGCGCGCACATCCGAGCGCGCAGAAGGCAGGAGCAGGCGCTCCATCGCGTCTTCGGCCGCTGCGCGCAGCTGAGGCGCGAACGCAGACGCCGGCGTCAGCTGGATGCTCTGCTCGATCAGGCGCTCGACCGGCGCAGTGTCGGTCGCGAGCTCGAAGCGCAGCACCTCTTCTTGCTCACCGCGCTCGATGGCGAGGAAGCGATGCGACGGCAAGTTGCGCAGCGGCTCCGAGAAGTCCGCGTAGCTGTCGAACTTCGTGACCTTGTCTTTCCACGCCTTGGTCTTGCCGACGCGGATCTCTCCGCGCGTCATCAGGTTCTCGCGCAGCGCGCTGCGGACCGCGGGCAGCTCGGAGATGCGCTCGGCGCAGATGTCGCGCGCGCCGGCGAGCGCAGCGTCTACGTCAGGGACGTCTTTGTCATTGGCGACGAAGGCGAGAGCCGCTTGTGCGGGAGAGCCGGTGCGCGGCTGTGACCACATCAGCTCGGCGAGCGGTGTTAGCCCGCGTTCGCGTGCGATCTGCGCGCGTGTGCGCCGCTTGGGCTTGTACGGTAGGTATAGGTCTTCGAGCTCCGACTTGGAGCGAGTCGCGAGCAGCTGCTTCTCGAGCTCGGCAGTGAGCTTGCCCTGGCGCGCGATCTCCGCGATGACGCTGCGCCGCCGAGCGTCCAGCTCGACCAAGTAGTCGCGACGCTCCTCGATGTTGCGGATCGCGACCTCATCCAGGCCCGAGGTCGCTTCTTTCCGGTAACGCGCGATGAATGGGACCGTCGCGCCTTCGGCGAGCAAGCGCAGGACCGCGGCGACGACCGCGAGCGGCAGTGAAAGTTCAGCGGCGATATCCGCAGCGGGATCGTACGTGGAGTCCGAAGCGTCAGCAGTCGATCGCAGAGAGCTCATTCGCGCTGCAATACTCCGTGCACGCGAATCTGACCAGCTTGCGAGGCGCACGGGCGTGGTCCCTCGACGAGGAGGAGTGACCGAAGAGCCCTAACTGTGAAATACGAGGCGCAGGTTGTGCAGCAGGTGGATCAGAGGTGAGTGCGTTATACGGCGGAAACGTGCGGAGAGGCACGCAGGGGTGGCACAGGTGTTGCTGATAGAGCCTTGCGCTGCCGGAGGTTCCGGTGGCTCTCAGCTCTCTCTGTCACGTATGCGTAGTGCTGCGCGACCGGTCCTGGCTGGTTCGACTCGCGGGTGCCAGGGCCGGTCGAAGCAGCTTTGATGCTGACTGCGACCGTGTCGGAAGGTATCGCGCTCGCTGCTACTCGCAGTGTCGTGCGATGCTTTCAAGGCAGGATGCGTGCAGAGCTTAGTCACCAATCGGGGCAGCAGGATGCGCCACGCGAACTGGTGGCTGGTCGTTACGAGCTGGTAGCGCGCCTCGCGCGCGGAGGCATGGGCGAGGTCTACTCCGCGCACGATCGCTCGACGAGCAGGCGCGTCGCGCTCAAGCGGTTGCTAGCGGACGTGCAGACGCAGCGCGGGCAGGCCGTGCACTTCATGCGCGAGTACCACGCGCTCTCGGAGCTGCGACATCCGCGCATCATCGAGGTCTACGACTACGGCGTCGACAACAAGGGGCCGTACTACACGATGGAGCTGCTCGACGGCGCGGATCTTCGCGATCTGTCGCCGCTGCCGTATCGCGAAGCTTGCCTGTACTTGCGCGACGTCGCCTCCTCGCTCGCGCTCTTGCACGCGCGCCGCTTGCTGCATCGCGACGTGAGCCCGCGCAACGTACGCCGCACCAGCGACGGGCACTGCAAGCTGCTCGACTTCGGAGCGATGATCGCGTTCGGCGTGCCTCCCAATGTCACGGGCACCCCGCCGTGCATCGCGCCCGAGGCTTTGCACGGCGCGAGCCTCGATCAGCGCTCGGATCTGTATTCACTGGGCGCGCTGGCGTACTGGCTGCTGACCGGCAGCCACGGATACAACGTCCAGCAGCTCGATCAGCTCGCGAACGCGTGGGCCAAGCCGCTGCGACGTCCGAGCCGCGAGGTTCAGCTCCCCGATCAGCTGGATGAGCTGGTGATGTCGTTGATGAACCTCGACCCGATGAAGCGCCCGAAGAGCGCGGGCGAGGTCATCGACTGGCTGTCAGCGATCGGCGAGCTACCTCCGGACGACGTGCCGGGGGTCGCACGCAGCTTCTTCACCAGCACGCAGCTCTGCGGTCGCAGCCCGCAGTCCGAAGAGCTGGCGCAACATATCAAGCGCGCAGCGCAGGGTCGCGGCGGCGCAGTGATCGTCGAGGGCAAGCTCGGAACCGGCAAGAGCAGGCTGTTGGCCGAGGCCAGCTTGATCGCGCAGACCCATGGCTTGGTGGCGGTGCACGCTTCGGCGCGTCGCCAAGGCGGCTCGGGCCGCATGCTGGCGCAGGAGCTGGTGCTGTCGCTGCTGCGCGTGATGCCGGTGGAAGCCGAGATCGCGGGCGCCATGCGCATCCCTTGGCCGCGCGTCGAAGGCGCGAACCTCGGGCCGGTCGCGGCCCGGCAGGATCCATCGGACCGCCGCGTACGGCTGCAACAAGCATTGGCCAACGTGTTCGGCGAGGTCGCGCGCTCGCGGCCGATCTTGCTGAGCGTCGACGACATCGATCGCGCCGACGACGCGTCCGCGGCGTTGATCGTCTCACTCTCGCACCTCGCCCGAGGCTTGCCGCTCTTGATCGTAGCGTCGCGCACCACGGCGCCGGGGACGCGCAGGAACACCGCGCCGCTGTCGGACGTGCTCAAGAGCATCACCACGCGCGTGCGCGTGAGCGACCTGTCGCGCGATGAGAGCCGGAGCTTGGTGTCTTCGATGTTCGGTAACGTGCCGAACATCGAGCTCGTGAACGACTGGTTGTTTCGCACGGCGCGCGGCAACCCCAAGCTGACGCTCGAGCTGGCCGAGCACCTCTTCAAGCGCGGGCTGGTGCGCTACGTGGATGGCACGTGGGTGGTGCCGAGCGAAGAGATCGAGCTGCCCATGCCGCAGGATCTCACGGCGGCGTGGGGGCTGCGACTCGAA
>Ga0315910_10002436_pt1 | contig 16378 bp, 14 predicted proteins | sample EdamamesoilMG_FD_204470 | JGI IMG/M metagenome (GOLD analysis project Ga0315910, IMG submission 204470) | Garden soil microbial communities collected in Santa Monica, California, United States - Edamame soil | ecosystem: Environmental > Terrestrial > Soil > Garden | place: USA: California... | reverse complement strand
CCACGAGATCAATCTGATACCGCTCCACTACCCAGCCGGAGAGAAAGCCTGCGTTGTAAGTCGTGAGTTCCTTCGTCGGAAACGGTTCGACCTTGCGCAACAGATCCGGCTGCACGCCACGCGAAGCCGGCACGAGTTCATCATCGAAGAAATGATCCAGTGCGCCTGACGACCATTGCCAACGGATCTTGCGGACCTGTCGCGTCTTTGACTTGCCTTGCGAGTCCGTGTAGCTCTCGGTCACGTAATAGTAATACCCGGACTCGGCGGTCCAATCCGCGTGCACCTGCGCGTCGAACGTCCAGTAGGGGATATAGAGCCCCTTGACCGTGTCCGTGAGCGCGGCGTTCTTGAGTTTGTTCGGCGCGAACCACCGGCTGCCATACCAGCGGCGGATGCTGTCGCGCACCTGCGTCTCGCTCAGCTTGAACGGCAGCAGACTCTCGGGCCGGAACGCTTCCTTGATCTCCTCGTAGGGCACGAGCGCGGCTGAACCGCAGAAATTGCAACGCTGACCGACGCGTTCGGGATCGAACACCGAGATGGCCTGGCAGCTCTGGCATTTGACGGAAGTCTTCTTCGCCTGCCAGCCGCGCTTGTCATCGGGAATGTTGCGAATCGCCGCGACGAGATCGTGCTCCTTGACGACCTGCTCGCCGGCGGCGTTGAGTTCCATCTGCGCGGGCGACGTCGTGCCGCAGAACGGGCAGATTAGCGATTGCTTGGCGGGATTCCATTCCGCCGCCGCCCCGCATGCCGGGCAGGAGAATTTCTTTTGGGCTAATGCTTCAGTCATGGAGTGAATTTATGTTTAGGCTGCCTAGAAGAGTGGTTTGTTACTCTTGTTGCCCTTTCTTCCATTCCCGGATTTGGCCTTCCTCAAAGCTCACAACAATTTCGTGTGTTGAACCGATGCGCCCAAATCCCCAGATGGAGCGACAGTCTGGGAAATGTGGCAATGGCCAACGCAAGGCCATTTCGGGATCGTGTGATGGTGGGTGTAGATCGGGCTTGGTAATTCCAATGTGAAAGTTGTAATCAGCAATGACCGAATCAAAGTTATAGACACCGCGAACGCGGGTATAGAAGAGTAGCCACTTGCCATCATGTGGGTGTTCCGGCTGGTGAATTTGACCAATGCCACCTCTTCGCTCGCTGTTCCAATCAAAGAAACTCTCAACGATGAAGTGGAAGACAGGCGGCACCTCCACGCAAGTCAGAGCGGTTCTGTTTCCCTCGCCTTCAGTCCATCCCCAGCCATAAATTGGACGTGCACACACTTCTTGCCCCAAATGAGAGAGCACAGAATCATCTAGTTGGCATGACGACAACGCGTCAGGCATGGCCAGTAAGCAATTGGTTAAGACTTCAAATACTCATCCAGCGCCGCGCGCGTCACGCGCCACGTCGAGCCGATCTTCTTGCCCTTGAGCTCACCCTTTTCCAGCGTGGCCAGCACATCGGCTTCGCTCACGCCCAGCGCTTTGGCGACGTCGCTCGGGCCGAACAGTTCGGGAATTCCACCGGCGCCGGGAAGCGGCGGTGGCGCAACGGCAGGCGTGGTTTGCGGCGCGCCCATCGCGGCCATCATTTGCTGGCCCATCGCAAGGCCGGCGCCCAATCCCGCTGCGGTGCTGGCCATGCCGGCGCCTTCGCCGCCGCCCTTGGTCATGCCTTCGGCCATCTGAAACTTCACGTAGTCGTTCAGGTTGCCGATCGCCGCCATGCTGCTGCGCTTGTCGATCGCCTGTTCCACTTCCGGCGGCACGGACACGTTCTCGACGATGAAGCTGCTGATCTCGATGCCGTATTTGCTGACCACAGCGGGATTAATGGCGGGCAGCAACGCTTCGCCCAGTTCTCCATAGCGCGCTGCGACGTCGAGCACCGGCACTTTGGCTGATGCAAGCGCATCGGTGAAAATGCTGACGATGCGCGAGCGCATAGTATCAGCAAATTCATCCAGCCGGAAATGATGGTCCGTGCCGGCGACTTCCTTGAGAAACGTTTTCACGTCCACGACCTTGAAATCGAACGTGCCGTAGGCGCGCGCGCGCACGATGCCAAAATCCGCGTCGCGCAGCATGATGGGATTGGCCGTGCCCCACTTGTTGCCGGTGAACAGACGCGTGTTGACGTAGTAGATGTCCGCCTTGAATGGCGATTCAAAGCCATACTTCCAGCCCTTGAGCGTGGAGAGGATCGGGATGTTGTCGGTGGTCAGCGAGTATTTGCCGGGGCCGAACGTGTCGCCGAACTGGCCGAGGTAAATGAACTGTGCGGTCTGCGATTCGCGCACGATGAGTTGCGCGCCGCGTTTGATTTCCTTGTCCTCGTCCGGGAAGCGCCAGGAGAGCGTGTCGCGCGAATCGTCCTGCCACTGGATGATTTCGAGAAACTGACCTTTCAGATAATCCATCAGACCCATAATAGTTTGCCTTTCGTTGGGCGTATCATTGTCATGGCGTACAAAGCTGTGAAGCATAATTTCCCGGCAATTGTGTAATCGGTTGGGCGCACTCTGAACTTGCGGAAAAATCTTCCGCGTCGAAACTTTCCCCAGCTATGGCGGCTCAATCACTCAACTGCCCGAATTGTGGCGCGGCGGCGGCGACGAACGCCACGAAGTGCAGCCACTGCAATTCCATTCTCGCAACGGTTGCCTGTCCCGCGTGCTACGGGATGATCTTTGTCGGCGCGAAATTCTGTTCACACTGTGGCGTGAAAGTGGCGCGCAAGGAAGGCGTGTCAGACTCTGAACGCGCCTGTCCGCGTTGCAAGACGGCGACGCGTGCGGTGGTGATCGGCAAAACGGATTTGCGCGAGTGCCCGCGCTGCGAAGGACTCTGGGCGGACACGGAGACGATGCAACACATCTGCACGGACCGCGAACAGCAGTCGGCACTGCTCGGGGTGGCTGCGCCGATCCCCGCACCGAAGACAAAACTGGAGAGGGTCAGCTACGTGCCGTGCCCGGTCTGCAAACAACTCATGCATCGTGTGAACTTCGCCCGTTGCTCGAACGTGGTGGTGGATGTGTGCAAGCAACACGGCACTTGGTTCGACAAGGATGAGTTGCGGCGCATCGTGGAGTTCATTCAACGCGGCGGTTTCGACAAGGCGCGGGCGGCCGAAATCCGTGACCTTGAGGATCGGAAGCGGGAACTGGAAGCGGCGCGCAACACCATCGCGCACGAAAGCCGGCTCGGTGGTTCGGCGACGGCCTACAATTACAAGGAGGGCGCGATCGCGTCCGCAGCGGCTTCAATCATCGGTTCGTTCTTTTTTCCTGATTGAGTTCTCGGAGTCTACTTTTGCGGGTGATACTTGTAGTATTCGATGCAAGTCCATCGTATGGAATGTGTCAGGCCTGCTGAATCCTTTAATGTGACAAACTCATCACCACCGTAAGTGAAACCAAGAGAAAAGCCATCCATCGGGGTCGTGCGCCAGAGATTGGGCGACGGGTGTTCTATTTCATAAATCTGGCCGACCGGAACGAATCGGCCTTGCTGCCGAAGCTTTTCTTCCTGCACGCGAATCTCTCTAAGCATGGCCATCCCGTTTTTTTCAGCGCCCTTCGACAAACTGGATTCGATTGCGCCGATTACCACAGTCGACACCAAAACCCAGCTCAATGAACCGATTGCTCCTAATCCTGTAGAAACTCCCCCAAGAGATTGTGTGGCCAAGGCCTTTTTAGTGGCTAACTCTTGCAATCTTACTGCATCGAAAAGCTGTATGGCTACGGCTTGGATTCGAAGTCCAGAAATTAGTCTTAGTTCGAGGGATGAATTCTCATTTCCAAACCACACCAGCTGGCTTGGGAACAGTTCAGTTGGTGGTAATACAGGTGGCACGGAAACATTAGGTGCCTCGAGTTGAGGGATGAAGATAGCTGTTTCCAGTTTACAGAAGGGACATTCAATCTGACGGACTTCGCCCTTAGCAAAGTCGCTAGCGTCGAATTCAATGCGGCCATCACAATGTTGACAGCGACAGGTAACAAATTTTGTGGTGGTTCCGCTCATAAGAGCAATTATTCCAGTAACCAACCGAGGTTCCGACTGACTTGATTTATTCCGCATAGGCTCTACGCTGTCACGCTCGAAGTCACTTCGATTTGATTATGCAATTGAGCAACGAAGAAATCCGCCGTTACTCGCGGCATCTGATCCTGCCGGAAGTCGGTCTGGCCGGGCAAAAGAAGATCAAAGCCACCAGCGTCCTGTGCATCGGCGCGGGCGGACTCGGCTCGCCCATCGCCATGTATCTTGCGGCGGCGGGCATCGGCAAGATCGGCATCGTGGATTTCGACACCGTGGATTATTCCAACCTGCAACGACAGATTCTCCACACGGACGCGGACGTCGGCCGACCCAAGGCGCAATCTGCCAAGGAAACCATTCGCGGCATCAATCCCAACGTCGAGGTGGTCATCCACAACACCGCCATCAATTCCGGCAACGCGTTTGATCTCATCCGCCCCTACGACATCGTGGTGGACGGCACGGACAATTTCCCGACGCGCTACCTCACCAACGACGCCTGCGTGCTGCTCAAGAAGCCGAACGTCTATGGCTCGATCTTCCGCTTCGAGGGTCAGGCCAGCGTGTTCGCGCCGCATCTCGGCGGACCCTGCTATCGCTGTCTGTATCCCGAACCGCCGCCGCCCGGCATGGTGCCGAGTTGTGCGGAAGGCGGCGTGCTTGGCGTGTTGCCTGGCATCATCGGCTGCATCCAGACCACGGAGATTTTGAAACTCGCGCTGGGCAAAGGCACGTCCATGGTTGGACGCTTGCTCCTGTTCAACGCGCTCGACATGAAGTTCCGCGAACTCAAGCTCCGTCGCGATCCCGCGTGTCCGATCTGTGGCGACAATCCGACGATCAAGGAGTTGATTGATTACGATCAATTCTGCGGCATCGTCCCACCCTCGCCGGAAGAAAACACTGGTCATCCGGATGAAGTCACGGTGCAAGACATGAAGAAGGCGCTGGATAATCCGAGCCTCGGCATCAAGGTCATTGACGTGCGCGAAGCCGACGAATACGAGATCGCGAAAGTGGACGGCGTGCCGTTGCTGCCGCTGAGCCAGATCAACGAACGCTTCACGGAACTCGACCCAAACCAGAGCTACTACATCCACTGCAAAGCCGGCGTGCGTTCGTTGAAGGCGTTGAACTTCCTGCGGCAACAAGGCTTCAAATATCTCAAAAGCGTCAAAGGCGGCATCACCGCCTGGAGCGAAGAGATTGATTCCAAAGTGCCGCGGTATTGATGAGCGGGCTGGTTAAATCCTGATCACAAATGATACCCTCATCATTTTCAGGCATTGACTATACTCAGCGCCTAGACACGTGTGTTTTAGCCAGCTACGCAGTTGCGTGCTTTCCCTTCACACGGACTCCGGTGCTGAATTATTTTGTCGCGTATTGTAACCACTTTAACAAACGTGGCGAAAACCTGGATGTCGCTCACCCCGAGCGCAGCTACGACAAGTCCTTTCACAAACTTGCAAGTCAACCCGGGAATTCTGGCTACAAAATTCTGAAGTGTTTGCACGATAATTCAGACGACCCGGTGTTTGCGACGGCGAGGCAGGAAGTCACACTCCACTCTGTAGCCGATTGGAAGACTATGCATGCTTCAGTGGAAGCCACAATACGGCAGCCGAATTGTCTTCTTTTGCTCTTTCTTAATCAGTGCAATCCGCCAAACATAAGTTTCCAACGACTTGAGAATCATTCGATTGTTGTCGGTCACGATGGCCTCAGTCTGTATTACTTCGACACTGCCCTACCACAGGGACAGAATTTGCGGGCTGGACCAAGCCGAATGCTTGATTTTGGGGCGCTCGGTGATGCTTACCTCGTTACTAAGCGCGCGTAGAACGAAAACCCTAACCGGTGCTCAAACTGAGGTGCGTCAGTGTATGATTAGATTTCGTGTTTATTTTCCAAGGATCAATCTCTCCAGAATACGCTGTCGAATCATATCTTCCCTGAGTTTTTGCCGCGATGTCTCGTCGAGATACCAATTCCAGTAAGCCTGCTCCTGCTCCACGAATTTCTGCATTTTGAGCGTGCGCTCGGTGAGGATGGGCAGAACGAGTGAGGTTTTGCCGAACAACTGAAATCTCTCTCTCGTGTGGCCATTGTTTTCGTTGCGATAAATCAGTTGTCCGGTGTAATTATTTCCAGCAAGGACAACATTTTTGTGGGCGGCCAAATCAATCCTGTTGCCTTCCGTGTCGAGTGGCCAGTTAACGATGCCCGGCACTAAACGGTTTCCAGCATATTTTGGTTGGGAATCTTGCGGGTCGTTATACTGAATTTCGAGGGCGGGTTCGTGGTTGAGGAAAGCAAAGGTGTTTGTGAAATAATTCATGTATTCTGCGCGCAACAGTTGCCCGCCTTTTGGATTGCTCGTGACATCAACGGGCTTGCCCTCAAATTCAACGCGAGAACCATCCACTGGAGACTTCGGCATGAAAACCAGTTTGCGATACAACATGGGACACCAGACACCCTGCACCGGAAGACAGTTTACCACCAACGACCCTCGGGTCTGAGGATTGTTATCCCATTCCCTGATGCGGGCATAGTCCTTCAGTTCCAACAGGAGCGGCAATTTGATGTGTTCGGGAATGAAATCTTGGAGAAACCCGCCTTGCGAACCCCATAGGGTCTGAAGGCATAGGACAATGTTGCCCTTGTCGTAAATGACCAGCGAATCAACACCGTTGCCACGGTAGATTGAGAAATCAAATGAAGGAACGAACTTCCGCATAAACCACATCTGCATCAAGATGCCACCTCTTTCGTGCAGGGCGTCGGCAGCGAGCAGTTTCATTTTGCGATGAATGTCGCTCCACGCGAATCCCTCAAACGGTTCTGCAAATCTAAATGGGTCTTCGTAACTCCGGGGATCAGAATTTTCCAACCGCTGCGCAAGTCCTTCAGCCGTACCTTGGACGCTCGCATTTCCGATTGCGAGAGTGTGCTGCAAATTTGTGACCGCCGCTAAATAGGTGTTCTTGTCCAGACCGGTTCGTCTTTCAAATCTTGTTTCCAAAACCGCGCCTAAATTACGTGCTTCGGGCATCGAATCAGCGACCACTCCAAAGCCAGAAAACCAAAAGGCCCGTCCGCGAATTTCCTCAGTCGCCTTCCTGAAGGAATCTCCAAAAACCTCAGAGTTAATCTTCCAAAAGTTGTCTGGGTTCATGTTTCCGCTCGCGTTTTCCGCTGCGTCTTTGCGGATTGCGTTCAAATAGTGCTCCGGAAGTTCAACGAGTGGAAAACTCAGCCCTAATTTGTTGGTGTAGATTTGTAGCACCTGCTGCAAAATCGAAATGTATGACATCTTTAGCGTGGCCCGTGCCGTAACCACGCATAGCGCCGACTGGAAGCTGGGTGTTGGTGTAACCTGATCCGCTTGGAGTTTTTTTGCTTCGGAATTAATGGTTTCTTCAAGATAAAGATCCTTCAGCGACCAGTGCGCCAACGGAAGCCGCATACGTAGCGGTGGCCCTTTGGAGAAAATGGGGTCGCTGTAAGGCCGACCCGTTGCGGGCACAATGTCCCCGTTTACCTCCAAGTAAACATCAAGAATTTCATCGCCGGGCTTCAAACCCATGGATTCTGCTATGGTGTTCGGACGGATTCGGCTGACAAATACGCGAGGCACGACCGCAGTAAATGCTTCCCGCAGTGAATCCGACTTGTTACCAAAAAGCCTTACGGCTTCGGCAAAAGCGCCACGCTTGTCAGGCAGCACACTGAACGAGTTCGTGTCTATCATTGAGAAAAACTGATCAAGTCCTAAGCCGTATAATCCTTGGAATACAGCTTCAAATTCCTTCCGGGTAAACAATGGTTTGCCGTAGCGTGTTTCAAATGCTTCGCGAGAAACGGCGGTCTCCTGTGGGATGCTGGCTTCTGCTGATGTGGCAGTGTTAGAAGTGAGGCAACAGACGATGATACAGACAGCCGCGAAAACCGCCGGGCATTTTACTGAATTCATTGCAGCGAGCTTAACAGCCGAGCCTCATTACCCGCAATGCTCCATCTGCGGCGACAATCCGACGATCAAGGAGTTGATTAATTACGATCGATTCTGCGGCATCCAATTCGCTCCGAACCCACACTCGAAATAACGACAGTTCAATCGCCGATCCAGGAAACAATGAACTTTGAATCGCTTTGGTCGAAAGCCCGCGAAGTGTTGGCGAAGGTGAGTTCTTGCGCGTTGGCCAGTGGGCGCGGGCCGAAGGTCGCGTACTTTTCCAACGCTTTGCCGGTTTTGGCGAAATCCAGCATGCGGTTCTTGTTTTCGTCAATGAACGCGAGCAAGGCATAGTTGCCATTACGCAAGCCACAGATCTGAGTCACCAGTTTTCCCTTTCCGACATTGCTGTACAGATAACCGCCCGGCACCGCCCGCTGGCGATTGAAGTTCGCTTCGCTGTCCATCACTGCCAGGAAACCTTGCTGCTGCTCTGCGTTCAACGGAACAGTTATTTCCATGTGAAAATACTGTCGGGCGAAAATGCTGTTCGTGGTTTCGCGTTGGGAAAGCTGGTGCTGACTCAATTCCGCAGTGAGGTCATCCTCAAAGCCAAGATGCGTTAGGGATTTTTGCACCAAGGCCAGGTTCACCGTCGGCTCCAAGGGCCGGAACGCATCGGCCAATGTGAGTTTCTTGTCCTGGTGCAGTTCGACGTATGCCGGAGCCTGGTCGAAGTTCAGGTCAGCGATACTTACAGATTTGATTTTGCGATGGCTGCTGGTGCGGAAGGAGACTTTTCGCTGGCTGATGTCATAAACGATGCTCCACATCGTCCGAAAGTCGCCGCTGCGAATGCGGACCTCGTCGAGAATCGTGAAAGCAGTCTGCTCCTGAAGGTCTGCTTTCTTCAGTTCAAGAATCTCCTGATCCAACCGATGATAGCGATACAGCGAAGAGGTGTTGTTCTTGCCCTTGAACTGATCCTTGTAGCGTGCGGAATAATCTACCCCGTTATTGGTGATGGCCTGGCAGGTTTGCGAATCTCGTGCATGGACCGTGGCCTTGCCGTCGAGATATTCGATGATGACGGATGCACCGGTGGCGTCCGCGATTACGTAGTGCAGCTTTCCTTTGATCGGATAAATCTTGAGGGCATCCAGGTGGTCAATCACCTGTTGCACCGTCTCGAAGTTGTCGAGTCGATATTGGATGAACTCCAGTTCGTTGAGATACGGCTTGGCTGAATCGAGATTGTAGCGCGTAGCGTCCAACCACAACATCTCGACCACCAACCCCTTTTCATTCATGCCGCCGTAGGGCATGCCCCGTCCGTTTTGATTAAATGTCAGACTGCCATACTTGCTGATCCAACTGGCGCGTTGACCCGGGTGCGTGAAATAGGCCGTCTTTCGAGCCGCGCGTGGGTTGCACAACAACATCCCGTCGGAAAGCGTCCAGTCAAAATTCTTGGCCAGCATGATGGTGCCATCCTTTTTCAAAACAATCGTCGAACACGAATAACCCGGCAGCACCGGCACGGTCAGCAGCCCGACAACCAGCATGAGCAGGCTCAAACAAGCAGGACAACTGGGTTTTGAATTCAGGCGGAGCATGGCGCTTGTTCTCAAGCGTTGTTTCAAATGTTGCGAACCCAATCAAAGCCTACAAGCTTTTTCCCGATTTGCGCCGACAATCAAGGAGTTGATTGATTACGATCCATTCTGCGGCATCACCCCGCGCTTGCCGCGCGCCGGCAATCCCGATGAAGTCACCGTGCCGCGAATGAACTGAAGCAAACGGAGATGAATGGAGAGGCATTCTCAGTTTGCTCCTGTGAGATTCACCGCCTGGAGCGAAGAGATTGATTCCAAAGTGCCGCGGTATTGAGTTTGACCGGAAACAGGTGCCCGCGGCCGTGCCTTGATCAGGGTCGGAAGAACGAGAACGTGCCCGCAAAGCCGCTCAAGGTGTGACCGCCGGCGTTTTCCAAGGCCCAGAGTTCTTTGCAAGCCGTGGCGGCCGCTTCACTGATCAGGAATTTCTCGCCAAGGCTGCCGGCGAGTTTTTCCACGCGGAACGCGAAGTTGACTTCCGGGCCAGCCAGGTTGTCCTCGCCGAGAGTCGCGCCGCCACCGATCTGCACGCGACCGCGATGCAGCACCAGCCGGAAGCGCGGGTTTTCCGCCGCCTGCAATTCGCGGAGAGCATTCAGGCAGGTGGTAACTTGTTCTGTTGGATGCTCGCCGGCTCTCCAAAACGCAAAAAACCCGTCACCGAGGAATTTGTTGATCGTGCCACCGGAGGAATCGATGAGCTTGCGGCACTGTTGCAACCACGTGGCCGTGAGCGCGGAGAGTTGCGCGGGGTCGAGCTTTTGCGCGAGCTGGGTGGAGCCTTCGAGGTCGCCGAGTAACAGCCAGCAATCCACCGAATGCACTTCCATGAAAGTTGCATCGTGACCGCCGTCGCCGGTGGAGGCCGGACCGGCCATGCCCGGTTGATGAAAGGTGAACTGGGTCGAGCCCACCCGGACGGCGTCGCCGTCTTTCAAACGCGCGGGCTGTTGGACCCGGCGGTTGTTGACGAAGGTGCCGTTGCGGCTGCCGAGATCAACGATCCAGAATCCCTGCACCCCGCGGTCATGAATCAACACATGCCGGCGGGAGGCGCGTTCGTCATTGAGCGGGAGCTGATTCTCGGTGCCGCGGCCGATGGAAAATCCCTCAGCGATCGGGATACGCGCGCCGTTTTCTTGTTCGAGCCAGGTTTCCATGTTCCTTTGACCGTGCCGTCGTCAGTTTAGCCGGGCCAAATGAAGCAGAGCCAGACCAAATCGTCCGCGATGCATCTTGCGTATGGAAAGCCGCCGAAATGATTGGCAATGGTGAAAGATGAGCCGAACCCAATCCTGCCAGTGAAAGCTGCCGGCGAATTCAACTTTTCGGAGCCGAGCCTCCCGATTCCGGTTTTGATTCGGCTTCGGATTTGGTCAGTGCCTCCACCAGCGACCGTTCCTTTTGGATCAGGGTGAGCAGTGTCTGGCCGAGAACCCGGTCCGCGAAGGATTTGTTGCGAACGAGCAGCCGGCGGAACTCCTCCGCCGTCCATTGCAAGACCACCGAGTCCCCGCTGGCACGCACCGACGCAGCGCGAGGGATGCCGCACAATACCGCGAGTTCACCCAGCACCGTTCCGGGCGTCGCCTCCTGGAGAATAACTTCGCGCCCCTGCCGCAAAAGGAAAACCTGCAAACTGCCCGCAAGCACCAACAAGGTGTAGGTGGCGGGGTCTCCCTCTTTGAACAACAACTCGCCGCTCGCATGATTCTTCACTTGCCCGTCGTCCAAAAGCATCTGCGCGCCGGAAGTCGTGAAGCCGCTAAACAAGGGAAAGCCTGTGATCAGGACCGCATATTGTTCATTCATAAACTGGAGTTACGTGATTCCATCCCATCATCGTTCTGGGAGAATGAGGTGGCCGGTAATTCCGGCCAAGCAAAAAAGCCGGCGAGTCGCTGTCGTGGGTTGCACCAGTCCATCACTCCAGATTCTTGGGGAACGATTCAGCCTTTACCGTCTGTTTCAGAACAAGCAGACTCCAGCATCTCAGGTGCGAAACTCCGGGCAACCATTTCAGTTTTTGAGTGAACTCGTGCGGAAAGTCCATGTCTTGGCGGGCTCTACTCTGGAAGGGATGTTGAATCACTGATGTCCATGCCACTCACACAGATTGGTCCTTACAAAGTGGTCCGCGAACTCGGGCGCGGCGGCATGGGCGAGGTCTTTCTTGCCACCGATACGCGGCTGGATCGACAGGTGGCCATCAAAGCACTGCCCGTGCATCTGGCGCAGGACCAGGATCGGCTCGCGCGGTTTCAACGCGAGGCCAAAGTGCTGGCGTCGCTCAATCATCCGAACATCGCTGCCATCTACGGCCTCGAAGAAGCCGCCGGACATCAGTACCTGATTTTGGAATTCGTTGAGGGCGAGACGCTGGCAGATCAACTCAAAGGTGGTGCGATTCCGATTGATGAAACGTTGCGGCTGGCAAAGCAGATCACCGAGGCACTGGAAGCCGCGCACGAAAAGGGCGTCATTCATCGCGATCTTAAACCCGGTAACGTGATGGTTACGGGCGATGGCGTCGTGAAGGTGTTGGACTTCGGCCTCGCGCGCTCGGCAGACGGGACGCCGTCTTCCTCAAACATCGCCGCCATCGCTGACTCGCCGACCGTGACTTCGCCTGCGCCGGTTCACTCGCCGACGATTCCGGGCGCGATCATGGGAACGGCCGGCTACATGTCCCCTGAACAAGCTCGTGGCAAGCCGGTGGACAAGCGGAGTGACATTTTCTCCTTCGGCTGTGTGCTGTATGAAATGCTCACGGGGGCGCAACCGTTCGCGGGCGAGACGGTGACGGATTCGTTGGGCGCCATCCTGCATCGCGAACCGAACTGGGCGATGTTGCCGCCGGGCACTCCGGCCCGCGTCCGCGAATTGTTGTCGCACTGTCTCGCGAAGGACCGCAAGAGCCGGCTGCATGACATTGCCGATGCGCGGCTGGCGCTGGAGCAAGCCATCAGCGGGAAAGAGTGGGTGGCCGTCGCGACTGAGGTGCGCCCGCGAAACAAGTTGCTAACGATCTCGCTTGGTTTGGTGGCGGCGGTGGTGTTGCTTGGTCTAGGCGCGGGACTTTGGCGCGCATTCGGTCCGCAGCCAAGCGCCGGCAATGGGATGGAGTCGGCCTGTGTCTCAGTAGCCATGCCGACAGACATTTCGGTCCAGAGTGCTGGCCTCACAAGGGACGGCCGGACGTTGATTGCCATTGGGAAACCCAAGGATCTGAACGGAGCGAAGAGTGAGCAGCCGCGGATATACACGCGCCGGCTCGACAATTACGAGTTCAAAGCGCTGGCTGGCACGGAGGGCGTGTTGGGCTTCTTGCCCACCCGCGATGGACGAAGCCTCCTTTTCATCGCGCCGATCACGCCCGGCGCCTCGCAGCGACGGGCCAACATTGTGCCGCTCGATGGCAGCGCGCCAGCGACGACGATCGTCGAGTTGAAGGACAGTTGGTTCAACTTCATGGAGCTGGAGAACGGCGACCTCCTCGTCCAGGAGGGGGAACTGAACTTTGTCCGGATCCCAAAGGCGAGTGGGGTCCCGTCTGCGCCGGTGAAGGTGGAAACCGACCGCCCCGGTGTTTCCCGCGTTGAACTTGTAGGGCGGACATTGCCCGAGGGCCGCGGGGTGCTGGTGAATGTGGTTTCTTACGGCTCTCGCGGATTTCAATTCAGTGTGGGCGTGATGGACCCCGCCACCGGCCACGTGAAGGTCGTCGTGGAAGACGGTGGCCAGCCGGCTTACTCGCCCACCGGCCACCTGTTGTTTTCCCGCGGGGATGTGCTGCTCGCCGTGCCGTTCGATCTCCAACGCGCGGAAGTGCGCGGGACTCCGGCGGCGGTCTGGAGCGGACTCGACTCCTTCAACCGGGCGTTTCCTGCGCCCTTCAATCTTACCGACCAAGGGACTCTTTGCTATCGGCCGGGTCAGAGCGGTCGGGCGCGGGCGGTCGCCATCCTCGGTACGGATGGCAAGTTGGAACCGTGGTCGTCCGAACGACGGGAATTTAGCAGTCAGCCGTTCATTTCCCCCGATGGCCGCCGCGTGGCCTGTCAAATTCTCAACGCCCAGGCGATTGACCAACTCTGGATTTCCCCGCTGGATCACGACGAATTTATCCGGCTTGGGTCGGAAGCCAAAGTTGATTCATTTTTCCCGATCTGGTCACCGGATGGCGGGCAGGTGGCGTATATCCGCGTCGGCAAAGACGGGCGAGACGGTATCTATATCCAGGGCGCCGACGGTGGCGAGGCGCGCCGGCTGCTTAAGGTTGAAGTCCGCGATCAATATTTCTATCCCACCGCCTGGCTGCCCGACAACTCCGGGCTCCTGATCACCCGGATCGTGGCCGGCAAACTCAATCTCATGTTGTTGCCGCTGGGCGATAAGGAATTGGATCCCGCCGACCTCCGCCCCTTCCTGCCTTCTGAATTCAACCGTCTCTTCGCGATCGTTTCCAAGGATGGTCGGATGCTCGCGTTCATCAGCGAGGAGACCGGCGTGGGCCAGGTCTGGCTGGCCGAAATGAAACCCAACGGCGAAACCGGCCGACCGATTCAGGTTCGGACCTCGAGAGTTACCACACATGGTCTCGCGGCGGACGGAAAGTCGCTCTTCATCCAGGACGAACGCAACCGGCTGCTGAAATTCACGATCAACCCCGGCCCGCCGTTGTCGGTTTCGGCGCCGATCGAGATCGCGGATCTGGAGAAGCTGTCAGTGCAATTCTGGGCGCCACTCCCCGATGGCCGCTTCTTCACCTTTCTCAAAGCTGAAAGCGAAGGCGACCTGAAGCGCTACGATCTGGTCCTGAACTGGACCGAGCTGCTGAAGAAAAAAGTGCCGGTGCCGCGGTAGGCGGATAGACTCGCTCCACCCCAAATCCACAAAAGCGTTGCGCTGCGTTCTCACGTTTTCGTTGGGTAGTAACAAATCTCACCTTGCATTGAACCTTTTCTCGCCTCGTCCGTTCGGCTCAGTGTAAATGCTGGTTGTGGCTGAACGCGAACAACTGCCGGTGGCCGCGGCCCGGGCCGGGTCGCCGGCCGCGTGGGACGCCCTCTTCCAGCGCTACCAGTTGCCGTTGTATGCCTACGTCTTTGAACTCATCCGCCACGAGCAGACCGCACTCGACGTGGTGCAGGAAACCTTCATCAGCGCCGCGCGCCATCTCGCCAGCCTGCGCGACGATGACCGTTTCGGGAGCTGGCTCTTCAGCATCGCGCATCGCAAATGCGTGGATCACTGGCGCAAGAGTGGCCGGGAAGAACCGCTGGAGCCGGAAATCGCCGCCGCCCTACCGGATGAACTCAGCGACCCAAGCGAGGTGCTCATCCAGCGCGAACAGGAAGCCGAATTCATGAAGCTGATTGAACAACTGCCGCCGCCGCAGCGCTCGGTGCTGTTGCTGCATTTTGTGGAAGACTTTTCGCTGGAGGAAATCGCCGGCATCACCGGCGCGCAGCTCGGCACGGTGAAATCGCGGATGCATTACGCGAAGCTGGCGCTAAGAAAAATGATGGAGGAGAACGTCCGATGAAAACGCCCAAAGAAATTCTGCTGGCCAAGCATCAGGCCGCCCAACCCAAGCTAGACGAAGTCCGCCGCGAGATTGTTGCTGACCTGGCGCGCTCAACGCCCGTGCCGGTAATTCCGTTTGTCCTGAAGCTTTGGCGCGAACTCATCCTGCCGCGGCCCCGCGCTTGGGCGACAGTGGCTGCGCTGTGGGTGGTAATCGCTGGGTTGAAGATCTCCACCCCCGGAGGCTCGCATGTTGTGGCCCAAAAATCTTTGACTGCACCCGAAGTCCTGGCCGAAGTGCGACAACAGAAGCGCCTTTTTACCGAGTTGGTTGGCGTGGTGAAACCGCAAGTTGCGACGCCAACGAAGGCTGTACCGCCGCAACCGCGCAGCGACCGGCGGGCGCGAATTCCGATTGGATGATTTCCCATGAACTCTGACGAGAAGCCAAAAAGTAACTGGACGCCGGCGTGGCCAGACCGGTGCGGTGCAGTCCGCCGGTTGCTGGTGATCACGAGCGTCGTCTTCCCGCTGTCGTGGACGATCAACGCTCTGCTGGTCGGGAGTTGGGATTTGCTTTTCAATCGCGACGCGGAATCGGTTCGGCATTTGATCGAGTGGCAGGTGGTCTGGATCGGGACGGTCGCAATCGCCTTCTTCGTGAGTTTGCTGCCGGGGCCGCGCCGGTTCTTCAGCCGGTTCAATGCCCGGCGCTGGTTCTTCGGGCTGCTGTGTTGCGCGACACTCGTGGTGCTGTTCTACGCCGAAGAAAACTGGCGGGGTGCGCGGGCGTGGAATCAATACCGGAAGGAATTGGAAGCGAAAGGTGGGCAGCTTGACCTGGCGGCGTTCTTTCCGCAATCGATTCCCGACGAACAGAACTTTGCCGCCACACCGGTTGTCAAATCCTGGTTCGAGCGCGGGACCTTTGCCGCCAACGACAAACGGTGGAACGATAACTACGCACGCGTTGCCGGCCGGGTTTCGGCCAGCAAGCCGGGTGAACAGCGCTTTATCGAGGCCAACGGCCAACGGCAGTTCATGGACCTGGTGGGTTGGGCGGCGGCATTTGAAGCCATCCGTTCCGGTGGGACAATTATCGAAGACAAGTTTGAAACGGGTGCATTGGATTTTGCTTCCCGCGCCAAAGCCGCACCGATGGTTTTGGAAGGGCTGAAAACGAACGCAGCGGCTCTGTCCGAACTGCGCACCGCCAGCCAGCG
>Ga0315910_10002435_pt1 | contig 16378 bp, 10 predicted proteins | sample EdamamesoilMG_FD_204470 | JGI IMG/M metagenome (GOLD analysis project Ga0315910, IMG submission 204470) | Garden soil microbial communities collected in Santa Monica, California, United States - Edamame soil | ecosystem: Environmental > Terrestrial > Soil > Garden | place: USA: California... | reverse complement strand
GATCGACGCGCCGGTGTGGGGCATCCTCTTCGACCGCACGCGCAGCCGCTGGGGGCGCAGCCGGCCGTGGTTTCTCTGGCTGTGCGGGCCGTTCGCGGTCTTCGCCGTGCTCACCTTCATGACGCCGGATCTTGGATACGGCGCCAAGGTCGCCTACGCCGCCGTCACCTACGTCGCGGTCAATGTGCTCTATACCGGCATCAACACGCCGGTGACCTCGATCCTCTCGGCCCTGACCGACGACCCGCGCGAGCGCGTCACCCTCACGACCTTCCGCATGGTCGGCTCGAAGCTCGGCGTGCTCATCGTCAATCTCGCCGGCCTCGAGCTCGTCCACCGGCTCGGCGGCGGCGATGACCGCCGCGGCTTCATGCTCGCTGTCCCGCTCTTCGCCGCCGTGGCGGTCGTGCTGTTCCTCGTCGCCTTCCGCAACCTGCGCGAGGTCGTGGCGGTCGAGTCGCGGCCGCAGCCGATCCTCGGGACCTTCGGGGCGATCCGGGGCAACTGGCCCTGGCTGATCATCTTCGCGAGCAGCTTCCTGTTCTGGATCGGCTTCATCGCGCGCGTGACCGTCGCGCCTCATTTTTTCGAATACGTGCTGCACCGGCCCGACCTGATCAAGGTCGCCAACGCCCTCGACTTCGCCTCGCTCGCCGTGGCCGTGCTCCTGCCGTGGCTGTGCCGGATCACCTCGAAGCGCAATGTCTGGGCGCTCGGCCTCGCCGGCATGGTGCTCGGGCAGGTGATCGTCTGGATCGGCCTGAACCACGGTCTCGGCGTGGAGGCGATCATTGTCGGCTGGGCGGTCGGCTTCGTGGCGAGCGGCGCGGCCATGGCGATGCCCTTCTCCGTGCTTTCCGACAGCGTCGACTACGGCGAGTGGAAGACCGGCATCCGGGCGGCCGGCCTGCTCACCGCGATCGGCGCCGCGTTCTGCCTGAAGGCCGGCGCGGGTCTCGGCGGCGCGATCCCGATGTGGATCCTCCATGGCGCCGGATATGTCCCGAAGGTGGAGCAGTCCGCGGCCTCGCTGCACGCGATCCAATTTGGCGCCGTCTGGCTGCCGGCACTCTGTTTCGTGGGCGCGACGATCCCCGTGTTGTTCTACCAGCGCTTCGAGCGCCTCGAGCCGCAGATCCACGCCGACCTCGAGCGTCGGCGCGCCGCGCGTTCCCCGTAGGCCGCCTGCTCGCGGGCGCCCCGGCGACGCTCGTGCCGCGCATGGCGCCCGCGAGCGGGCGGCCTACGGGGCGAGATCCTTGATCGCCTCGACCGGCGGCAGGCCCCAGGGCTCGAGGCGCGCGAGATATTCGGGGTAGGGCAGCAGCACGTAGTGCGGCTTCCGGTCGGCGCGCAGCCAGCGGATCATGGTCAACAGATCGTCCTCGGCCATCACCGTGCAGCCGGCGGTCCGGCGTTCGGGACCGCGGCGTATGTGGAAAAAAATGACGCTGCCGGCGCCGGCGACCGGGGGCTCGGCGTTGTGCCGGATCTCCACGCGCCAGCGAAACGCCGCGTCGCCCACGCGCATGCGGTGTTTTTCGAACCACGCGGGCGGGTGCGCCGGGTCGTCGATCACGACGTGCCGGTTGTAGAACGGATGCTTCGGGTCGTCGACCCACGCGTCGCGCGCCGTGACCTGATGGTAGGGAAAGTCCGCACCCTCCGGCAGTGCGGCGTCGTCGCCGAAGATCGTGCCGAGCGCGAAGACCCCGGCCGGCGCGCGACCGTCGCCCTCGCGCTTGGCCTTGCCCTCGACCTCGGTGCCGGGCACGCCGCGGCCCCAGGCGAGGCCGTGCTTGCCGTAGAGCACGGCGATCACCGGCGAGACCGGGCGCCAGCCCTCCGGCGTGCGCTCGAGCAGCTGGAGTTTCCCGCGCGAGTCGTCCCACGAGGGCGCGAGGCTGACGATCAGCTGCGTGGTGTCGGCCGGCAGCACGCCGCCGCGCAGCACGAGCGTGCCGAACAAGCCTGCGAGCATCAGCCCCACGTACCGGAATCGCATGCCCCGAAGCTGTCGGTCCACCGCTCCGCCGCAAGCCCGTCTCCTGCGGCGCACTCATCCCGTCGTGGCCTGGGTCCAGAGTGGGACGACCGTCGCTGAAGGGTGGACGCGCCTGTCCCCAGGCGCGTGGTTTGGGCGCTGCACCGCGATAGGTACGGGAAGGATCCCAGCACCAGACCGGCTGTGGGACACGGCCGACCACCTCGGTCTGCCTGCATGAGTCTGGTCGGGCCCGTCGCGAGGGAAGCGCCCGGGAAACGGGGTCCGCGCGCGGGCGGCCTACGGGGCGGGCGGAGGCGTGGCCTTGGGACGCTCGATCGGCACGCGCCAGCTGTCGGTGCGAAAGGGCACGACGGGCAGGCCCGCGGCGTTGACGAGATTCGGGTTGGCCGTCTCATGCCAGCCGAAGCGCACGGCCAGCGGCAGCGCGACCTCGGTGGACGCGACGATCACGGTGTCGCCTTCGATCGTCGCGATGGCGGGACGAAAGACCTTGTCGCGACCGGCCACGGCAAAGTGCGTGAGCGGCAGTCCGTCGCGGCTGCGCAGGCTGCCGCCGGTGTTCTTGAAACGCACGCGGACGCGGCCGCCGTCGAGCGACTCGGTCGCGACGAACTGCGCGAAGCCCGGGAAGTCGGGGTCGTGCGGATACGCGCGCCAGAGCGCGAGCTGCGCGAAGCGCAGGCCGACGTCGCGCTTGTTCGTCGGGTGGATGTCGCGCGCGTCGCCGGCGAGGTCGGTCGTGACGATGAGCGCGGTGTGCGGCACGGCGAGCGCGCGCGCCTGCGTCTCCCAGAAAAGCGGCAGCGCCTCGGGCGTGAGCTGCTTCTGGAACTTCTCCCACTCCGAGTAGTTGAAGGGCGCGAGCAGCGCGTAGTAGAACGGCGCGGAGGCAGCGTCGAAGCGCGTGCGCCAGCTGCCGATGAGCGCGCCGAGCTTGGCCGCGTAGATCGCGTCGTCCGCGTCCATGCAGTTGGCCTCGCCCTGATACCAGAGGAAACCGCGCAGGGCGAAGGGCACGAGCGGCTCGACCATGGAGTGGAAGAGCTCGGTCGCCTGCACGCCGTCGACCCAGGCGAAGTAGCGGCGCTCGCGCAGCGGCGCGAGCTTCGGCGACGACGCAAACGCCTCGGGCGGCATCCAGGCCTCGATCATCGTGCCGCCGTAGCTCGCGTGTATCAGTCCCACGGGCACGTCGAGGGCGCGCTGGATCTCGCGCCCGAAGAAGTACCCCGCGGCGGAGAACTTCGTGCCGACGATCGTCTCCGGCGTGCACGCGATCCAGCGGAGGGTCGTGACCTTGTCGGAGGCCTTTCCGCCCGGCGGCACCTGGTAGAGACGCAGGAGCGGGTGGTCGGCCGCGGCGATCTCGGCCTCGGAGTCGTCCGTCGGCTTCTGCCCTTTGCGCGGGCCGAGCGGCTTTTCCATGTTGGACTGGCCGGCGCACAGCCAGACCTCGCCGACGAGCACGTCGGAAAACTCGAGGGTGTTCTCCCCGCGGATCGCGAGCGTGCGTCCTTCCCGGCTGACCGCGAGGGGCGCGAGCGCGACGGACCAGCGGCCGGTCGCGTCTGCCACGGTGGATACGGTCTGGCCGGCGAACGACACGCTCACGGCCTCGCCGGCCGCGGCCGTACCCCAGACCGGCACCGGGCGGTCGCGCTGGAGCACCATGTGATCGCCGAAGACCGGCGGGCAGGCGACCTCGGCGCGCGCTCCGGGGGACAGGACGAGCAGCGAGACAAGGAGGAGAACGCGCGAGAGGTTCATGGTGCGGCGGAGAAGTGGAAAGTGCCGGGGCCGACGGCGTAGATGGCGCGCGTGCCGTCGACCCGCACCAGGCGCACGTCGTCGGCTTCGGTCCGCGGCGTGCCGTCGGTCGCGACCGGCACGGCCCGGGCGCCGGGGACGTGGATCGTGGCCGTGGTGTTCGGCGGGATCGTCGTCGCGAGCGTGGATCGGCCGTCGGCGGTGCGGTCCCAGCGCACCGCGATCGTGCCGTGCACGGTGGCGTGGGTCGCCTCGATCCAGGTGAGGCCGCCGGCCGGCTGCGGCCGGATGATGATCTTCTTGAAGCCCGGGCCGGCGGGATCGACGTCGATGCCGGCGAGGTGGCGAAAAAACCACTCGGTGATGTGGCCCATCATGAAGTGATTTTGCGAGTCGCCGTGATTGGCGTCCCAGGCCTCGGTGAGGGCGGTGGCTCCCATCTTCAACTGGTAGCCGTAGCCGGGTTTGTCGTCGCGGTCGATGATGCGGAGGACGATGTCGGACCGGTCGGCCTGCGCGAGCGCCTCGAGCAGGAAACGATGGCCGACGCCTCCGGTTGTGATCGCGTAATCGCGCGCCTCGAGGTCGCGCACGAGCGCGTCGAGCACGGCGGCGCGATGCTCCGGCTCGACGAGGCCGAGCACGAGTGGCATGGCGTTCGCGCACTGCGAGCCCGTCGCGTAGGAGCGCACGTCGGGGCGGAAGAACTCCTCATTGAAACGACGGCGGATTTCGGCGGCCTTCGCGGTGAACGCGCGCGCGTCCTCCGGCCGGCCGAGGAGCGCGGCCGTCTCGGCGAGGATCGTCGCATCGGCGAAGTAGAACGCCGTGGCCGTGAGCGCCTCGGGTGTGTTCTGCGGCTTCGCGGGTGGCTTCGGGCCGACGTCCATCCAGTCGCCCAGGCCCTCGGCGAGGATGCCGTCCGCCGCGCGCGACTCGAGGTAGGCGAAGTAGCGTTTCATCGCCGGGTAGTGCGCGCGGAGGAGATCGCTGTCTCCGGTGAACTGATACTGCTGCCACGCCACGTGGATGAACGCGGCGCCCCACTCGGCGGCGGCGCGGAACGTGCCCTTGAACTGCGTGTACTCGGGCGCGATGTTCGGGATGAGGCCCTCGGGCGTCTGGGCGTCCGCCATGTCGTGCATCGACTTGGTGAACATCCGGGCGAGGTCGAACTCGTAGCGGATGGACGGGCCGTTGAGGTGGGCCTGCTCGAGCCAGCCGAGTTTCTCGCGGTGCGGGCAGTCGGTGAGGATCGAGACCATGTTCGAGCGCTGCGCCCAGCGCACGAGCTCGCGGATGCGGTTGAGCCGCGGATTCGAGCAGGCAAACGTGCCGGCCGGGGCGGCCGTGGCGTGGATGATCGCCATCTCGATCGCGTCGAGCCGGGGTGCGGCGCCGCCCGGCGCGGCCGGGATGAACTCCGCGCGCACGTAGCGGCTGCCGAGGTAGAAGAACTGCGGCGCCCAGCTCTCCGGCCCGTCGGTCGCCTTGGTGTACTGCCACCAGTTGTAGCCGCGATGGACCTTGCCCATGGTGTCGCGCTCGATCGTGCCGTCGGGCTTGAGCGCCTCCGCGGGCATGAGGCGCACGGTGCTGCCGGCGGGGCCGCTCACGGTGAGCCGCGGCAGGAACGACGCGTTCTGTCCGAAGTCGATTACCGCCGTGCCGTCGGGAAACTCCCGTGTGGCCACGGGGCGGCGGGTCTCGATGACGCGGATCGGCTCCACCGCGAGGCTCTGGCCGCGCAGCGTATCCAGGGAATGGACGGCCGGCACCGCCGGCGCCCAGGTGCGGTCATCGAAGCCCGGACGGTCCCAGCCGGCCGGCGCGAGCCGCGCATCGTAATCCTCGCCGCCGTAGATCTGCGCCACCGTCCACGGTCCGGGATGCGTGCGCCACGAGCCGTCGGTGACGACCGTCTCGGACGTGCCGTCCGCGTACTCGAGGCGGAGGTGGGCGATGGCGCGCTTGGCGCCGAACGAGCCGGTGAACTTGGCGAATCGGCCCTCGCGCACGACGTGGTACATGCCGTTGCCGAGGGTGAGGCCGAGGGTGTTCGTGCCGGGCCGGAGCAGCGGGGTGATGTCGCGCGTGTCGTAGAGCGTGGTGCGCTCGTAGTCGGTCCAGCCCGGGGTGAGCAGGTCCTCACCGGCCGGCGCGCCGTTGACCGCAAGCACGTGCTGGCCGAGTCCGCAGAGATGGACGAGCGCCCGCGTCAATCCAGGGCGTACGGCGAACTCGCGTCGCAGCAGCACGGTCTCGGAGGGCGCGGGCGCCTCGATCCACGAGGCCCGCCAGTCGCCGGGTGCGAGCAGGCCCATCGTCCAGGTGCCGGTCGCGCCGGCGTCGGCGGCGCGGCCGTCGCGATCCCACGTGGCGACGCGCCAGAAGACGCGCTGGGAGGAGGCGAGGGGCGCACCCGCGTAGGGGATGAGCGTGGTGTCGTCGGACTCGACGCGGCCGCTGTCCCAGAGGTCGGGGTGTCCGGCGTCGAGGTGTTCGCGCGATGACGCCACCGTGATGCGATACGCGCTCTGCGCGCCGCCTTGCAGGCGCCACGACAGGCGCGGGGCGGGCACGTCGACGCCGAGCGGGTCGACGGTGTTTTCGCAGCGCAGGTCGATCGCGACCGTGGCGAGCGCGTGAGGCGCGAGCAGAGTGACTGCGACCAGCGCGACGAGCAGGCGCGGAAGGAAGTGGAGGAACACGTGCATGCGGGCGGGGGCGCTGGAGTGACGCGCCCGGACTCCCGAGGGTTTCCCATCCGCTGCGAGGCGCAACGCGATTGGCGGCGCGTCGCAGAGATCGTGCGCGCCGCTGGCGGAGTTTCATGAAAAGGACCGACCGGCGCGGGTTGTGCGCCCGGTGCGTTTCGCGCCTGATCGTGCATACTTAACGAGCATCAAGAGCCCGGCCGGATTCGCGTAGTCGTGGCCTGGGCCTGCGCGGAAACAACCGGCACTGAAAGGCGGACGCGCCTGTCCCAGGCGCGTGGTGAGGCTGCCGCGTGGCACTTTGCACGCGCGCGAGGTTCGCGACGGAACGGCCGTGGGACACGGCCGACCACCTCGGACGACGCGAGTCCGGATCAGCGCGTGCTGAAGCGGTAGACCGTGCTCGTGCGGTACTCCTCGCCCGGGCGCAGGATCGCCGAGGGGAAGTTCGGATGGTTCGGCGCGTCGGGAAAACCCTGCGTCTCGAGGCAGAAACCGCTGCGGTGGCCGTAGGCGTGGCCGTCCTTGCCGCGGTGGTGGCCGTCGAGGAAATTGCCGCAGTAGAACTGTACACCTTTCTCCTCGGTGTAGACCTCGAGATAGCGGCGCGTGACCGGCTCGTGCACGGTCGCGGCGAGGACGAGGCCGGGTCCGGTGCGGTCGAGGACGAAGTTGTGGTCGTAGCCGCCGGCGAAGCCGAGCTGCTCGTCGCGCGTGGTGATCTCGGCGCCGATGGGCTTGGGCCGGGTGAAGTCGAAGGGTGTGTCCTTCACCGGCGCGATCGCGCCCGTCGGGATCTGGCCGGCGTTGCAGGGCGTGAAGTGCGAGGCGTTGATCTGGAGCACGTGGCCGAGGATGTCGCCCGTGCCCGCGCCGCGGAGGTTGAAGTAGGAGTGCTGGGTGAGGTTGACCGGCGTGGGCTTGTCGGTCACGGCGTGGTAGTCAACGCGCAGCGCGTTGTCCGGCGTGAGCCAGTAGTGCACGGTGGCCGTGAGCGTGCCCGGGTAGCCTTCCTCGCCGTCGCGGCTCACGTAGGTGAGCTTGAGCCCGGAGACACCGTCGCGCGTGACGGGCTCGGCGTCCCAGAGCACCTTGTCGAAACCGAGCGCGCCGCCGTGCAGGTGGCAGGGGATGCCGGCGGGAGCGTTGTTTTTCGAGGGCAGGTCGTGGACCCGGCCATCGAGCGTGAAACGCCCGTGCGCGATGCGGTTGCCGAAACGGCCGATGAGCGCCCCGAAGAACGGCGAGTCGGCGAGGTACGACTCGAGCGTGTCGAAACCGAGGACCACGTCGGCCATGCGCCCGTCGCGATCGGGCGCGAGGAGGCGCGTGATGATGCCGCCGTAGTTGGTGACCTCGGCGGACATGCCGCCGGCGTTGGTCAGGGTGAAAAGCGAGGCCGTGCGGCCGTCGGGGAGAGTACCGAATGTGCGCATGCGAGGGCGGGGAGCATCCGGGGCGCGGCGGCGGCGTGCCAAGCCCCAACGTGTGCGAACGATCGAGGACGCGCCGGGACGATGTGGCGCGGGCTGAGGCAGGCTGGACGCCTGCGCTACGCTGCGGGGCTCAGCCGAAGAGGATTTTCTTGAGCATATCCAGGATGTTCATGCCGCCACCCTGGCTCGGCGGCGCGGGTGGGCCGGACGAGTCGGAGGAACTCGGCTGGCCGGGCTGCCCCGGCTGGCCCTGCTGGCTGCTCTGCGACGGCTGTCCCGGCTGCCCGGGCTGCCCCGGCTGGCCGGGCTGGCCGGGTTGGCTCGGTTGACCGTCCTGCCCTTGTTGTCCGGACTGGCTCTGCTGCCCGGACTGGGAGGAACTGCGCGAGGACTGCGAGGAGCGCGAGCCCTGCTGCCCCTGCTGGCCGCCGGACTGGCGTGCGGCCCGCTGCGCGGCGGCTTCCTGAATGGCGGACTGGTTCTGCGCGCCCTGCATGCTGCCCGCCTGGCCGCTCGTGCCCTGGGTGTTGTTCGAGCCGGTCGGATCGGAATCCTGCGCGTTGGGGACGCCGTCGCCGTCCATGTCGCCGTCGGCGCCGTTCGGGGTGCCGTCGCCGTCGATGTCGCCATCGGCACCGTTGTTCTGGCCGTCGCCGTCGACGTTGCCGTCGGCGACGTTGTCCGTGCCGTCGCCATCGACGTCGCTGTCCTCGCCGTTGCGGGCGCCGTCGCCATCGACGTCGTCGTCTTCGCCGTTGCCGAGGCCGTCGCCGTCCACGTCGTCGTCGTTGCCGTTGAGTTTGCCGTCGCCGTCGACATCGGCGTCGCCGCCGTTGCCCACGCCGTCGCCATCGGCATCGGGATCCTCGCCGTTGGAGATGCCGTCGCCATCGATGTCGGAGTCGGAATCATTGGGCCGGCCATCGCCGTCGGTATCGTTGTCGTCGCCGTTGGCGAGGCCGTCGCCGTCGATGTCGCCATCCTCGGCGTTGCCGATGCCGTCGCCATCGACATCGGGATCATCGCTGTTGGCGATGCCGTCGCCATCGACGTCGTTGTCCTCGTCGTTGTAGCGACCGTCGCCGTCGATGTCGTCGTCCTGGCCGTTGGGCACACCGTCGCCGTCGACGTCGGGATCCTGGGCGTTGGGAACGCCGTCGCCATCGACGTCCTCGTCGAGCGAGTTGGGGATGCCGTCGCCATCGGTGTCCTCACCGTCGGCGAGGCCATCGCCGTCGCTGTCGCGGCCGCCGCGGCCGACGGGATCGTGGGTGAAGCGGACGAGTTCCACGCGGGCGGATTCGAGCGCGGGGCGTTTTTCGATGATGCGGGCGCGGACAAGTTCCATCGTCTCGCGCCACTGGCGGGCCTTGTTGATGTCCTTGATCGGCCCGAAGTAGAGGAGGAGGTTCTCGTGGACGTAGCGGATGTAGAACCCTTCGTCGGTGAGACCTGAATACGTGATGTCGATGCCGGGATGCTTCTCGCGGAATTCCTTCAGCGTGAGGTGGGTGGCATCGTCTATGGCCTCGGGCGGAAAAACCCAGCTCTCGGCGCGGAGGGCCGGAGTGGCGAGGGCGAAGCCGAGCAGCAGGCAGGCGCGGGCGAGGAGGCGGGGAAGGTGGAGACGCATCGGTGGCAGGCGAGAATCGGGGTGATGACGGCGGCCGGAAGGCGGCGGGAGAAAACAGGAGGGGCGGCGCATGCCGCCGGGCCTCCCGGGAGGCGGACCGCTAGATGTCGGTGGGCATGGCGTCGCCCTTTTCCACGCCGCCGCCACGCTGGCCGGACTGCTGGCCGGAGGCGGCGTTGGGAATCGTGGTGGTGTCCTCGCCCTTCGACTGCTGGATCGGCTCGCCGGTGGGCGGGGGCGGGACGCCGCCCTGAACTTTGGCGACAGGCTGGGCGGTGGTGGCGATGCGCTGGGCGGGATCGCCGATGGAAACCTCACCGGGTTTGCCGGCGCCGCCCGGAGGCGCGCCCTGGGCGGAGGGGCCGCTCGTGCCGGCGGTCGATTGCTGTCCGGCCGGCGTGGCGCCCGCCATCGTCTGCTGGTCGGTCTCGGTGCCCATGCCGCCGTTCATCGGGATCGGCATGTCTCCGGGCTGGGCCTGTCCGCCGGCTCCGCCGCCCATGGGCATGGGGATGCCGGCCTGGATATTCATGCCGCCCTGGCCGCCGCCATCGGCGTAGCCGGGCGTGGTGCCGCCGGCGCGACCCTGACCGCCTTCGGCGCTGCCCTGCTCCTCGGAGTCGTAGAGGATGAGGTTGGCGTCCTCCCACTTGTCGGCGGTCTTGGCCTCGTCCTGCTGGACCTGGTCCTTCTTCGTGCGCGTGCCATCGAAGAGCTCCGGGTCCGGATTGACCGTCTGGGCGAGCAGGGCGGGAGCCGTGGCGATGGCTCCCAGGACGAGGAGTGGGCGGACGAGACGTCGGACGTGTGACATGAAAGCGATGGGGCGGGCGCGCCGGGCCGGTCAGTTGGACGAGCGCTTGGTGGCGATGATCGTGACCGGCTCGATCGCCTCGCCGGCGCGCACGCGGATGACCTCGCGCACATCGGCGTAGCCCTTGCGGCGGCCGATCACCTCGTAGTTGCCCGGCAATACATTGACCGTCGTGGCGGTGAACTTGCCGAGGAGCTGCACGCCGGAGATCGTCACCCAGGTCTTGCCGTCGGAGGCGAACGAGATCGGGACGGGCTTGCTCTGGCGCTCGAGCATCTCCTTCAGCTCGACCTGGTCGGGCTCGAGTTCGAGGTAGGCGGGTTTGTTGGCCATGGCCTCGTTGAAGGCGAGGATCGCGCCCTGGAAATCCGCGCGGGCGGCCTGCGAGCGGGCGTCCTCGATCAGGCGCTCGAACTTGAGCAGGGCGCGCATGACCTTGCCGGTGCGCAGCAGGCCTTCCTCGGCGTCGGACTGGCCGGGCTGGAAGGCGAGGATGTCGAGGTAGGTCTTGCGCGCGTCGGTCCACGAGAACACGCGCTCGGCCTCGTAGGCGGTCTTGAGCATCGTCTGGATGCGGCTCTCGCGCTCGCGCACCTTGGCCTCGGCGAGGAGTTTTTTCACTTCCTCGTTCTCGGGCTCGACCTTCTGGGCGTCGGTGTAGGCGGCGATCGCATCGGTCCAGCGATTCTCGGCGGCAGCGGTGGTGGCGCGGGCGCGGGCGGCGTCGAAATCGCGCTGCTTGATCGCGGCCTTGGTGCGGGAAATGCCGGCCTGCGCGCGGGCGGACTGGCCGTCGAGCTCGAAGGTCTTGGTGAACAGGTCGCGTGCGTCCTCGAGGCGTCCGGCGGACTCGAGCCCATCGGCTTCGCCGAGCATCGCGAAGACGCGGTCGATCGTCTTGGCGCGGGCGAGGCCCTGCGCGGCGATCTCGTTCTCGGGCTGGAGCTCGAGGGCGCGCTCGAACGCCGCGGTGGCGTCCTTGCCCGAGCCGGTGGAGAGTGCGCTGCGGCCATCGGCGAGCGACTGCTCGAGTTCGGCGCGGATCGAAGCCTCGACGCCCTCGAGGGTCTTGAGCGCCTCGTCGATCTTTTCCCGCGCGGGCGTGAAGCTGCCCTGATCGAGGAACTGCTGCGAGGCGCCGGCGGCGGTGAGGGCGAGCTCGAACTTTTCCGGAGCGAGGTGCTTGAACTTCTGGAGGCGCGCGATCGAGAGCAGGAAGTTCGCGTAGCCGTCCTGGGCCTTGCGCATGTCCTCCATCGCGGTCTTGTAGTTTTCGGCGCGGCGGGAGATCTCCTCGAACAGCTGGATCGCGCGGATGTAGTCGCGATCGCCGAAGGCCTTGTTGGCGGGATCGCGGAGGCGCTCGACCTCGACCATCAACTGGAGCGCCACCGGGTGCTGCGACGGAATTTTGGCCGCGTCCTCGATGCCGCGCATCGCCTCCTGCCGTGCGCTCTCGGCCCGCGAGCGGCTGGCGAAGGCCGAGGTCGGGTCGTTGCTCAGTTCACCGCCGGAGGTCAGCTCGGTGCGGGCGCGCTCCAGCTCGCGCAAGACGACGACCACGCGCACCACGAGCACCACGAGGAGCAGGCCGACCACCGACAGCGTGATGACCAGCCAGCGCGGCATGGTCCGGCGCGGCGTGCCGGACGGATCCGAACCGATTTCGACGACACGATGCTTCCGGGCGACGGGAGTGGGTGTATCAGTAGCCATGAGGCAGGAGTAATGGTGCGTGTGCGGCTCGGGCAGAGACCACCGTGCGCGGGCAGAGTTGCAAGGATCTGCGCCCAAGTGATCCAAGCCAGGTTTCGCAACACCTCAGATAGTGCAGCCCCGCCATGTTTTCAAAGGAATCCTGCAAATTTGGAGCCGGAGGGCGTCGCATGGCGGGTCGCGTGATGAGGGTGGGAGCGCGCGCGGAGGAAATTCATCCCGCGATCGCGCAGGTTCAACGTCCTCCACCTCGGATCGGCTCGGTTGGCTTCCGAGTTGAATGCGACACTTCGGGCGCGCCAGCACGCGGCGCACGTCCATGATCGCAACAAATCCAGGAGGGCACGCCGCCATTTCGGTTTTGTGAGGGGAATGTCATGTGATCCGACCGCTCTTGATATCCGCGGCAACACGACAACACTGCCGGGGAGTCGGCCCATGCCTGGACGCAGCTCGATGACGACACACGCCTGTTGGGGGGAAACCCGCCGGACGCGGGACGGGTCGCGCCATTGGCGCCGTGAAAGACGCCTTGTGGCGGGCTTGCTCGCCGGGCTGCTCGTCTCGTGGCTCGGTGCGGCCGAGGGCGACGCTCCCCTGGCCGACGACGTCGACAGCACCGCCTCAGCTCCTGCGGCCGATGCCGCTGAGGGCGAGCCATCCGCTCCCGCGCCCACTTCCGCCGACACGACCGAGCGCACGAAACCTCCGGCCAACCGCAAGCCGATCCTCCTCAAGGCCGTGCCGGCCGAGTATCCGAAGGAGTTTGTCGGCTCGGGCCTCGATGCCGATGTCGTGGTCACGATGCTCGTCGACCGCATGGGTCGCGCCAGCCACATCCGGGTCGAAGGGTCGCCGGATCCGGCCTTCACGGACGCGGCGCTCCAGGCGCTCGCGCAATACGAGTTCCTGCCCGCGATCAAGAACGGGCGCGTCACCAACGCCTCGGTGCAACTCACCCTGCCGCTGCGGGAGGACATCGGCGACCGCGCCCTCGTCGACTACCAGGGCGGTCGCATCGAGCTCATCACCACCACGACGCCTTCCGGGACCGACACGCCGATCCGCCGCATCTTCGGGCCGCGCCCGGCGTATCCGATCGACATGCTTGCAGCCGCCAAGTCCGGCGAGGTCGTCGTCGAGTTCCTCGTCGGGGAGGATGGCGTGCCCTACAACCTCAAGGTCACGGAATCGACCTTCGTCGAGTTCGCCCGCGCCGCCGAGGGCGCGATCGCGTTGTGGCGTTTCTCGCCCGCGCTCATGGGCGCGCAGCCCGTCGTCGCGGGCCTGCGCTACCGCCTCTCGTTCCAGTCCGACGAGATCCCGCAGGCCACGCGCGACACCGCGCGGCGCCTGCTCGCCGGCGACCACTCGGAATTCGTCCCGGCGAAGCAGCTCGACGTGCAGCCGAAGGTGCGCAGCCAGATCGAGCCCTCGGCGCCCGTGGGCAACGGCGCGGTCGACCGGCGCACGCACCGGGCGGAGGTCGTCTTCGTCGTCGACGCCAAGGGCATGGTCCGCCTCCCGCGTGTGCTCAAGTCCTCGGATCCAATCGCTGGATACGTCGCGCTCGCGGCCATCAGCTACTGGACCTTCGAGCCGGCCGTGCGCGACAAGCAGCCGGTGCCGGTGCTCGTCACGATGCCGTTCCGCTTCTGAGCGGGGCCGCGGCGCGGCTCAAGCCGGCGATGCGGGCACGCTCGCGGCCTGCACCTCGACCACGACGGCGGTGGTGTTGTCCCGTCCGGACTCGGCCACAGCCTCCTCCACGAGCACGCGCGCGAGGTCGGCGACGGCTCCGGGCGTGCGCGCGACCTCCTCGATGCGGCGGTCCCACAGGCCGTCGACCAGGCCGTCCGTGCACACCACGAAGCGGTCGCCCGGCCGGTAGCCGACCGCGCCGATGTGGGGCTCGACGAACTGGTGGCCCGCGCCGAGCGCCTGCTGGAGGGAATTGCGGGCGGGGTGCATGCGCGCTTCGCGCTCGTTGATCCGGCCCGCGCGCCGCAGCCAGCCGACCTGCGTGTGATCGTGCGTCACCTGCGTCATCGGGCCGGTCACGGGAACGTAATAGATGCGGCTGTCGCCGACGTGGCCGAAGTACATCCACTGCGGGGTGAACCAGCACAGGCTCACCGTCGCGCCCATGCCGGCGCACTCCTCGTAGCTCGTGCCCATGCGCGTGATCTCGCGGTGGATCTCGGTGAACACTTCGCTGAGAAAGTCCTGAAACCCAGCCGCCAGGCCGCCCGCGGAAAGGCGGAAGCTGCGCGGCAGAAGTTTCGCGATCTGCTCCACGGCGATGCGGCTGGCAAACTCCCCGAGCTTGGCCCCGCCCATGCCGTCGCTCACGCCGAAGACGAAGTCGCCGCGATCCATCGGCGCATCGCCGAACTTTCCCAGAAACCGCGGCTGCATGCCGTCGAAGGTCAGGGCGATGAAGGCGTCCTCGTTGTTTTTTCGGAATCGTCCGCGGTGGGTCATGCCCGACCAGGCGAGGTGGATGCCGCCGGCGCTGGCGGCCGGCCCGGCGGCCGATGGCACGGGCGCGCGATCGGCTTCGGATGATGGGGTCGGGCGTGGATCCGGCGAGGGTGGCATCGAAGAGTCGGGCGTGGGGCGGCGAGGGATGTGGGATTTCAGATCTGAGATTTGAAATTTGAGATCTGAAATCTGAGATCTGAGATTTGAAGCGTGAGAGTTGAAATCCGAGCTCTCAGGCCGTGTCCGGGGGTGGGGGTTTCAGCGAGGTCGTCGGGTCGTCCAGGATCGTCGCGAACTCGAAGTCGATCAGGCAGAAGCGCCCGTCCATGACCCGATAGGTGACGTTGCGCAGGAACGGGTCCTCGTGGCGCACGCCGTAGGACTCCAGTTCGGCGTAGATCTCCTTCATCCGCTCCTCGGAGAGGTGGTCGACGATCTTGCCGCAGTTGGTCGTGACGATCCGCAGCGTCTCGGGATCGCACTCGAGCAGGCGCGGCACGAACTCGCACCCGCGCGACTCGAGGTAGCGCAGCACCTTCACCTCGTTCTCGAAACGCTCCTTCGCCTGGTGGCCCCGGAAGATCTTGTGGACGCGGCCGTCGTAGCCGATGCGGACCTGCGCCCGGCGGGTGTCTTTCACGTCATGCATGTGCGGAATTGACCATCGCGGCGACCGGGGCGGCGAGGCAAGGGAACGCTGCGTCCATTCCATGCGCAATTTTGATCATGGATGTCCATGAAAGATATTTCTCATGTTCGGTGCTTGAGTCTGGCATATCGCTTGCTCGTAGATGACCGCAATCGGTAGGCGCGCTTTCCGACACCTGTGATTACGTCCGGAGGCCCCGGCCGGGCACGCAAAACCTCATCCTTATGGCGAAACTGAAACTGGAATACATCTGGCTCGACGGTTACACCCCCGTGGCGGGCCTCCGCTCGAAAACGAAGATCGCCGACGGCGATCCTGCGACGCTGACGCTGGCCGATCTTCCCGTGTGGGGATTCGACGGCAGCTCGACGCAGCAGGCCGAGGGCAAGAGTTCCGACTGCCTGCTCAAGCCGGTGGCCCTTTTCCCGGATGCGACGCGCAAGAACGGCTTCCTCGTGATGTCCGAGGTGCTCCTCCCCAACGGCGAGCCGCACCCCACCAACTCGCGCGCCACCATCCCGGATGACTCGGGCACCTGGTTCGGCTTCGAGCAGGAGTACTTTTTCTATCAGGACGGCCGCCCGCTCGGCTTTCCCAAGGACGGCTATCCGGCCCCGCAGGGCCCGTACTACACCGGCGTCGGCTACAAGAGCGTCGGCTCGGTCGCGCGCAAGATCGTCGAGGAGCACCTCGACCTCTGCATCGCCGCCGGCATCAACCACGAAGGCATCAACGCCGAAGTGGCCAAGGGCCAGTGGGAGTTCCAGGTGTTCGGCAAGGGCTCCAAGAACGCCGCCGACCAGCTCTGGGTCGCCCGCTACATCATGATGCGCCTGTGCGAGAGCTACGGCATCGACGTCGAGTGGCACTGCAAGCCGATCCGCGGCGACTACAACAAGCCGCTCGACTGGAACGGCTCCGGCATGCACTCGAACTTCTCGACGAAGTACATGCGCGAGGTGGGCGGCAAGGCCTACTTCGAGGCCCTCATGGCCGCCTTCAACAAGAACATGGGCGAACACATCGCGGTCTACGGACCGGACAACCACTTCCGCCTCACGGGCCTCCACGAGACCCAGTCGATCGACAAGTTCACCTACGGCCTCGCCGACCGCGGCGCCTCGATCCGCGTGCCGCACAGCTTCATCAACAGC